>Ga0302278_10003937_pt1 | contig 15665 bp, 13 predicted proteins | sample III_Bog_N3_2_FD_194543 | JGI IMG/M metagenome (GOLD analysis project Ga0302278, IMG submission 194543) | Peat permafrost microbial communities from Stordalen Mire near Abisko, Sweden - III_Bog_N3_2 | ecosystem: Environmental > Terrestrial > Soil > Wetlands > Peat | place: Sweden: Abisko...
AGTCAAGATTCACAAAGAACATCCCTCGGGGGCTAAAGCCCAGCGTTTATTTTCAGCCACTTGCGGCACGGCTGAAGCCGTGCCCTTTCAAAACTTCGGCCATTTGGTAGTTTTTCCGCGGCCTGTGAAGCCCGACCTGGATTTGAGCGGATTTTTTGGCCCGACTGAAGTCGTGCCCTGAGACCAGACTTTCGAAAATCGGCGCGCGAATGAGGTGGTTTTGCGACAGAAAAGGGACCCACCTGACGGTGGGTCCCTTTTGTAAATGGTCTGATTTTTGTTTGGTTACTTGGCAGCGGCGACGAGGCCGGCTTGCTCGGCCAAGGTGGCGGCCTTGTCGGTGGCTTCCCAGGTGAACTCGGGCTCGGTGCGGCCGAAGTGGCCGTAGGCAGCGGTCTTCTGGTAGATGGGGCGGCGGAGGTTGAGGCTCTCGATGATGCCCTTGGGGGTGAGCGAGAAATTCTTGCGGACCAGTTCGGTCAGCTTGGCCTCGCCGACTTTGCCGGTGCCGAAGGTTTCGATGCGGACGCTGACGGGCTCGGCTACACCGATGGCATAGGCGAGCTGGACTTCAGCGCGATCGGCCAGGCCTGCGGCGACGATGTTTTTGGCGATGTAGCGGGCCATGTAGGCTGCGGAGCGATCGACCTTGGTCGGATCCTTGCCGGAGAAGGCTCCGCCGCCGTGACGGCCAGCGCCGCCGTAGGTATCGACGATGATTTTGCGGCCGGTGAGGCCGGTGTCGCCCATGGGTCCGCCGATGACGAAGCGGCCGGTGGGGTTGATGTGGTATTTGGTGTGCTCGTCAAGCCACTCGGCGGGAAGGACGGCCTGGATGACGTATTTGAGGATGTCGGCGTGGAGTTCTTCGTTGCTGACGCTCTCAGAGTGCTGGCTGCTGATGACGACGGCGTCGATGCGGGCGGGCTTGCCGTTTTCGTCGTACTCGACTGTGACCTGGCTTTTGCCATCGGGGCGGAGGTAGGGGAGCTTGCCGGACTTGCGGACCGCGGTGAGCTGGCGGGTGAGCTTGTGAGCCAGCGCGATGGGGGCGGGCATCAGCTCGGGGGTCTCGTTGGACGCATAGCCGAACATCATGCCCTGGTCGCCGGCGCCACCGGTGTCAACGCCCTGGGCGATGTCTCCGGATTGCTTGTTGATGGTGGAGATGACGGCGCAGGTGTTGGAGTCGAATCCGTAGAGAGCGTTGTCATAGCCGATGGAGGCGACGACGCCGCGGACGAGGCTTTGAAAGTCGACGTAGGCCTTGGTAGTGATTTCACCGGCGATGACGACGAGGCCGGTGGCGGTGAGGGTTTCCGCGGCGACGCGGCTGTATGGGTCCTGCTCGAGGCAGGCGTCCAGGATGGCGTCAGACACCTGGTCGGCAATCTTGTCAGGATGGCCTTCGGTGACGGACTCAGAGGTGAATAGGAAACGATCGCTCAAATTCGAACTCCTTCCCATTGAAGGGACTCTAAATAGAATTTGCCTGCGGCAATGAACGTCTTTGCCTGGCGAGTGCTTTGCGGAAAGCCAAGCTCGACTCTCCCTGATTGGAACATTGCCAGCATTGGCAGGACATGCCTGCACCTGCAGGCCTCGGCCTGGGGTGTATCCCAGTATGGTAATTGCCGGGGGCGGCCGCGAGCAAAAGAGAACAGCGAATGGGGAAAAGAAAGTGCTCAAGGGGGAATTTGGGTGGCTTAGCGGGCAGGGATTAGCTGGTCAGCCAGGAAGCGATTCTGGAACCGAGGGAGTGGAGGGAGTTGGACATGCTTTGAAGGGCCGCGGCCTGGTGGAGAGGCAGAAGGGTTGTCCACCAGCCGACGCGAACGCCGATGTAGCGAACGATGAGGAAGGCGGCGAGGGCAACGGCGACGAGGAGAATGATTGCGCCTGCCCAGCGCAGGCGTTGCTCGAGGGCGTCACGGCGGAGCATGCGGGATTTTCCGACATTGGCGGCAAAGGCAGTCCAACTTCGGTCGTCGTCGATGATTTGGCCTGAGGCGGTATAGGCTTTGAGGAATCGCTCGGTCCAGTCCTGGGTGTCGAGGCCGAGTGCTCCGGTGTATCCGCGGACGATGCCTTTGGAGAGGATACCTCCGGGGAGGAGGCGAAAGCGTTCCTGCTCCAGCGCCACGAGGTGGTGCCGGCTGATTTTGGTGACCGCCGTTATTTCTTCCAGCGCAACGCCGCGGGCTAGCCGCTCCATGCGCAGGTCTTCCCCAAAGTTGCCCATCGTCAGCCTGAACGTCGAGTAACGTACCCGAAAGTGCTCAGCTTCACAATAAACCGGCGCGGGGCTTGCGTCAAAGCCAATTTACTGTTTTCCCTTTGTTTTCATTGCACTGGGGCATCTGAGCCGATTCGGGAATTGTTTGTGAACTATACACCCCGCGAAATCGGTTTTAAGTGACTTGCGTCACTGGTGATGGCCGCCCCCCTGGGGTCGTGAATGGGCTATGAGTTGAGGAATTGGGACGAGTGCGGCTGATACCCTGAAGGTGCGGGGTCTTTTTGCGTTTTGGACCCCTGGGAGCAAGGTTCAAGGGCATGAACAAGCTAATTTTTGCCAATCTGGTGCAGCGGCCGGTGCGTTCGATCATCAGCGTGCTGGCGGTGGCCATTGAAGTGGTCATGATTTTGTCGATTGCGGGTGTGTTCATGGGTATGCTGAACGACACCAAGCAGCGGACGAACGGGATTGGCGCGGATCTGATGATGCGTCCGAGCAACGCCAGCATTTTTGTTGGGGTGAGCGGTGCTCCGATGCCGGAGAAGCTGGTGGATGTGCTGCGCAAGCTGCCGCATGTGGTGGTGGCGTCGGCGGTGAATCAGAAGCTGAATACGGCGGGGAAGATCGAGATTCTTTATGGAATCGACTATGCGAGTTTCAATGCGCTGAAGCCTTTTGTGTATCTCTCCGGCGGGCCGTTCGAGGGGCCGTACGACGTGATTGTGGACGACGTGTTTGCCAGCTCGGAGCATGGGTACAAAGTGGGCGACACAGTCAAGATTCTCGATCATCCGTTTCGGATTTCGGGGATTGTGGAGCACGGCAAGGGGAGCCGGAAGCTGATCCAACTGGACACGATGGGGCAGATTACAGATGCCGAGGGGAAGGCTTCGCTGTTCTACATCAAGTGCGACAATCCGGCGAACGACAGTGCGGTAATCGCGGAGATTCACGCGACGAAAGGGCTGGCCGATTACCCGGTGGAGAGCGTGGACTCGTGGCTGGAGGAGATGACTCCGGACAAGATTCCGGGGTTCAATATTGCGCTGGATGTGGTGACGTTTATCGCTGTCGTGGTGGGGTTTCTGGCGATCTTTCAATCGATGTATACGGCGGTGCTGGAGCGGACGCGGGAGATTGGGATTTTGAAGTCGATGGGGGCGTCGAAGCTGACGATTGTGGACGTGGTGCTGCGGGAGACGGCGGTGATGGCGCTGGCCGGAGTAGCGCTGGGGATTGCGGGGACGTATGCGGTGAAGCTGCTGATGCTGCATGTGTTCCCGATGCAGCACTTTGAGATTACCTGGATATGGGTGGCAAAGGCGTCGGGGATAGCGTTTGTGGGGGCGATGTGCGGGGCGCTTTATCCGGCATGGATGGCGGCGCGGAAGGATCCGATTGACGCGCTGGCGTATGAATAAGGCAACCACGGATCAATTGACGATCTCGTTCATCCCTGCTTTGAATTGCTCGTACATGTCCCAATTTGCATCGCACTCCGAGTGAATCTCGATTGGAAATTCTGGAAGCTCAGAAATGGCATAGTCGAATCGGGCAGAAAATCCATCTTCGGATTTTGCGTAGTAGGTCCATTCGCGCAAATCTTCGCCGGTCGACACCAAGGCCAATGTGGCGAAGCTGTCTTGATAAAGAACCGAGTCCAGCGCGTCTTCCAAGACGTCCATCCGTTGAAGCTCTTCCGTACTTGGCATGCCGGTCTCAGACTCGTATTTCCAGGCGATGATGATCCGAATAGGCTGGGAAGTACGGGCGAACGCCGGATTGAATTCCTTTGCAAAGCGAAAGATGATCTTTCTGCCGTTGCTCGCGTGAGTTGATATGGCCGTAGCCCACAATTCCACATCTGAATTAACTGCCATTGTCAACAGCGCCTGGCCGCAATGATTTGACGCGAATCTCTTCGTGAGGGCGAGACTGTGGCCCAATTTTAAATGAGTAGGAACAGGCCGCCCTCTCCCGGTGAACTTGGGGGTATGATCTGACTATCGGGAACCGCACGAGAGCAGGGGGAGGAGAAAATGGCGACGACGGCACAGATTACGCTTAGCGATTATCTCCAGACTACCTATCGCCCGGACCGCGAGTACGTTGACGGGGAACTCCAGGAGCGGAACGTGGGCAAGACGGATCACGCGCGTGTGCAGGCGCTTTTGGCGGCATGGTTTGTCGCGCACGAGGCAGATTGGGATGTTCTTGTAACCACGGAGCAGCGGGTGAAAGTTGCCGCGGATCGCGTGAGGATCCCGGATGTGACGCTGGTTCGCCCTGGTGCGTTGAACGAGGATGTTTTGACGGTTGCGCCGCTTTGCGTGATCGAAATTCTGTCTCCCGATGACACGTATTCGAGGACTTGGGAGAAAGCGCAGGACTATCGGAAGATGGGCATCGAGAACATCTGGCTGGTCGATCCGGGAACGCGCAGCGGGCAGGGTTCGACGCCGAACGGATGGCGGGAGACGATGAAGTTCGAGATTCCTGAGACATTGGTCAGGTTGAGTCTTGAGGATATCTTCAGCAAGCTTGATCGTTCGCGGATGGGATAGGGGCGACGGGTGTCCTGATTCTAGAATTGACCGCATCTGTTCCGAAGTGCAACCGCAGGAATGTATAGCGCGATCCGCCACCCAAAACCATGAGAATTCGGCGGCCCTTCCGTTGGCATTCGGAGTGCTATCTGCGCTTCTGACAAGAAACTGCTCTGAATGCCATCCCAGCGATCTCACCCATCGAGCAAAAAGCGCTCGATGGACGGGGCACAGTTTCATACCTTGAGGGTCGGCTACGCCGGGGCAGGCTTAGGAACAACCGCAGATCCCTCACTTCGTTTGGGATGACTGGGGTCTTTTTAGTGTTGTTGACTGAGGGCAGCGGCGGCGGGGCAGGGACCGTAGTCTTTCTTCAGCCTCTCGACTACGAAGACCTGATTGCCGGTGGAGTCTTTGGTCTTTTTCAGTTTTGAGCCGTGCAGTTTGAGGCGGTCTCCGACCTTGATGGCTTCCGGCGCACCTTCAAGTGTGAAGACTCTCGCGTCAGCGGTGCGAAGTTCCGGTCCGTTGGGACCGGTGAAGGCGCAACCTTGCAGGGTGTGGTGGCTGCTCTGGACCGCAAGCGTAATTCCCACGGTTACTCCGGGAACGACCGCGGCCGAGGCGGCGATGGAGAGGCCCTCCTGCGTCTTGGTGCAGGATGTGGCTCCGGAGCATGCGAGAGCGGCGAGCATCGCAAAGGCGCCGATGCGCTGGCGGCGGCCGGCTCGTGATGAGACCGTCAGCGTTGCGGATGGATTTGAAGCAGGATGAGCGACGATCAGGAATTGCCTCCATTTGAAAGTGAAACAGGTGCGATTGGCGGGGTTGTTTCTCAAACGTGCGCCCAAAAGTGGGCATTGTCAATCGGTATCCGCGACGGGGTATAAGAAACCTGCATTCGATTCGATCGATCTGCCGGACCGCAGTGGATGGTTTCGCATGGGCGGTATACTCGGGACATTCATTTTGTATGCGATTTCTTCGACCGAGATTCGTTTTCCGGAGACACGGGCCTGATACACAAAGAAAAACGTTGGCTCTACGCAGTCTGGCTTGTTGTCATTGCCGGATTTGCGTTGTTGCATGCAATGCACCTGGGCGCCGACTTTCCGAATCGTTCGCCGTGGTTTATGGACTGGGCCAAATACACGGATGAGGGCTGGTATGGGAACGCGGCGGTGCGGGCGCACCTGTTTGGGAACTGGTATTTGGCGGGGGATTTCAACCCCGCGCCGGCAGTGCCGGTATGGCCGCTGCTGGAGTGGGTTCTCTTCTCTTTTAGCGGAGTTTCATTGGAGGCGGCGCGGGGACTGGCGGTTGTGTTCTTCTTCGCCAACCTGGGGCTGACCTATCTTTTGCTGCGGACGCGGGGGCCGGGGTGGGTGGCGCTGCTGGCGCTGACGCTGCTGGTGACCAGCCCGTTTCTCTACTGCTTTAGCCGGTTGGCGATTCTGGAGCCGATGCTGACGACGTTGACGCTGGCGGCTATGAATGTCTGCATTCGACTGCCGCGGTTTCGGCATCCGGTGTGGGCGGCGGCGGGGATTGGGCTGCTGTTGACGCTGATGATGCTGACCAAGACGACGGCGGTTTTCCTGCTGCCGGCGCTGGGCTGGGGGATGGCGGCGCCACTGTGGGAAGACCGGAAGCTGCTGAGGAAGTGCGCGGCGGCGGCGGCGGCGACGTTTGTGGCGACGTTTGGGTTGTGGATGGGACTGGTAGCGCGCGCCGGGCTGATGGCGGATTACAAGTACCTGTTTTTTGTGAACAAGTATCCGAAGCCGACGCAGTTTGATTGGCCGCTGGTGAGCTTCTGGTGGTCGTTTCACGGCGGGCTTTGGGTGGACCGCATTCTGATTCCACTCAGCGGGCTGGTGGTAATTGGCGCGATGCTGGCATGGCGCACGGCCCCTGGACGCAGGCTGCTGCTGGACCCGGTGTTTGGGGCGTCGGTGCTGGCTGTTGCGGGGTACATCCTGTTCATGACCTACCAGGACCATCCGCAGCCGCGTTATTTCGCAGTGGTGGTTGTGTTTTGCTTTGTGGTGGTGGCACAGGGGGCGGAGGCGCTGCTGGCGGAAACGGACGAGGGCGGCGGGAGGCTGGGCGAACGGCGAGTTTTCGCGCGAATGGCGGGTTGGGCGGTGCTTCTGCTGGCGGCTGTGGCAACGGGGATCAACGGCGCTGGAACGCTGGACTATGCGACGCATCCGGAGTACACGTTTGTGGAGGCGGCCGCGCGGCTGACGCGGTATATCGACGAGCATCCGAACGGAAACCGGCTGCTTTTGTGCGTGAGCGGGGACGAGATCGAGATGGTGACTCACCTGCCGACGATCAACGATTTGTTTGTTGGGCCGAGCGCGGACATGCCTGATTTGGCGGCGAAGGTTGGGTATTACCGGCCGGGTTGGTATGCGACATGGAACACGCTGGACCCAGGCATGCTCGAGGACATTCATAGTCACGACTGGGTGGAGCAAGTGGCGAGTTTCAGGGCCTTCGACGATCCAACGCGGAATGTTCTGGTGCTTTTCAAGCTGCACGCGTGGCCCGATGGCCGGGTGTACGATCCGGCTGACACGAAGCTGAACACCCGGCTTGCTGAAGACAAATTTGACATTCCGTTGAAATAGCGGGAAGGCCTTGCCGCGCGGGCTGATTTTGTCCCGATTTGACGTTTTATTGAAAAATGAGCTGGAAAGAGCAGCATATTTGCTCCATTTGCGATGCCATAGTCCTCGACCGGCGGTCCTTTTTCGGGGGGTAAAAGTGGTCCTTCAGCCCCCTGTGACTGCAATCACTCGACAGCCGTAGGTGCCGGTGTTAGGCTTCCGGTGACTTTTCCCCGGCCTTTCTGGAGGTCGCGTTTTCTGGGGTCGTTGGTTGAAACGGCTTCAAAACCCTTTTGTCTGGGAGGACATGTGACAGCAACGGAATGGGTGTGTTTGGTTCTCAGTGTGAGCGTTGTTTCGCTCGGTGTTGCTTTCCTTTTCGCACGCCAGTTGATGGGTGCGGCGATGGGAACAGCGACTATGCGGCAGATTGCAGCGGCGGTCAGCAAGGGCGCCGGGGTATTTCTCAAGCGGCCTTACAGAACCGCGGCGGCCGTGCTGGGCTTGCTGCTTCCGACATGCGCTTTTGCGCAGCCGGAACAGACGGGCGGCGGCGAAGCGAACCTGGTGTTGCCGGACTTGTCTACGGTGAGTTTTTTCGGCATGAACGGCCATGCCCTGCTGATGCTTGGGCTGCTGTTCTGCGTGGGCGGCCTGCTGTTTGGCCTGGCGATCTATGTGCAGTTGAAGAACGCGCCAGTTCACCGCACCATGCTCGAAGTTTCCGAATTGATCTACGAAACCTGCAAAACCTATCTGATCACTCAGGGCAAGTTCATCATGCTGCTGTGGGTTTTCATCGCGGTGATCATCTCTCTTTACTTCGGCTGGCTGGCTCCGGTGCCGAATAAACCGATCTGGGTTACGCTGCCGATTATTTTGTTTTTTTCGCTGGTGGGCATCGCGGGCAGTTATGGGGTGGCGTGGTTCGGAATCCGCGTGAACACGTTTGCCAACTCGCGGACCGCGTTTGCCGGATTGCGCGGCAAGCCGTATCCGATCATGGCGATTCCGCTGAAGGCCGGCATGAGCATCGGCATGTTGCTGATCTCGGTCGAGCTGCTGATCATGCTCTGCATCCTGTTGTTCATTCCGCGGGACTATGCGGGGCCTTGCTTCATCGGCTTCGCAATTGGGGAAAGCCTGGGCGCGGCGGCATTGCGAATTGCCGGCGGCATCTTCACTAAAATCGCCGATATCGGCGCCGATCTGATGAAGATCGTATTCAAGATCAAGGAAGACGATGCCCGCAACCCGGGCGTCATTGCCGACTGCACTGGCGACAACGCGGGCGACTCGGTTGGCCCCAGCGCGGACGGTTTTGAAACCTACGGCGTGACCGGCGTGGCCTTGATCACCTTCATCCTGCTGGCAGTCAAGGACCCGACCGTCCAGGCACAACTGCTGGTTTGGATCTTCGTGATGCGCGTGGGAATGCTGCTTTCAAGCTCGGGCGCGTACTTCCTGAATACCGCCATCGCCAGCGCCAAGTATAAAGACGCCGACGAAATGGACTTTGAGGCGCCACTGACCTCGCTGGTTTGGATCACGTCGATCGTTTCCATCGTCCTCACTTACATCGTCTCGTGGGCCATGCTCCCGACTTTGGGCGACGGAACCCTTTGGTGGAAGCTTGCTTCGATCATCTCTTGCGGAACCCTGGCCGGGGCATTGATCCCGGAATTGGTCAAGGTTTTCACTTCAACCAAATCGACCCACGTCAAGGAAGTGGTGAAGTCGGCACAGGAGGGCGGAGCTTCGCTGGGAATCCTGTCGGGATTTGTGGCTGGCAATTTTTCGGCTTACTGGCTGGGGCTAAGCATGGTCGCGTTGATGGGACTGGGCTACTACTTCAGTTTGGGCATACCGGACTCGCAGAATAATCCAGCTGGAATGATGCTGGCTCCTGCCGTCTTCGCCTTTGGCCTGGTGGCTTTCGGCTTCCTGGGTATGGGGCCGGTGACGATCGCAGTCGATTCCTATGGCCCGGTTACTGACAATGCGCAGTCGGTCTATGAGTTATCGCTGATCGAGGACGTTCCCAACATCGAAGCTGAGTTGAAGAAGGACTACGGCATTGTTGCGAAGTTCGAACGCGCAAAATACCTTCTGGAAGCCAACGATGGAGCCGGCAATACGTTCAAGGCTACGGCAAAGCCGGTGCTGATTGGCACAGCCGTGGTGGGCGCAACCACCATGACTTTCTCGATCATCATGGCTCTGACTCACGGACTGACAGACAACGTGAATAAGCTCTCCCTGCTGCACGCGCCGTTCATGCTGGGGCTGATCTGCGGGGGAGCGGTGATCTTCTGGTTTGCCGGCGCTTCCACGCAGGCGGTGTCCACGGGCGCCTACCGCGCTGTCGAGTTTATCAAGGCAAACATCCACCTGGAAGGTGCGGAGAAAGCATCGGTGGCCGACAGCAAGAAGGTGGTGGAGATTTGCACGAAGTATGCGCAGAAGGGAATGTTCAACATCTTCCTCGCCGTCTTCTTCTCGACCCTTGCGTTCGCGTTCATGGAGCCGTTCCTGTTTATCGGCTACCTGTTCTCGATTGCGATCTTCGGTCTGTATGAAGCCATCTTCATGGCCAATGCGGGCGGGGCATGGGACAACGCGAAGAAGATTGTAGAGGTCGATATGCACCAGAAAGGGACGCCTCTGCACGATGCAACCGTGATTGGAGACACCGTCGGCGATCCGTTCAAAGACACTTCGTCGGTGGCCATGAACCCGGTTATCAAGTTCACGACGTTGTTCGGACTACTCGCTGTGGAACTTGCGGTGACACTCAGTGCGAACAGCCCGATGCTGACCCATGTACTGTCGGTAGCGTTCTTCCTGGTATCGATGTTCTTTGTGCATAGGTCGTTCTATGGGATGCGGATCGATTCGAAAGAAAACAAGTAACTGCCGTTTTGTAGATTGAAGAGAACGCCGCCTGGGAACGGGCGGCGTTTTTGCGTTGGTGGCTTCCGCGCGGAGGGTTTCGACGGGCGACTTTACTATTTAGTAAATAGTTCACAATTAAGGCTTTACACGGACTTAAAAGTAGGTTACTCTCCCCGCATCCCAAAAGTAACGAATGGGCCCTTTCCATAACTCAGCGGAAACTCAAGTTGGCGATCCTCGGTCTTTTGTGGGGCCGCTTGCTGCCCGCATGAGTCTCAAAGGAGGCAATTGATGAAGCATGCCCGTTTTACGTTGGTGGTGATGGCGTTGGTTTTCTTTTTCGCACAGGGGCAGGCTGCGCTTGGCCAGGCCAAGGATCCGGCTACCCTGCTGAAACAGTATGCGAGTAAGAGCGCGAAGGCGCCGCTGGGCGACTATGTGCCTTGTCTGTTCAACGACGACGAGAACTTTGCTTTGCGGGCCCAGGAATCCAGCGCGCCGCCGGCGGTGCTCGACTCGGATGCCGCTGCCGCGTTTGTGAAGCTTGAGCAGCAGGACATCCAGGCGCAGTTTTTGATCAAGGACCCGAACAATGCCGAGTCCTTGACCCCGACACAGCAGGCTGCGCAAGCATTTGGCAGTTCGTTGAAGCCTGCCGACGTGGAGGGGCGCTCTCTGGGAGACGCGATCGCGGGCCTTGGCACCGCGGCAGCCGCCTTCAACTCACAAAAGAGTACCGCCGTGCCTATTCAGGCTTCCGACGTTGTGAAACTGCAGAGCACCTCGCGCGCGCAAACCGGATTGGGTGGTATCGAGCGGCCGGACGACGTGAGCTGTTCCTTCTCGATCATGACTTGGCAGGAGACCAACGAGTTTTTCGGGCGGATGGTGGCTAACGACTACGTGGCGATCGAGGTGAACCTGCGCAATATGAACGGTCAGAACGAATTCCTGGTTCACGACATTCAGGTCGCGGTGGACACGGGGCTCGACAAAACACAGTTCGGCCGATTTGAAGCAGGCCGTGACAAGATGATTGTGCGCGGGGTGGCCCAGAGGGGAGTCTCAGACGACGTCAGGAACCGGATCATGAACACCCTTTCGACGATGGGTTCGGTTGCGGGAGGGGCAAGCGGGGCGCTGACGGCGTCGATTTCCGCAACTAGCAGCCACTGGCCGACTTATATATCAGAAGCGGTCTCGATCTTTGAGGGGCCGTTGCTCGACGGCCTGGGGAAGATATTCCCGGACCATACCGTTACGAATGTCAACAACGTAAGCGATATGGCGTTCTCGGCATCGAGCACCATGAAGACGGTGGTTCCGATCCAGGGCTCGGTACCGCTGGTAACCTTTATTGCTTCGAGGCCCCTGGGGCAGTTGCCATTTGCGCGATGCGGACAACTGAAGGGCAGGGGATTCGAGCCCGACTGGATGAAGACGGAGCCTAACGATGCGAGGAGGAACCCCACAAGCGACATGTGCAACCTGGATACGGTCAAGCGTGTCAGCGACGGGACCGCGCAGTACTATCACAGGTCGGTGGACTACAAAAACTGGGCGCCGGCGGCATTAGAGATTCTGAAGCGACGGGTATTCGTCGTGGTTGCGGGCGTCCACATACAGGAAGTGGCTCCGAATGCGAAGGCAGAGAACATTGTTTGCCCGCAAGCTTCGGATGGAACGGTTGATCTGTCGAAGCAGGACAAGTCTGGAGATGTCTCCTGCACGATTTCAGGGACAAACCTGGGCTCGGCAAAATCGGCCAAGCTGGAGCAGGGAACAGCAACGAGCGTCTCTGCAACGATTACGCCGGCCGCGGATGGAAACTCGGCGGTTCTCAGCTTCAAGGCTTCGGCACTTGCAGGCGACAGCGGAACATTCGAGGTTTTTTCAGTGGACAGTGCCGGCAAGGAGACCGATCTGGATCGGTCGCTGCAATTTGCGCTTCACGCAGTTGTAAGCAGCGTCGTCTACAGCCAGACGAAGCTTGATGCTACGGCCGATTTGACGGTGACTCTCAAAGGAAGCGAACTCGACCAATTGGCGGACATCTCCCTGATTGACAAAGGAGCAAAAGTGTTGATCGCCGGGAGGATCACCGACCCGGTCCCCCCGGCCCTTGTTCAAGCCTCAACGCCCTCTATTACAGTGACATTCGCCAAGGCAGATCTGGCCAAGTTCACGGATAAGACAAATGGGCCAGTGACCTTGCAATACAACTCTCCAGGTGACGCCACGACGAAGGCGACACTTGCGGCAGACAAGGGCCTACCACTCCAGTAGGCGATTCCGGCTGGCCCCTTTGATAGCCGTAAGACTGTGGAGGGAATTTGATGCTGAGCGGGGAGGAATGGGTAAAGGAGTATCCCACAAGTAAGAGCATTGACGACTTGGCCGACACGTTCCGCGCCAAGGCCCAGAGTTTTGTCGATTCTCTTTTGAAGGCGGGGGCCGCGGTGTCCATTGGCGATACCCTGAGGCCTCCGAAGCGCGCAAGGCTGATGTACTCTGCGTACCAGATCGCGCATGGAGAGCCTGTTCCCCTAAACCCTTCGGAGGTACCTGAGATTCCGGGGGTCGATATCCAATGGGAGCATCGGGATGCAAATGGCCTTCCGGACCTGGCCGCTTCGAAGGCTGGTGCGCTTGAAATGGTTGATGGTTACCATATCGTTCACGAGCCAGCTTTGCATCCACGGCACATCGAAGGGTTGGCAATTGACATGACGATCTCATGGCAAGGCGATCTGGTGTTGATGGATGGCAAGGGCGCGAAGCGGACGATCGCGAGCGAAAAGCGGAATGGCGCCGACAATCCCGAGTTGCACCTTGTGGGCCGTTCTTTCGGAGTGATCAAGCTGTTGGGGGATGCGCCACACTGATCCTCGGACGGGGATTGACGGCATCGAGACGATTCAACTGCCGGCCTTGGGGGTTGAAGTTTTCGGGGGAGAGCCAGGACTCGAAGGCTTGTTTTCTTGCGGGCCATTCGGTGTGGAGCATGCTGAACCAGGCGGTGTCGCGGTTGCAGCCCTTGATGACCATGTGCTGGCGGAAGATGCCTTCAAATGTGAAGCCGAGGCGCAGGGCGGCCTTGCGGCTGGGCAGGTTTTCGGCGTTGCACTTCCACTCGTAGCGGCGGTAGCCGAGATCTTCAAAGATGTGCCGGGCCATGAGGTAGTGGGCCTCAGTGGCGGCGGTGGTGCGCTGCAGGGCGGGCGAGAGCAGGATGTTGCCCACCTCGACTACCCCGTTGGCCGGGTCAATGCGCATGTAGCTTGCGTAGCCGGCGGCCTGGCCGGTGGCGGCGGGAATGAGTGCCAGAAAGACGGCGTCCGCTGCGGTTTGCTTGCGCTCGAGAGCGGCGCGGAAGGCTGACTCCTCGGCATAGGGTCCGTCGCCGAGCCAGGTCCAGACTTCGTCATGGCCGTACACTGCGCTCCAGATTGCGGATGAGTGGCGGGCTGCGTCGAGAGGTTCCAGCGTGACAGCACTACCCCGCAGGATGATGGGGGTGGGCGGCGGAACGGGCTTCCAGTTTAGAGGGACTTTGGTCGGGTCTGGCACAGAGACAGGGTATCAGCCGGGGCGCGGCTCAGGGATGGGTGACGGGGGTAGGGTGCCAGGCGTTGATGCGGTCGTCGGCCTGGGACTTCTGGGTGGGGCTTAGCTTGGATGCGGCATCGTCATGCAGGGCGGTGGCCTTGATGAGCGGGTCGCCGTCGAGCTGATTCATGGCCAGGCTGAGCCAGAAGTAGGCATCGGCGGGTTTGGATACGAGCATCTGGCCGAGGTTGTTCTGAGCCCAGGTATGTCCCTGCTGGGCGGCCTTGGTGTACCACTCTTCAGCCTGCTTTTTGTCCTTTTTGGTGTCCTGGCCGTTTTCGAAGTCGATGCCGAGCTGATATTCGGCTTCCGCGTCTTCAAGCGCGGCGGCTTTCTGAAGGAGCGCGAAGGCTTGTTTGCCGTCTTTGCCAATGCCGAGTCCGCGTTCGTAGAGCAGCGCGAGGCCTTCCATGCCCTGGGGATTGTTCTGGGCAGCCGATTTTTGATACCAGGCGGCGGCTTGTGCGTTGTCCTGGGGGACGCCGACTCCCTGGATATAACAGAGACCGAGGGCGGCCTGGGCGGGGGCATCTCCCTGATCGGCGGCCTTTCGCAGCCATGAGGCGGCCTTGGCATCGTCTTTCATGATGCCGCTCTCCTTTTGCTGGTAGAGGAGGCCGAGGCGGTATTGGGCCTGGAGATAGCCCTGGGTGGCGGATTTCTGGAACCAGGCGGCCGCCTGGACGAAGTCGCGGGGGACGACGTCCCCTTGCTGGTAGGCGAGGGCGACCTGAAATTGGGATGCGGCGTCACCGGCGTTGGCCTTGGCGAGGACGGCCGGATCGATGCCCGCCGGCTGGTTTTGGGCGACAGAGACCCCGGAGGCGAGGGTCAGGACGACGAGGCATGCAGCCAGAAATCGGGCACCTGATTTGGTCATTGTCAGATTCAAAGTACTAAAACGATAGCAGACAGACCATAAAGAGTTGTGTGATGGGCCGGTCATTTGAAGACGTTTATTTTGGTTCGGCACGGTCCTGGCCGACTTCGTCCTTGTGGAGGAGGAAGTAGGCGGTCTGGTCGGCGAGGAGTTGTTTGGCCTGGTCGGCGAAGTCCTGGCCGCTCTCGACGGCTTCTTTGAGGGAGACTTCGAAGGTGGGTTCGGAGGACAGGGCGTGGAGGATGGCGAGCCAGCGGTCGGCGGCCTCGGGCACGGGCTTGAGGCCTTTGCGGATGTCGGCGTGGCGTTCGGAATAGAGGTCAAGGTTGGAGCCAAACTCGTCCATGAGGGCGGTCAGGTCCTGGAGTTCCTCGTCGAGGCGCCTGGCGCGGGCGATGGATTTGCCGCGGGCGGCGAGGCTTTTGATGGTTTCAGCGTGTTCATCGGTGAATTTGTTGTAGAGCGTGACGCGCTGGTTGGGGTCGATGCCGGCTTCGCGGATCTGGTCGATCTGGGCCTCGGTGAGGGGTTCGGGGCGGTCTTTCTGGGGAAATGCCCGTGGGGCAAGGGCCAGCGCGAAGAGTGTGCAGAGGAGGAAGGGGGCACGACGCATGGGTGAACCTCGTCGCTTTTATTGAAGCACAGGGAAGTTGGTTGGTGCCAGGGGTTTGGGGGTTCAGGGCAGGGCAAACGCATTTGGAACGACAAGCTCTTGACCTTGTGAGGGAGATGCATTTGAGGGGCGAATCGAGGTGGAAAAACAGAGCACGCTGGGATGGTTTGGGTAGGCGAAGTTCGATGTGCGAAAAATGCCATTTTTTGCTCTAAAGTGCCAGTTTCGATGGTGTTTTTGGCGTTTTTTGCCTGAAAATGGGGGT
>Ga0302278_10003939_pt1 | contig 15659 bp, 15 predicted proteins | sample III_Bog_N3_2_FD_194543 | JGI IMG/M metagenome (GOLD analysis project Ga0302278, IMG submission 194543) | Peat permafrost microbial communities from Stordalen Mire near Abisko, Sweden - III_Bog_N3_2 | ecosystem: Environmental > Terrestrial > Soil > Wetlands > Peat | place: Sweden: Abisko...
GCTTGGGAGAAAGGTGGCTTTAGCCACGGGCTCTTGGTCTATGCTTCCTGAATGCGGCTTGCTCCACAAGAAACTCGGACGTATCTAGTCACGGCCGTGGCGGCACAACGGCACAGCATCTTTCAGGTCACGGCTACCGCGGAATTGTTGGAGAAAACCATCCTGGACTATCGCGCCCAAGCGAGATTCCTGCTGCACGCATTCGTCATCATGCCTGACCATTTCCATGCTTTGATCACACCCGCTCCCGATGTCTCACTTGAAAAGGCAATGCAGTTCATCAAGGGTGGGTTCTCTTTTCGGCTGAAAAGCAAGTCGGATGTGTGGATGCGCAGCTTCAACGAGAGCCAGATCATGAGCGAAGAGAAGTTCGTGGCCTGTCTGCGCTATATCGAAGAGAATCCTGTTCGGCGCGGGCTGGTTGCGACGCCACAAGACTACCGGTTCAGTTCGGCTTCGGTTGGCCCGCTGGATACAATGCCAGTCCAAATGAAGTAATTGAGGTGCAGGAATGAGGCCCGTGCCTAAAGGCCACGATTGCTCCATCTGTATTCAGGGGTCTAAAGACCCCTGCTCCCTCCGTCGGCATCAGGACAGCTCAGTCATCCCGATCAATTCCATCAAGAGCCCATATTCCTCAGAGCCTTTCGCCGCAGTCGATAAACACTCCAAAAGTTGGGGTCGAAGTTTCACAACCTCGCCGCGCAAAGCACCCTCAAGAGGCATTTCCAGCCCAGACGCGCTCCGTATTGTTTCGAATCCCAACTCTGGACCAAACGAGCCCACCAAGTCCACCAGCACATTCAAAGCTGTTTCTCGAACCAGCGATTTGTCGTGGCGAAGTGCTTCTCCGATGAAAGGAACCGCCGAAACTGCGACTGGATAATATGTGCCGGCGTGATCGTTACCGAGAGCAAAAAGCAACCGATGATAGGCGCGCTCTGCACTGACCTCATCTTGAACATTAAGAATCTCGCGCAATGCCTCCGGTACCTCCGTCGGAGAGTTCCACTCGGGCTGTGGAATTTCGTCCCACTTCCCTTCAGCAAGCGACTCGAACATATCGGAATCTGCCTCCCAAATATCGAATCCCGTTAAGACAGATTCCCCAACTCCGCCGCCCTCTTCCGTCCCTCCGCCACAAAAACCAAATCCTCCGCCGACCCACCCTCAATCGACCCCAGATTAATCTCCACATTCGCCAGCGCGCCCGTCACCGCCGCCCCCGCCAGCGCAATCGCCGTAGTCAAATCCGAAGCCATCATCGGGCTACTCACCCCTCTTAGCTCCTCAGCAATCTGCCGCACCTCCGCCGCCCGCTCCGCCACGCCCAGCGGCACCTCAGCCGCCCCCCGCAGCGCAGCATTCACCACCGCCTTACCGGAATCCCCAAGCTCCCGAGCCGCCTTATAAGCCTTCATCACCGCGTTATACGATTCCGCATCGCCATCGATAGCCGTCGCCAACTCCTCCCGCAGCACAGCCAATCGTCCCACCGCCGATGAAAGCTGCGCCACATACTGCAAGTAAGCCTTCTTCCCCCGCGACATCGAAGCCACCATCCCCGCCAGCCCCGCCGCCATAGCCCCACTCGCCGCCGCCGCGCTTCCCCCTCCCGGAGTAGCCGTAGGCGCTGCCAGTTGCTGAATGAACGGCTCTACCCCCGCCCGCAGCCCGCCAACGGCAGTCTTCCCGCTCATCACCCCCGCCAGCCGGTTCTCCAGAATCAGCGAAGAATCGAAGTTCTCCACCTGCAAAAACCACTCCGCCGCCTGTTCCAGCGCCGCCTTCGGAATCAGCCCCACAATCTCGCTTGAAACCACCCCAACCCCGTACCGCGCCGCCTCTCGCTTCACCAGTTCAAACACCCGATGCACCGGCGTCTGCTCAAAGTCCGTCAGGTTCATCGACACCTGCGCCATCCCCCGCACCAGGAACCCCGCGCCCTTCACAAACCTGAGGCCGCCCGACGAGAACCGCACCGCCTTGGCAATCTTCTTCGCAATCTCCACATCGGCGGTGTTCAAAAACACGTTGTAGGCGATCAGCGCCTTGCGCGCCCCCACCACCGTAGCCCCCGCCGTCGCGTGCAGCGCCGCCTCGCCAAAGTCCGGCATCCGCGCCGGATTGGTCGCAATCTCCGCCCGAATCCCCTCGAACTGCCCCTTCCGGATGTACTCCAGATTCGCCCGCTCCGGCCTCGTCGCCGCCGCCTCATACAGGTAGACCGGAACCCCAAACCGCTTCCAGATCTCGGCGCCGACATGCCTGGCCATCGCCACGCAATCCGCCAGCGTCACCCCGTCAATCGGGATAAACGGCACCACATCCGCCGCCCCCATTCGCGGGTGCGCGCCCGTATGCGCATTCAGGTCGATCAGCTCCGCCGCCCGCCCCACCCCGCGAATCGCCGCCTCCTGAATCGCCTCGCGATCCCCGACCAGCGTGATGACGCACCGGTTATGGTCCCCGTCCATCTCCTTATCCAGCAGATAAACCCCGGGGACTTTCATCGCTTCGACAATCGCATCGACCTTCTTCGCATCGCGCCCCTCGGAGAAATTAGGAACGCATTCCACCAGTGTGTTTGACATGCCAAAAGCATAGCCACCCTAAGCTCAATCAAGCAAACCGGTCTCCCGCCTTCGCACAAAAACGCCACCTTTGTTGAAATGCTGAAAGGTACTTCTGCGTTCGTTGAGCAATTGTGCCCAGTTAGAAGGCGAGATAGGTTGCAAGATACATTTGTGGACATCCGCGCAACCATCCCTCGGCATCTGATGGTTAGCCTGATGGGCCGGGATTGAGTCTGAACTCTCTGCCTTGACTTCCATCCTGCTAGCCAAATTGGCTAGAGGGGTACGTCTGTAAATTGGAGTGCCAGATGAAGAATCAGTTAGTGCTCATCCTGTGTTTGTCTGCCGGACTATGCGCAAAGGCGCATACGCAAACCTCATCTCTATCAGTTGAAGAGAACTCCAAAGCTTCAACAAGTAACTCGGCCATTGCATATGTGTACGTATCAGGCACACCAGCGGGCGCCAGCGCAAATGAGATAGAAGCCTTTAGCGCTGCACCGGACGGAAAGCTGACACCGGTCGCCGGATCGCCATTTCAAGGGAATGTTACGGACATGGTGGTAAACGGCAAGTACATGTTCGCCGCAAACAGTAATGGATTTGATATTGATTCCTATCGGATAGAGTCCGATGGCGCCCTTGTTTATGCAACATCGACGAACACATTCCAGTCCGGCGATTGCAACACTCTGGGCCCGCTCGTTCTCGATCATACCGGGGCATCTCTGTACGACATGGACTTCGATGGCAGCGACTGCGCAAATAATACCTATCTGTCCTTCGCCGTGAATAAGTCTACGGGGGGATTAAAGGCCTTGGGTAACAGCAGCGCCAACGACTGGCTGTATCTCCCGGTAAGTTTTATTGGGAATAATGTTTTCGCCTACACCGCATCGTGCCTTGGAAATATGTATTGGGGAATATATGGGTTTGAAAGAAACAGCGAAGGGTTGCTGACGGAGATCGATATCGGCGCCACTCCCCCAAAGCCGCCAGCAGGGGATTTCTACTGTCCCTCGCAGGCTGCTGCCGATCCAACCAACCATGTCGTCCTATCCATGCAGGCGGTGAATTCTCAGTTCAATCCTGATGGTGAACCGCAACTCGCCACTTACACCGCCGATGCCAAGGGGAACCTGAGCACGACGAGCACGGACAGTAACATGGCGAAGACATCCGTCGTCAGCGTGACGGATCTGAGCATGTCTCCTTCGGGGAAGTTATTAGCTGTTGCAGGAACGAGCGGACTTGAGGTCTTTCATTTCAATGGCAGCGACCCTGTAACGCATTACACCACTGTTCTGACGCACAATGAAATCGATCAGATGTTCTGGGACAATGAGAACCACCTGTATGCCATCAGCCGCACCGTCGGCAAGCTTTACGTCTTCACGCTGACCCCAACCCATTACAGCGAAGCTCCCGGATCGCCTTACACCATCAGCCATCCCCAGAACATCGCCGTTCAACCTGTACCCTGATCGGCCCGCCAGGCTATTGCGCCTCAACCTGACCGGCAATCCGGTCATACTCCGCCTTCGAGACCAGGTGCCGCTTCACCAGCGCATCGGTAGTCGCATACGGCCGCCCCGCGACAATCCGGTGCGCCTGCGCGGCACTGATACCCGGCAGAGCCTCAAGCTGCTCCGGCGTCGCCTTGTTGATGTCCACAGCATCCTTGTTGTCTGCCGCGCCCTTGTTCTTGAGGCTGTCTTCCACGCCCTGTACAACCGCTTTCGCATCCTTGGCGGCTTCCGTTGTCGCTTTGGCGGTTTCATGGCGAATCGCGTCGGGGTTGCGCTGCGCCGGAGTGCACCCAATGGTCGTGAGCAAAGCCAAAGTGAATAGGCAAAACAACGCACGTTTCATAACTGCTTCGATGCCGAGTAGTCAGCCTGTGCGGTCCGGAGATGCCGAATTTTCCTGAACCGCTGGCCGAGTAAACCCCTCCGGCGCTATCGTCAAGTAAAGCAAAGCAGTTGTTGACGCCGGTCCCGGATCGCCAATGGGCTGCAGGCAGGTGACAGGTATGGCTACTACGATGATCCCAACCATTCGCGCCCCGCGCGGCAACCAGCTCCGCTGCAAAGGCTGGCAGCAGGAAGCAGCCCTGCGCTGCTTGATGAACAACCTCGACCCTGAAGTAGCCGAGCGCCCTTCGGATCTAGTGGTTTACGGCGGAATAGGCCGCGCCGCCCGCAATTGGGATTGCTTCCACGCCATCGTCCGCGAGCTCGAAAACCTCGGCAACGAAGAGACGCTGCTCGTCCAATCCGGCAAGCCCGTCGCCGTTTTTCCGACCCACGAGCTCGCGCCCCGCGTCATCATCGCCAACTCCAACCTCGTCGGCAAATGGGCCAACTGGGACCACTTCAACGAACTCGACCGCAAAGGCCTCATGATGTACGGCCAGATGACCGCCGGCAGTTGGATCTACATCGGAACCCAGGGAATCTTGCAGGGAACCTTCCAGACCTTCGCCGCGCTAGCCGATCGCCACTCCGGCGGCAGCCTCAAAGGCAAGCTCGTAGTCACCGGCGGCGTCGGTGGCATGGGCGGCGCGCAGCCCTTGTCGGTCACGTTAAACGACGGCGTAGTCCTCGCCATCGACGTGGATCGCACCCGCATTCAACGCCGCGTAGACACGCGTTATTGCGACCTGCTCACCGAAGACCTCGACGAGGCCCTGGCCCTTTGCGAATCCGCCCGCCGCGAAGGCCGAGCGCTGTCCGTCGGATTAGTCGGCAACTGCGCCGACGTGCTTCCTGAAATCGTTCGCCGCGGCGTCGTAGTAGACGTAGTGACCGACCAGACCAGCGCCCACGACCCCCTCAACGGCTACGTTCCGCAAGGCCTCACGCTCGACCAGGCCGCCGACCTCCGCCAGCGCGATCCGGAAGAATACGTCCGCCGCTCCACCGCATCCATGGTCGTCCACGTCAACGCCATGCTCGCCCTCCAGCAGGCCGGCGCCGTCACCTTCGACTACGGCAACAACATCCGCCGTTTCGCCTTCGATGCCGGTTGCGCCGATGCCTTTCTCATTCCCGGTTTCGTCCCCGAATACATTCGCCCGCTCTTCTGCACCGGCCAGGGCCCATTCCGCTGGGTAGCCCTCTCCGGCGATCCCAAAGACATCGACCGAACAGATGAATTGGCGCTCGAGCTCTTCCCCGACAACGAAATCCTAAACCGCTGGTTGCGCCTGGCCCGCGGCCGTTTCGCCTTCCAGGGCCTGCCCGCGCGCATATGCTGGCTTGGGCTAGGCGAGCGCGCAAGAATGGGCGAAGCCATGAACGACCTTGTCCGCAAAGGGGAAATCTCCGCTCCCGTAGCCATCGGCCGCGACCACCTTGACACGGGCTCCGTCGCCAGTCCTTATCGCGAAACAGAGAAGATGCTCGACGGCTCCGACGCAGTAGCCGACTGGCCCATCCTCAACGCGCTCCTCAACACCGCCAGCGGCGCAACCTGGGTCAGCTTCCATCACGGCGGCGGGGTTGGCATGGGCTATTCTCTCCACGCCGGACAAGTCACCGTAGCCGACGGCACCGAAATGGCTGCCGCAAAAATCCGCCGCGTCCTCAACAACGACCCGGGCTTAGGCGTAGTCCGCCACGCCGACGCCGGCTACGAATTAGCGCAGCAAACCGCCAAAGAAAAAGGCATCCATATCCCCATGGCAGGGAACTAGCAGTGGCAACGGCTCAAGCCATCGTCAACATCGGTCAGCTCGTCACCCTCGCCGGTCCCGCACGCCCGCGCACCGGCAGGGAACTGAGCGATATCGGAATCATCAACAACGCAGCCCTAATCATCAAAGAGGGCCGCATCGCCGCTGCTGGAACTTACGCCGAACTGAAGGACAGAATCCCGCTCCATGCAATGGTGATCGATGCGGATCAAAAAGCCGTAACTCCCAGTTTCATCGACGCCCACACGCATCTAGTTTTCGCCGGCAATCGCGCCGCCGAATACGAGCAGCGCATCGCCGGAGCAACCTACCAGCAGATCGCAGCCGCCGGTGGAGGCATCCTCTCGACCGTAGCCCAAACCCGCGCCGCCAGTGAAGACGAACTCTTCGCCGCCGCCCGCAAACATCGCGACTGGATGCTCCGCTCCGGCACCACCACCATCGAGGCCAAATCCGGCTACGGCCTCGATCACGACACCGAGCTTAAGATGCTGCACGTCCTGCGCCGCCTCAACGAAGAAGGCCCCACGCGCATCGTCTCCACCCTGCTTGCCGCGCACACCCTGCCGCCAGAGTTCGCAGGCCGACGCGAGGAATACGTTCGCTTTATTGCCGAAGAGTTGATCCCCGAAGTAGCCGCCCTGAAGCTAGCCCGCTACTGCGACGCCTTCTGCGACGACCACGCCTTCACCGTCGAAGAGTGCCGCACCGTTCTCTCCGCCGCGCGCAGCCACGGCCTCAGTCTCCGCATCCACGCCGAGCAGTTCCGTCCCGGCAGCGGCGCTGCGCTTGCAGCAGAGCTAGGCGCAGTCACAGCCGACCATCTGGAAACCGTAACCGAAGAAACGCTCATCCAATTACGCACCGCCGGTGTGCAGCCCGTTCTTCTGTCAGGATCTGTTTTTTGCCTCCACCGAACGCAGTACCCGCCCGCCCGCGCCATGGTCGATGCCGGCCTGGCCATCGTGTTAGCCACCGACTTCAACCCCGGCTCATCGCCAGTTCCGTCCATGCCCTTCATGCTGTCGCTGGCCTGTTTGCAAATGAGTCTCACGCCCGCTGAAACCCTCACGGCAGCCACCATCAACGCCGCGCACAGCCTTGGCCTCGGCAGCGAGATCGGGTCGCTCGAACCCGGCAAGCAAGCAGATCTTCTCATCCATGAATGTACGGATTATCGCGAGCTAGCCTACTTCGTCGCCGCGCCCCTGCGCCCACGCGTCTTCATCGCCGGGAATGAAGTGACGCAATTCTGACGAAGCTATTTGGCCGGCCAGTTCGGCGCGATCCGAATCAACTCGAGTCCACCCAAATCCTCAACGACAAACCCCGGCGAACAAGCCGGAACGGCCACAATCCCCCGCGCCGGCAAATTGACAGTCTCGAAGTCCGATCCAACAAGCCGTCCAGCCCCAGCCGCCGCAAACAAATAGCTCAATCCAGCTCCAGCCTCGCCCGCCAGTGTCGAACTTGACCTGCTGCCATCCACCCTCAGCCGCTCCACCCGAAAATACTCCACATCGATCAGAACCGTCCGATCCGCAAGAACTGTCGGCGCAATCTTGCCCGCGCGCGTCACCAGCTTGGTTGCTTCAAGCGATTTCTCGATATGCAGTGGGCGAGGCCGTCCATAGTCGTACATGCGATACGTCAGATCGCAGTTCTGCTGCGTCTCCAGCAGAATCGCCCCCGGCCAGATTGCATGAACCGTGCCCGCATCCACAAAGATCAAGTCGCCGGCCACCACCTGGAGAATATTGAGGTTCTCTTCCAGTGTGCCGTCGTGGATTCCCTCCCTGACCTGCTCCAGCGTGACCCCAAGCTTGAGTCCCAGCGCCACCCTGGCCTCCGGCTCCGCCGCCAGAGCGTACCAACATTCCGTCTTTCCCCTCGGATCACCGTACTTCTGCGCCATCTTGTCGTCCGGATGCACCTGCACGCTCAGCTTCTCGCGCGCGAAAAGCACCTTGATCAGCAATGGTGAATCGGTAGTCGGCGCGCCGCGGCCCAGCAGGGTTTCCGGAGCCTCGTGAAACAGGTTGCCCAGCTTCTTCCCCGCGTGCGGACCCGTCGCGACCAGGCACTCGTCTCCCGTGAGCCAGACTTCTCCAATCGACTCGCCCTCGGCGACGTGATCGTACCATGGGCGCAAATTGCGATAGCCCCAGACACGGGGGTCGAACAGAGGCTCAATGCGAAATGGAGATAACTGCGTCAGGGAGGCGTGTTCAGCTTCAGCCATGAAAGTCATTTTTCCTTTTTGTCTGGGCGACTTCCGGGCAGCTAATCCGCACTTGCGTGTGCGGCCTGGAGAAGTTTGGCCTTGCTCCCATTGAACCACGCGACCCCCGCCCCTGCCAGGGGAGCGTCGTCCAGCAGGGCTGAAACCCTCAGCTCCACATGCACATCGTCGAGCTCCCGTTGCGCGGCTGGAAGAAACAAGTGAGGTGAGCGCGAGATGCCTCCTCCCAGCACAATCGCTTCAGGGGCAAACGCCGCCAAAGCCCCACGCAGCGCCGTGCCCAGATGCTTGCCAAACTCCTCAAAAGCGTCGGCTGCTGCCACATCGCTGGCAGCGGCCGCGGCAATCTCGCCTACCTCACGCTCAAAGCCGGTACGCCGTTCGTAGCTGCCGCGGATTCCCCTCGTGGATACGGAATCTTCAATGATCCCGCCCTCATACGGCAAATCCCAAACCTCACCGCCAGGCGGCACACCGCGTCCCTCAGTCACTATCTGCCCATCCACGGCAAAGGCCGAACCAATCCCGGTTCCCAGCGTAATGCCCACCACGCGCGCCATACCGCGAGCCGCTCCAGCGCCGATCTCGCCCAGCAGAAATGCCGCGGAGTCGTGCAGAAAGCGCACCTGCTCCGGTTCCCAGCCGAATCGCGCGGCCAACTCTCCGCGCAAATCCACCCCATAAAGGTAAGGCAGTTTGTGCCGCATCCGGCTCACTCCCACTTCAAAGTCGAAGGGGCCAGGGAAGGCCAGTTCCGCCCCCAGCACGTCTTCAAACCCGGCCAAAGCTCTAACTCCCAGGCCGTGAAGGGTGCTGACAAAAGCGCCGCTGGTTTCCTGCTTCGGATGCGGGGCGCTGATCACCGGACCCAAGCGATAGCCTTTCGCAAAGCATACTGCGGCGGCAACATGGCTGCCGCCAACGTCGAACACGAGCACTGACATATCAAGACTGGCGGTCATTCAAACCTCTTGTATGGTAGCGTTCTCATTTGTAGCACGTTTCCGGCCCGTTGCAGCAAAGAGAGAGGATAATTCCAGACAGCCACCATTGAAAAACACAAGGGCTATAGAGCTGCGCCCTATCGTGCCAGAGGGTAAATTACAGACCAATCGAACTGAAGACTGACAACTGCCTATCAGTGAATCACCACCGTCGACCGGTGTTTGCACCCGCATGAACGGCGCAGCACAATCTCGACAGGCAGCACAATCTTGTTGCCGGTCTTCGGCACTTCGCCGCGCGTAATGCGATCGAACAGGAGGCTGGCCGCAACCCGGCCCATCTCCTGCGCCGGCTGGCGAACCACGGTCAGGGACGGAGAAGTGCACTCCGCCATGTCGAAGTCGTCGAACCCCGCAAAAGCCAAGTCGTTTGGCATCTTCACACCCATATGAACGAGCGCGCTGAGAACATAACGCGTCGCCAAGGTGTTCGACGTAAAGATGGCCGTGGGGGCGTTGGGTCCCTGTAGCCGGTCCTGCAAGGCCCGGAGAGTATTATCCTGTGCGTCGCATCCGAAGAACGCATCCTCCTTCAAGCCAGCATCCAGAACCGCCTTGCGGTAGCCAAGGAACCGCGAATTGATCGTAAACAGGCCGCGGCTCAGACCCATGAACGTAATGCGCTGATGTCCGTGTTCGATAAGATGTTCGGTCATGCGGCGCGCTCCCGCGGCGTTCTGGACCAGCACCACGTCCAGTGCCGGGTCGGAAACGGGGCGGTCGAATATCACCACAGGTGTCTTGCCAAACAATGCCCGTGAGAGGCGCGATTCCCGGTTTGGCGCCGGAATGGCCACCAGACCATCCACATGCCGTTGCAGCATCTGTTCCGCCTCGGCATACTCCGCATCCGGATCTTCGTTGGACGTTGTGATGATGACCGAGTATCCGTGCTCCTTGGCCACCGTCGTAACCGCATGCGCGCAATTGGCAAAGAACGGATCGTAGAGGTACGGAATTATCAGGCCGATTGTCCGGCTCCTTTGTCCGCGAAATGCCCTCGCCAGTTCGTTGGGCCGGTACTGTAGCTGATCGATCGCGATCTGCACCCGCTTGGCAGTTTCCTCCGACACCGGGACAGTCCCGCTCAGGACGCGCGAAACGGTCATCGTGCCCACGCCGGCGAGGCGTGCCACGTCACTCATAGTGGGTTTGCGCTGAGAAATGTCCACCTGCGAGGCGGCCTTCGCACGGCTGGCCGGATGCTTCTTGGAAGAGTCTGGCATTGAATGACTCCAGAAAAATCAGGATTCAAGCGCTCCTTGGTATGCGCTTCAAAATGAAGACGGAAAGGGGCTCGGTGTGAACCAGGATTGCTTTGCTCAAAGCCCGCGGCTATGCAACCTGCCGATCAGGCCGCAAATAATTCAAAGCAAAGCAGGTAAAGCCAGACTCTACCAGTTTCTTCACAAGGATGGCAACCCTCCCTCTTCTCCAACACAAGATGAACCGGGTGCCTGGGAGACGACCAATCCAAACAGTCGTAGTGGTAACCGGGAAAAGGCCAGACAGGCCAATTCCTCTCAAATGTCATCGCTGCCGCCTGCCGGCACCGACTCTTCGCTGCTTAGTCTCCCACCGGCTTCGCCGACCCACGGGGGATGAAACTCCGGGTGCCCCATCCTTGCGGCATTTTTCTGTCGCGAGGGTGGGAAACCACGACCCCCGTGGCGCGCAAGCGCCGTCTGCCCCACCGCAGGTGGCGCAAGCGCCCGTGCTAATCTCTTTTCACCGCATGAGCCAAAACCACTCCAAGCACGCGCAAAACACTCCCGCTGACCTGCCCCGCGTCTTAGGCGCAAGCCAGGCTACGGCGATTGTTGTCGGGACAATCATAGGCAGCGGCATCTTCCTCGTGCCTCGCGAAATGATGCAGGACGTTGGCTCCTCAGCCCTGGTTTATCTGGCATGGATCGTGGGCGGGCTTTTGTCGCTCTTCGGCGCCATGACCTACGCCGAGCTCGGCGCGATGCTGCCTTATGCCGGCGGCGAGTACGTCTACCTGCGCGGCGCGTACGGCGATACCACTGCCTTTCTCTACATGTGGACCTGGTTCGCTGTCGCCAAACCGGCCTCCATTGCCGCTGTCACTATCGGCCTTGCCCGCACTCTCGGATTCTTCCCGGCTTTCCACTGGCTCAGCGTCGCGATTCCCGGGCCCGTGCCGCTGCTCTGGTCGCAGGTCTTCGCCATTGCCGTTACCTGGTTGATTACGGGGCTCAACTACCTCGGCATCAAGAAAGCCGCCGATTTCCAGTTGGTGTTCACCATTCTCAAAGTTGTTCTGATCCTGATCGTTGCCGGGCTGTGCTTCGCCGCGACCTCGGGCTCTCTGTCCAACCTCACCACCACGCTGCCGCATGCGGTTGGCGGGCTCACCGGCTTCATGGCCGCGCTGATTGCCACACTCTGGGCCTACGACGGCTGGAACGACCTGACCATGGTCGCAGGCGAAGTTCGCCGCCCCGAGAGATCGCTGCCCATCGCGCTGATCGGCGGCCTGTTCATCGTCGGCTTCCTGTTCATGGCCACCAACGCTGCCATCCAGTACATCCTCCCGGCCGCACAAATCGCCGCAAGCGAGAGGCCGGCTGTGGCTGCTCTCACCGTAATCGCCGGACCAGCAGGCGCGGGGTTCGTTGCCGCTGCCATGGCCCTCAGCATCTTTGTCACGCTCAACGGAACCATCATGTCAGGCGCGCGCATTCCCTATGCCGCCGCCCGCGACCGCCTCTTCTTTCGCCAGTTCGCGCACATCCATCCGCGCTGGCAGTCGCCCTCCACCTCGCTCATTGTCCAGGCACTCATTTCCACGGTTCTGCTCCTGTTCCTCAGCCGCTTCCAGCAATTCTTCGAGCTGGCCGTCTTTGCCGAGTGGCTCTTTTACATGCTCACGGCCACCACTGTCTTCGTCTATCGTCGCAGCCGGCCCGGCGCAGCGCGCCCTTACAGAGTCTGGGGCTACCCGATCCTGCCCGCCATCTTTGTCCTTTGCGCCACCGCTGTGCTCATCTCCAGCTACCTGGGAAACCTCAAAGGCTCCCTCCTCGGCACGGCGTTAATTCTTCTCGGCCTGCCGGTTCTGTGGTTCGTCAAGCAGTTGTATCCAGGGCCGTCCGCACCGCTGGAAGGGCAGGAAAACTCCTGAGCGGGTTTCCACAACGAAAGTAACGGGAAGGCTCCGCCCAGAGCGTGCAGGAACAATCCCGCTGCGCTAGAATAACCAGGAACCCATGAGTTTTCCGATCAAAACCTGTGTTGTTTGCGGCGAAGAGTTTGAACTCAGGCCCAACAAGCCCGGCTTTGCGAATCGCTGTCCCGAGTGCAGTGAACCTGAAGAGATCGCCTTGCCCGGCGTTCCCTCACTGGATTCCCTGGTAAGCACGGCCGACAGTGGATTGAACGCAGAGCGCCGCCGCGTCATGCGCGACATGCTCTACCGCAAAGAAAGCTGACCGCCCGCTCCTCAGCGCGCGCCTAAGCAACCCCGTTCATCTACGATCAAGGAAGACCATGCCCGCCAAACCCAGGCTCGGACAGAACTTCCTGAATGACACGGACGCTATCCAGCGCATCGCCGCGTCGCTTGGCGATCTGAGCGGCCGCACCGTCGTCGAAATCGGCCCGGGTGGCGGCGCAATCACTGCGGCATTGATTGCCCGAGCCGCTCACGTTGTGGCCATTGAACTTGATCCCGGCCTCGCTGCCCATCTACGTACGCAGTTTCCAGCAGACCGGCTGACAGTGTACCAGCAGGATGTGCTTGCTTTCGACTTCGCTACGGCCCGAGCCCAGGCAGGCCAGCCCCTGCTGGTATTTGGGAACCTGCCGTACTACATCACTTCGCAAATCGTCCTGAAACTCGCTGCCAGTTCCATGGCGCTCGACCGCGCTGTGCTGATGGTTCAGCGCGAAGTCGCCGAGCGCATTACGGCTGAGCCCGGCTCCCGAGACTACGGGCTGCTTTCTGTGACCGTCCAGTTGTACGGTCCGGCCACAAATCTACTCACTCTTCCTCCATCTGCGTTCTCTCCTCCGCCCGACGTTCATTCCACCGTCTTCCGTTGGCGCTTTGCTCCTCGATTTACTGAACTCGGCGTGGAAGAAATAGGCTTTCTCCCATTCGTCCGGAAAATCTTCGCGCAAAAGCGCAAGACTCTTTCCAACAATCTCCGCGCCGCGGGCTTTACTCCGGAAGTCATCGTGTCCGCATTTACAAGTGCCTGCATCGATCCGCGCGCTCGTGCTGAAGCTCTGCCCATCGAAACTCTCGCAGCTCTTTGGAAATCGCTTCAAGCTACCTGAATGACCGCATAAGTCGCTGGCTTCGACTCAATCCAAAGTTGTATCTCGAAAAAACTCTCCGCAACACTTATTTCAGCCCTGTGTCTCCATGGATGTGAGCGCGGGTCGGAACAAGCAGCAAAATCAAACCGCCGCCTCTCAAGGAGATACACCCATGAAAGTTTCTCTGTTTGGCGTCGGACTTCTCGCACTTACCTCAACCATTGGCTTTGCTCAAGCAGCGCCCGCACCGGCTCCTGCTCCGATGCAGCGCCATGCCGCCACGATCAACCAGCGCCGCGAAAACCAGCAACAGCGCATCGCGCAAGGCATCCACAGTGGACGCCTCAACGCGCGCAAGGCGGCTCACCTTGAACGCCGCGAAGCCTCCATCGGGCACCAGGAAAGACTCATGCGCGCGGCAGGCCATGGCCGCCTCACACATGCAAATCGCGCCCGGCTCAATCACAGCCTCAACCGGACTTCGCGCGCAATCTATCGCGCCAAACATCGCCGGTAAAACCACTCTTGTCCAAGACAGCATTTTCTGTGAATTGGGCTGTTGATTTCATAAGACATAGGCATCCTCTCCAGGCGATAGCGTCAGGTTTGTTCGATAACTCGCACCGGAGGAGCTTCTAGGTTCCCGGCATCCTGCTGTCCAAGTTGTAATTGTGTAAGTGCCGAGCTACAGGCTCAAGTGGATGCTTGCATTTCCGCTGCTGTCCAACTCCCGGCTACCAAATCAGCGGCATGGGTAACTGCTCGGCCAGTTGCCTTGCCGCTGGCGGTCCTTCCATCGGATTGTTCAACCACGCCCACAAGTCCCGGAAGATGAACAGTTGCTAGCGCACGAGCGCGGCCAGATTGGAAAGCGACCACCCAATACACCGACTCGTAGAGTTCCCAGGGGCGATTGGCGTTGGCATAAGCCAGGGTCGATCTCTTCGGCGCGGTGTTGATGCCCAGGTGCTTCAGCAGCGATTCGCATCCCGCCAGCCCCAGGCAGACTTCGCGTAGCGAGTTCAAATGCGCCACCTGGCAAAACAGCATGGCCAGGAACTGTTCCCGGCAGGTGAACCCTTTGGCGTTGTACTCGGCTTGATGTTGCTTGACGATCTGAGCGAACTGTCGGCGTGGAAAAAGTTGCAAAAGCTGCGAGTAGACACTGCATACTTGAGTCATGGCTGATCCTCTCTTCTCTGGTTGTGGTCCGGTCAGGAACCCACCCCAGAGTAACGGCGATCAGCCCGCAACCGCACTCCTCAAGCCAGGAGAGCTATCAGTCTATTTTGGACAGCAATGATTCTAATGGCGCCTTACAGTCAGTTGGAGTCTACGCGATTGGGAACTCGCCCGTGGTCCCAGGAGGAACATTTACGCTGTGCGAAGCGTCGGGAGGTGCGGGCTCCAATTCAAACGGCTATCTGGATGAAGTAAGAGTTTCGAATGTCGTCCGCACAGCCGACTGGATTGCAACTGAGTACAACAACCAGAATTCGCCCGCGACGTTTTACTCCCTCAGCCCCGAACAGGACGTTGTAGTTCCCGCTTCGGTAGGTCTTTCTGCATCTGAGAGTCAGCAGTTCACCGTACCACTCCTCGGCGATTGCGCTTCGCCCGCGATGACGTGGTCGATCAACCCGGCGGGTGTCGGAACCATGAGTGCGTCGGGGTTGTACACAGCCCCAGCTACGATCGCCACAGAGCAGACGGTGACGGTGACGGCAACCAGCGTGGCGGATACCCTATTGACTACTGCATAAATAATGCAATAATGAATATTGAGGTGCGTAAACCCTATGCCCAGACTGAAGGGGAGCGCCGATCTTCTGGAAGACCGGCGCAGACGAGCT
>Ga0302278_10003945_pt1 | contig 15646 bp, 6 predicted proteins | sample III_Bog_N3_2_FD_194543 | JGI IMG/M metagenome (GOLD analysis project Ga0302278, IMG submission 194543) | Peat permafrost microbial communities from Stordalen Mire near Abisko, Sweden - III_Bog_N3_2 | ecosystem: Environmental > Terrestrial > Soil > Wetlands > Peat | place: Sweden: Abisko...
GACCGGCCAGCGCGATGATGGGTTCGGCAGCCGCACTTCTTGAAACTTTACCTTCGCGGGAACAGCGTCACGTTCCAATCGTAACCATTTGCTCAAAGTGGACAGCCCAACGCCGTGTTGAGTTGCAAATTCAGATTGGGTTAATTGACTTTCGTGGAAACGCGCCAGCAATCCTTGCCGCTGCTTACGAGTCCAACGCCGCCGCCCAGAACCAGTTTTTGATGTATCCATCCCACCATCGTCTCACAGTCTGTCGCCGAAAACTAGATGTGGACCGTCAGCCGCATACGTTATACCAGCTCCGCCGGAGCGTTTAGATGGCTCCGCGGGCAACCTGATGGGCCGATCCCAGCCCAGCATGGCGGTATGTCGGCGTTTTACCCTCGCTCCGTGAGACCACCCGCGCAGATCCATCAAAATCCGGCCCAGCCAGTTCGCGCCGACCCCCTGGTCGTTGACTAGTACAATAAGGAAATGAATCGCGCCGGAATTGTCGTGGTGTAAAGTGCGCCCAAGGCATCGAGCCTCCTTGCCGGTATCACTTCTCGATATCGGCGGCGGCAGCGCAATGCCGTGAATATCCAACTGCTGGCAATTCCATCCACTCCAACTCCGGTTTTCGGTTAAACACCACGGTATTCTTTAGGGAGACTGCAACCGATAAACGCGCAGGTTGAAGTTCGTGGCACCGGTGTCGATGTAGCTGGTCGGCACACCGGGGAACGTATTGGTAATCAATGGCACCCAGAGCGCCACCGGGGCCAGATTGGTAGTGCCGAGCACCTGGTAGATCTGGTTGCTTGGTCCGTTGATCGTCAGCTGGAACGTTTTATCCGGCAGAGTGGTGCCGGAGACAATAACCGGTATCTGGCTCAGCACCGTCAGCAGAGCCGCCTGACTGTTGGTCATTCCCCCCGCGCTGGTGACCGCCACGCTATAGCTACCGGCATCAGCCGAACCCACCGCAGGCAGGGTCAGGGTGCTGTTGGTCTGATTCGCCAGCGGAGTCGCGCCAATATACCACTGGTAGATCAAGGCCGTGCACCCCGTGGCACCCACCGTGAACGTCGCGGCGGTGGTAATGTTGTTCGTCTGGCTCAACGGCTGACTGACGATCACCGGCGGATTCCCGTCATAAACCGTTACCGTCGTGCTGCAGGTATTCGTGTTGCCATTGCCGTCATCCACATAGAAGTTCACGTTGTAGACGCCCACTGACAGGGAAGTCCCCGGGGACGGCGCCTGGACAATATTTAGCGTACCACTGCAATTGTCCGCCGCCACCAGCAGCGAGGTGTAGTCCGGCAGCGTGGCTGAGCAACCAGGGCCATTGGTGAGCGATTGGGCCGGCACACACTGAGTGATCACTGGCGGCGTGGTGTCCGCTACCACCACTGTGTTGGTCGAGTAAGCCGTGTTGCCGTTGCCATCCGTCACTGTCAGCACCACCACGTTGGCACCGAGCGACAGAATGGCGTTGTTGGTCGGCGACTGGGTGATGTTGACCGAACCGCTGCACGTGTCAAAGGCCAAGATAAAATTCGTCCCGGTCACATTGGTCATCAGCGCCTGGCAATTGCCGTTCGCGCTCAATGTCAGGTTGGTGAAGCTCCAGACGATGATCGGCGGAGTCGTGTCCACAACGTTAACCGTACCCGCGTTGGTGGCGGCACCGGCGGCGTTGGTCAAGATCACCGTGTAGTTCCCCGCCTGGCCAAGGTGCAGGTTTGTCAGCACCAGTGTCGCGCCGGTCGCGCCCGTGATGGGATTGGTTAAATTATTATACCACTGATAGCCCAGCGGGGCGGTGCCGGAGGCATTGGCCGTCAAGGTCGCTCCGTTACCGCACTGCACATTGGTGATCGCCGGACTGACCGTCACCGTCGGCACCGTCGCCGTCACAGAGTCAAATACCCGCACATAATCCACCTGCACCTCGCTCGGGAAGGGCGTGCTGGCATTGGGCGCGCCACCGTAATCGCTGGCCCCGCTGACCGCCAGTTGCAACAGGAAGAAAAACGGCTGGTTGAACGGCGCCGGGTAGACATTGGGTCCGCTGGCCGCGCCCCAGCTCGTCCAGGTCTGCACATTCACCCCGTCCACCAACCAGATGATCGAGTTGCTGGTCCACTGTATCCCGTAGGTGTGGAAGTCGCTCGTGGCTCCGCCTCCAGGCAAGGTGTATTGCAAGGTCTGGAACGTGTCATTGCCGCTCACGTCGGCATAATGGATCGTGCCCTGCACCAGGGAGGTCAATCCCCCCGGGCTTTCGGGCATATCAATTTCACCGCAATACGGCCAGTTGAGGGAACTGCTGGTGGGATAGTCATAGTTCGTCCCCAGCGCCCAGAATGCCGGCCAGAAGCCCTGCCCCGCCGGCATTTTCATCCGCGCCACGATCAGGCCATACTTCTTCGAATACTTGAACTCGGTCCGCACCTGGGCGGAGGTGTAGGATTTACCGTTGGAGGTCTCGTTTTGGGCGACGAGGTGCAGCAGGCCGTTCGTGACGTAAAGGTTGTTGGTCCGGCCGGTATACCACACATTGCCGCCGGTGTCGTTGCCGACGTAGGCAGTCCACTTGGTGGTATCCAGGGTATTGCCGTTGAATTCATCACTCCAGACCAACTGCCAGCCGGACGGCACGGTCAGCGTGGCCACGGCGCTGGTAGCGGAGCCATTGAGGTTGGTCAGAATCACCCGGTAATTAGGTGACGAATTGGCCGTCACATTGGTGAGCGTCAGGACATTGCTGCCCGCACCCGAGACGGAGCCGCCATTCACCAGATTGGAGAAGGTTCCGCCAGACCCGGCCTGCCATTGATAGCTGAACGGCGCCGTCCCCAAAGCCGTTACACTGAACGATACCGTGTCGCCCGGGTAGGCATATTGGGAAGCGGGCGTGGGCCCGGACCAAATCGTCGGATCCGCCAGCGGGCTTATCTGGAGCTGGAAGCCATTGATGACCGTGAAGGATTGCCCCGCATTAATGGCCGCAGTCAAGTTCAGGGTGCCATTGGTGATGATTCCTGTGAACGTCTGGTAAGCCACGCCGGGACCAGCGGAAACCTGCCGCGAGGTCGCGGTGGTAGTCAAGGTGGCGGCCGAGTTGCCGCCCGTTGCCCCGGACAGAGTCAGCGTAGCGCCCTGGCCGCTGTTATCGCCGGCGGCATACACCACCAAGGTAAAGGAGCTGTTGGTGTATTCCGTCAGCCCGGTCAGACTCACCGTGACCGTGGTCGGCGAGGTATAAGCAAAGGCATAATCCTCCATCAACGGCGTGGTGGCGGCGTCCATGACGGTTCCGCCCGTATCGGCATAGAGACCCTGGTCGCTCAGGGTCAACCCGACCCCATTCAAAGTGTTGTTGGCGGAATCGACCAGCGTACCGGTCGTGCCGGTAACCGAGTTCCAAACATCACCCGACGAACCCAAAACCGCTGCGCCGGTTTGAGTGGGGCCGGAGTCGAAATCGGCATTGATGAGCCGAGTGGCCGGGTCCACCGTAAGGGTGGCCGCCGGCGAACTGGTGACGGAACCGTAGTTGTTGGACACAATCACCCGGTAATTGAGAGCCCAATTCGCAGTCGCATTGGAGAGGGTCAGGGTGGAACCCGTCGCGCCTGAAATCGGGCCGCCATTTAACACGTTGGTGTAGCCGCCGCTACCGGCGGCCTGCCATTGATAAGTCAACGGTGCCTGCCCCAAGGCGACCACATTAAACGAAACATTCCGACCCGAAGCCACTCTTTGCGAAGCTGGCGGAGTCACAATGCTGGGGGAGGAGTTCACTGTCAACGTGGCGGCGGGTGCGCTGGTGACTGAGCCGTTAGGGTTGCTCACAATCACCTGATAGGCCAGCGCCCAGTTGGTGGCCACCGGAGAAATCGTCAGGGTACTGCCGGTGGCACCCGAGATCGGTCCGCCATTGACGACGTTGGTGTAGCCGGTCCCGCCGTTGGCCTGCCATTGGTAACTCAACGTTCCCACCCCCGCAGCCGCGACACTGAAGGTGGCCGTGCCGCCAATGACGTTGGTTTGCGAAACGGGTTGCGTCGAAATACTCGGCAGGCTCTTGGAAACCGAGCTCGCCACCAGGCTGAATTTATCAAAGTTACAGGAGGAGCCGGAGGGCGCACCGGTCTCGTTGACGCCGATGACAATATCACCATTGCCGCCCTCACTGCCGTTCGCGGTGTAGGTCACGCTGCGGTTGGTGAACCAGTTCTGGGTAAGCCCGATAATGTTATTCGAGGCGAGGGGCACCAGCGATGAGTTGTACAACACCAGCTGGCAGGCGGGCGGAGTGGCCCCATTCTGCACTCCAAAATAAGCCGTCAGGGTATAGGTCGTCCCGGCTTGATACTTGTTGGCGGACCCCAAATCCTGGTAGACCGTCTCGCCACCACCGCCACCGTTCATAAAAATCTGGGCAAAGTGGATGCCATCCAGACCGGGGGGGGGATAAGTAGTGAACCGAGAATCGCCCGAGGCGGGGTAGATGATGGCGGTGATCACGGGACCGGAGCCATTGGCCGTGCTCCAGCTCGTTGGGGTCTGAATCGTATAGCCACCAGAACTTACCGTATCAGACTCGAAGGAAAAATTGGGGATGGTGATCGACGTCGTCACGGTCATGGTCAGGGTGGCTGCGGGGGAGCTGGTGACGGCGCCACTGCTGTTGGTCACGATCACCTGATAATCCAGCGCCCAACTGGCCGTCAAATTGGTGATTGTCAGGACGTTGCTGGTCGCCCCCGAAACCGGGCCGCCATTGATCAGGTTGGTGAAGGTCCCGCCCCCCACCGGTCCAGCCTGCCATTGATAGCTCAACGGTGCCGACCCCGTGGCGCCCACGCTAAGCGTAACCGTGCTACCCGCGGCATTGGTTTGCGACAGGGGCTGGGTCGTAATGGTCGGGGCGGATACCAGGGTCAAGATGGCGGGCGGAGCGCTGGTGGCCAATCCGACGCTATTGGTCACAATCACCCGATAAGCAAGCGCCCAACTGGAAGTCACATTGGAGATCACCAGGCTGGAATTGGTCACGGCCGAGATTTGCGAGTTTTTAACTAGATTAGTGAAGCCGCCGGCGGCGCTGTTGGTTGCCTGCCACTGATAGCCAAAGGGCGTCGTCCCCGATGCGGTCACCGAGAACGTCACCGTACCGCCCGGGGCATTCGTCTGCGAAGCCGGAGCCGTCGTGATAACCGGCGGCGATGGCGGCGGGACGGCCACCAGGCGCACGTTATCGAAGTCCCAAAAGGTGCCACCGCCACCAGGGGGGCTGTAAAACACAATGATAATATCGCCCGGCGTGCCATAAGCACCATTGCCATTCGTCTCGCTGCCCGTCGCGGTGTAGGTCAGGGTAACGTCTTTGAACTGGTTGGCGGTAAGACTCGCGGAGGTGACGGTCTGGACGAATATCGGGTTGAAGCTCGAATCCCGGAATCCAAAATTGGGGTTGTTGGGATAACCCAGCGTCCCCCGGCCAAACGCCGCCGTCAACTGGTAGGTGACACCGGGCGTCCACTTGACGCCCGTGTCCAGATAGATAAAGCCATAGATGCCCGCATTTAGGGTGACAATCTCCGCGCATTGGTTGCCATTGATACCGGGAGGCGGAAGCGTGGGAAATCTTTCCGTCCCGGGATAGACGGTTTCCGGCACATAAGCGTTGCCACTGTAAGTCTGGCTACCGGTCGTGCTCCAGCCCGTCGGGTTCCCCGCTGTGTTGCCAGCCCCTGAAATCACCGGACTCTCGAAGGAATTATTGACAATGCTGATGCTGGTCGCCGCACTGCTGGACAATAACAGGGCCGGCGGTGCGCTGGTGACGGCGCCAAAACTGTTGGTGACAATCACCTGATAGTTTAGATTCCACATGGCCGTCACATTAGTGATGGTCAAGACACTGCTGTTGACGCCCGTGATTGAGCCGCCATTCAGCAGGTTGGTATAAGGCCCACCCGCCGGGCCGGCCTGCCACTGGTAGCTCAACGGCGCCGATCCTGCCGCGCCCACGGTTAACGAAGCCGCGAGACCGTTGAATACCGTTTGCGACGCGGGCTGGGTCGTGATGACCGGCGGCGCATTGGTGGTCAACCGCAACTGAAAACCGTTCACCAAGAGCGTGCTGTTTTGGGGCACTCCGCCCGCAACCTGAAACGACAGGATGCCACCGGTGAGCACTCCCGTGAAGGTATTGTAAGCCACGCCAGCACCCGCCGAAAGCTGCCGTGAAGCGGAACTTGTGGTCAAGGCACCACCGGTGTTCCCGCCGGCGGCTCCGCCCGTAAGGGTGATTGTTTCCGTCTGAGCCAGATGCGATCCGGCATAGACCACCAGGGTAAAAGCCGCATTGGTGTAGGCCGAGAGACCGCCAATGGAAAAATTGATGTAGCCGGGATAAGTGGTGTTGTTAAAGGTTTCCAACCCGCTCGACATCAAATTCGAGCTACCAATATCCATGGCTCCATAGCTGGAGCCGGGGTACGTCCCGGTATAAACCGGGTTACTTGGCTGCGACACGGTCAGGGTCGCGCCGATGGACGTTCCGTCGGTGTTCATCAATGGGGCGGCGCTGAATACGGTGACCGGACTGGAATAATAGGGAAAGGATTCGACGTTCCATTGGTCTCCTCCGGCACCCAGGATCGCCGCCCCGGTTTGAAGGGTACCTGGCGTGGCCGTTGATGTGGCAAAATTATAGGCCCCGTTAAATTGCACATCCACCAGGGGACTCGCCGGCAGCAGTGTCAAAGTGGCCGGGCTGCTGGTGACGGAGCCGTAGTTACTGCTCACGATTGCCTGATAGCTCAACGCCCAATTGCTGCTCACATTGGAAATGAACAGGACATTCGTGCCGGCTCCAGAAATCTGGCCGCCATTCACCAGATTGCCCCATCCGTTTCCGCCGTTCGTCTGCCACAGGTAACTCAAGGCGCCAGACGCCGCCGGCCATGAAACTCCAACGCTGAATGCCGCCGTTCTGCCAATGACCACCGATTGGGAGGCGGGTTGGTTCGTGATGACCGGGAGGGTCTGCACGGTCAGAAGGGCGGGCGGGGTGCTGGTCACGGAGCCGGCAGTGTTGTGCACCATCACTTGATAGGCCGGGGCAACACTGCCACTAACGCCATTGAGCGTCAGGGTGCTGGCCGTGGCGCCGGGGATGTTGGTGTAGCCGCCGCTGGCGCTGTTCGTCGCCTGCCATTGGTAAGTCAGAGTGGTGGCGCTGCCGGCATACACATTGAAGGTGACATTCTGGCCGGGAAACACCGTTTGTGAGGCAGGCGGACTCACAACGGGCAGTTGCCCGCTCGTGAACGGACCGATGCCGGAGACAGTCATGGCGATGACCGTGTCCAGACTGCTCCAGGTGTTGGTGCCGGTCAGGGTCAGGGTCACGCCAGTGCTATTTTGAACCAAGGTGACCGGCTGGCCATTGGCCACCAGTTGGGCCGAACTGAAAATCTTGTTGTCGGCCGGGGCGGGCAAGTTGAGCGTGTTGCCAACCAGCGGCGGCGTCAGCAAATGGATGTATTCGATAGTGTTGTCGGTGGACTTCGTCGCCACCCCGCCCCAACCACCCTGCACAAACAACGAGAGCGTGTCGATGGTGGAGTCGGGGGGGGTCACATAGGACGTGCTGGCGTAGGTGTTCTTTATGGAAGGCGCAACCGGGGCGATCAGCGCCCCGAGGGCTTGCATCGTGCTAAGGATGCCCGGCTCCCAGCCGCCGCCCACATAGGGACCGGCGGCCCATTGGGCGCCCCCACAGGAGTTGGTGATCCCGGCCATCAGCACGGTATACCGATACATTTGGGCCGGTGAGTATCGGGCCACGTTGCCCGAGGAGGATGACGCCGTGGACCACCAGGTGGCCCCCATAACGACCGCGCTGGGATAGCCCGGCGCCTCCCATTGCAAGGGATCCGAACTGGTCATGCCATCATTTTCGATGTCGCCAAAGTCGCAGGTTCCAATGCCGCGGATGTTGGGGGCGCCATTCTGGAGCATGACCAGATTGGTACTCACGCCCTTGACGATATTGTACAGGTTGGTGTAGTTAACATCCGTTGTATTATAATAGGTGTGATTCGGGTTGACCGAATAGCCGTCGTCAAAATAGATGCCGTCAATATTGGTTCCATAGCGAGAAAGCAATTCGGTATACTGGCTGCCGATGAATGTATTCCAAGTGTCGTGATTCCACGGACTGAAGCCGAGGGTAGCCTGGTCGGCAGTGCTCAGATTACCGGCATACAGGGGATGGGTGTAGAAGAGGACATGGATGCCCTTGGCCTTGACGGCGGCAATCATGTCACCCAGCAGGTCGCGTTGCGAGGCTTGCCCCTCCCCGGGGAGCCAGGTGTTCATATTCGTGCTGGGCCACAGGCAGGCGAGGTGGGCGTGCCAGGCGGTGAAGACGACGTATTCGAGCCCCATGGAGGACAAATCATTGGCAAATCCGGTGGCGTCAAAGTTGTTGGCCAAGTCATCCAAGCTTACTGGTGCCGCGCCACTCGCATAGATCGACTGGGGAACTATATTCGCAGGGTCATAGGCATAATGGACAAACATCCCATACTTCATGTGCTTGTAAGTCAGGCTGGAGCTGGTCAGCAAGGGGGCTTTCGGAGTGGCGCTTACCTGGGTGGAGATGGCACCCACACCGGAAGAATTGGTGGCTGCCACCACATAATAATAGGGCGTCCCCACCGTCACGCTCGTGTCCTGATAATGTTGCGCTATCGTACTGGAAATGGGAGTGTAAGGCCCGCCATTCACCGTCGCCCGCTCCACGATGTAATTTGTTGCCCCGGACAAGGAGGCGGCCCAACTCAAGCTCACCAGATTGTTTTCACCAATGGCAAAAACAAACGGCGGTGGCGTCGGCTGGGCGTGAACCTGGCCGGTGAAAAAGAGCGCCAGCAGGGCAGCCAGGCAATAGCGAAAAGTTATGAAAAGGGGAATTTTCATGGAGACGGGTAATTTTTGTGCTGATGTTGGGTGCTGGTTGGAACAGGGTATATTTTGACACAACCGGCGCAATTTGCAAGTAAACTGGGATTTCCCATTTGGTTTCTGGCCCACGAACAACGTGAACCGAACAGCGTTAACCCTTTTGGTGATTTTTTACCTGCTCCACAGATTTGCAAGGACTTTTTTCCAGTCCGCGCCGGTGATTCAATGCCAGTCTATTTGCCAATAGACTCTGCCAGTCCTCTCTCGGGCAAGGCACTCTAGAAGCCTGTTTCTGTGTACCTCTTTTCTGGCCAACGCGTTTTCAGACCCGGGCCGGTCATCTGCTCAACAAGGCGAACCCCGACTCGTCCTTGGGAAAAGGGGCGGCTGGGCGCGATGTCCCGGGGTGTTTAGATGGCTCCCACTCAATTTGAGAGTGCTGGGCCCTCACCCATGACCATTTGGCTTGGTTCATGCGCCGCATGGCTCTTCCGAGCCCGGCGGCGGACGTCCCGGTTATTATGCTTCAGTGGGTGCGGAACAATTTGAATTCCAGATTCCGCTTTCAGGCGTGGACAAGTTCATCATCGGCACGCGCCCCATCCGCACGGTGGAATGGAAAGACGTGGTGCTGCCAACCAATTGAAGACTGTGCCTGGGTGGCGCTTGATGTCTGCAATTGCAGACTTTGGGGTTAGCCTATTGATTTTATGGCGGTTACGAACCCGGGGTTTGCGTGAGATCAGGCCCAAGCCCGTCGGCCGGCTGGATCTCCCGACGGGCGCTACCAGAGTTCATGCGCCGCGACGCGCTTCGCGCAAGGCGGCGATTTATCCGGATGACATCCACGGCCATCAGCCACCGAACGTGTCCGCCCAGACACCGGGCACCACGCAGCCCGGGCGCCATGCGGGGGATTGTTCCACGCGGATCACGGATGCCACGGCCCCGGTGCGAAGCACATTGGCCGGCGCATCCCAGCAAACTGGTTGGACCGACGCGGCGGATATTTTTTTTCAGGAGCAGAGTTTTCCGTTTTCTGCGCGTTTTTATCAGCTAAATCAGCCTTTTGCATGATTAACACATTGCATTATAGTGTGATACGTATTTGAGGCGTCGCGCATTTCACTATCACAAAGGATAATTTCTGCGCATTCGTGCGAGTTTTAACCTTTTTGTGCATGAAATTAATACACAAAGTTTTGTGTTCTACGAAAACACACACGTGTTCTACGGGAACACAAAACCATGATTTCCTGTTTTTCTCCGATTTCTGCCTGTGGGCCGTTTTGCCAGCGGGCCTGGCGGGACAAAATTGTGTCGACCGCGCGCTGCATCGGTCGAATTTCGCCTCATTTGAAGCCAGCCACAAAGCCATTCCGGTCGCAGATTGATGCCATGTCCATTCTGTAGGTGGTCTAAAATCACATCGCTGGGTTTAAGCTGTTGATGACTACGCTTTGACCAGCCCGATGTTAATCTTGAACTTTAGTGCTTCTGCTCCGTTTCCGGGGGGCTGGTCCGAGTTCGGCAATGGGCAGGTCAAAAATCCTGACCTGCAGGTTCTCACTGTGCCGGGTCTGTAGCTAGGGCTCTGATTTGGTTAATTTGTCGCGCGACTATTGCGTTGTTTTCTTGGTTTATAAGGCGGTGGTTGGTTATATTTCATTTTGAGGAATGTAATGATTTGCTCTTTTAAAGGATCGCCGTCGGCGAGGGTTTCTAACATGCTGCCAAAATGTGACGGGCAGATTTCAAAAATCCTTTCGAAGGACGTGCCCGCAAATATGCCAGATGGCATGACGTTGGACGGAGTCGGCGTTTGCAATTCGGCGGCTGGGATGGCGACGCCCAGTACGCCTCTGAAGCCTTCAAAATCTACCCGGTTTTGGCGGGCGATCACCAAGAGCCTCGAAACCGCGTTGGAAGATTCGCCGTCCGTCGCGGCTGGGTCGAAAGCCAACCGCACAAGCTTCTGAAGCTTTTCAGCTAATTCTTTTGGATTTATGTTTTTCATGATAGTTGGGTTCAGTATTGACCGCGTGGAAGAAAGGGTCTCTCAGACCGGGGCTGGTTAAACTTGGGCCACGCGGTTTTCCATCCATTCGGAGTAATTAATGGGCTGCCCCCGTTCAGCCGGGGAACAGCCTCGGCGATCCTTGGTGGATTCCGTTGGAAATCCACTGCCACCTTGCCACCCGGGCCCAGCGTGGCGCGCGAAACACACAAGTTTTGACGACGCTGAAGTGCACCATTCATCCCCAGTGCCGTGACGGCGATGAAATTGCTCAATTTGGAAACCACGTGCGATACGGTTTTGTAATTTGGAAGCCACAAATCTTCCAGATAATTCAGCTCGTCATACTTGCGGGTGGGGTCTAGCTGCCAACCTGCGATCACGATGCTATTGGTGCGCCGTGCATAATTGATCCAGCTCAATAGGATTTGACCTGTTTCGGCGTCAACTTGCGTGCCTAGATCAAAAAGGATGATTTGGGGTTTCTCGGCCAAAGTAACCATGCAATCCGTGGTGACGACGGGGTAGCCTAGGTGCCTTAATCCCCGGGCGAACTGTTCAAGAGCGATTGTTCTGAACTCCGGCTCAACGGTGGCGATCATGGTTGTGTCACCACCGACCAGGCCACCGCCTAGTACGTGGTTCGTCCTGGGGAAACTAGGAAAGGGGACGCGCCCGAGAGTTGCCCTTTTCTTTGTGTGGGTCTGGGACGATGGCATTTCGAAAATTAATTTATTGAGGTCTAGCATATTTTTTTAGGTGTTGTTTGGCTGCCAGCGCCATTCGCGCGTAGCGCGCTTGGCGAGGCAGCCATTGATATTGGCAACGGTGTCACTTGGCAAAAGCGGTCTGGAGGTCAGTCAGTGCTTGTTCTAGGGCGAGCGCCGCTACATGAAACTCGGCGGGATCCGAAAACGACGGTGTTCGCAAAAACCGTTCGACCACGTGGTCTGCCGCCGCCATCGCCGCACTGCAAGTCACCAGCGCGGCCCGATGATCGGCGACCAATTCCTCATGCTTGGATGCGAAACCGAGGTTCCGACCGATCAACGCGATCTGGTTTTGCGGCGGCATCGAGGCGATCAGCTCGTCGATCGCCGGGCTGTGCGGCAGATCCCAGCCGCGCAGCCGCGCATCAAGCGCAGCTTCTAGCGCGGTTCGCGCGGCGGCGAGCCACTGCATATGTTCTTCGAAAGCCTCAAGGGACACTTGCGGGTAGGAGTCAAAATATTGACTGCGCTGAGGTTGTTCATGCCGGCGGTCCGGCCCGGTACTTTCATTTTGGTTGGTCATAATATTTAATTATTTTCAATTTACTGCGTTTGCGCGCGTGCCAGAGAAGCAGGCTGGTCGTGCAAAATTGGTTGTGCTGCTTCAGCGGGAACCATTTCCTCGAGAACGGTGTTCTGCGTCAGCAGCATTTCAGATTTAAATGAGGGGTACTTTTCCAAGACCCTCGCAATGAAATTGACCACCGGCGGCGTTCGCGGGACGAGGTGTGGCTCCAGACGCGTAGCCCAGCGTGGTAAGCCAGTGAGCGATTTCGGAATAGGACATGGCGGTGGCATCCAAACCCCACGCTGAGCGGACGTAGGCCCGGAGAAAAATTCGTCGGGCAATCTTCAACGCGGAGTTGCTGCGCGGTTTGCGGATACCAGCAACGGAGGCGGTGCCCAGGTATTCGTTGAAGCTGACGAGATCGGATTCCGTCTTTAGGACGCGCCGTTCACTGCTGGCGAAATTATCCCATTGCGCGCGGCAAGCCGTAAACTCGTACACCGTTGTCCACGGCACCGTGTCGAAATACAAGTGGGGAACGCCGTTTATCGGCCGGGTTGTCGGCGCGACGGGGCGCCGTTTCCAGTCGAACTCCATAGAGGTGCGGCTGATCAATTCCTTGCTGACGAGGTCGCCACCTTTTTTGTAAATCTCTGGCAACGTGCGCAAGCGCGTCGACGTTTGGGTGGAGTTTTCGGTCCGATTTACAAACTGATCAACGATCCAGGCATTTTGCTCGGCAGCGTCGCGCATCGGGGCCTGCAAGCCGGCCTTTGCCAGGACAGGATTTTTGCCGGGTGTGGAAACTAACGTCGCTTGACCTCGGGTTCGCCAGCCAAGAACCTGTCGGACCTGGTGTTTCTGCTCCAACACAGTCACATCACCGCAGATTCGCATTCGCGACTGTGCGAACAAATTGCAGATCGGACCCTGAGACGCCACCAACGACTCGACCTCGGTGGCCGTGGCCAGAAATCCGTCCGTCGTTACGTTGGAAACCCGAACATGCAACGGAAGTCGGCTGAGAATTTCACCCAGCGCGGCCCGGACGAACGATGTAACGTAGGCCGCGAAATACGGATTTGTTACCTTGGAGGGAGGAAGATCCTGATGTTCTCCGGATCTGGCATCGAATACGCGCTTGCGGCGCAGGCCTTGCGCGGTTTTTCCGTACGTTCCGTTGCTCAACTCTTTCCAGAACAACTCGTCTAGCGTTTTTTTCACGAACGATTTCCGGCGCGCGGTGCAATCGACGATAAACTTTTCAAACGGCCGAACGTGGAAATCGGCGGGTAGGATAACCCCGTGCAGGATTTCAATCTGGGCCGCCATCGAATGGGCCAGATAAATTTCCGGCGAGCAGCAAAACGATTCGCCCTCCAACGGGAAGACCAACCCGTTAGCCGTACGCACCGGCAGACAGGGAAACCGGGAATTGTCCGGGAACCGAAACTTCACGCGCGCATAACCGAGGATATGCGGCTGAAATTCACCGACGTCCCGGGTGGTTCGGATCTGATCCCAGCGCGGCATACCGATCAAAGCCATGGCGGTTGTGTAGGCACCAGCCAAGTCAAAATCGATCCAGTCACCGACCTGGCTCGCGCCGAAAAAAAACTGTTCGTTTCGCCCGCCGTGGTAGCATTCGGTGACGAAGGACTCGTGGACGTTTCGGTCAGCCGTCGGCACGGTTTGGCGACGCTTGATGGAACGGCGAAGCGATGGAACCCATTGCTGCTCGATGGTCTCCTCGGTGCCCAGCACCAGTTGCTTATCGATACCAAGGGCCTCCCAAATCTTGAGCAAGTGATTGATCCCGATCGACGACAACGTCGGCGGAATTTCAGATTTCCCTAAAAGCTCTTCGTTCAGCGCCATAATTTTGAGGCAATACCGGACGGCAATTTCCGGATCGCGCAGGGCATAATTTTCGAAACGTTCTGGGTCGGAGTCCCGCAGAACCTGCATGTTCTCGATTTCACCGGCGTTGAGTTCGTATTTTTCGACGCCGACGAGATTGCCGATGGCCTTGAGCGATTGCTGGCCCGCCGGCGCAAGCAACATGCTGTCCCGGAGCACCAGTGTGACTTTGTGTTTGTGACGATCCACGTCCCAGCAGATGATCGCGGTGTCCTGGGTGATCGATGCGTACGTTCTACGAATGGCATCGAACTCGGTCTTGAAAGACTCGAAGTCCTCAAATGTAACGAGATCCGCGAAACTAAAATGACCGATGAGGTAGGCCCGCTTCGGCCATCGCGAAAGTTTGCGCTGTTGCCGACCGGCGGTTATGACCTGTTCGATGAACCAGCTCAATTTGAAACGGCGACCACTGGTCGGTGGGTAGAAAATGCCGCGCCAAGAGACGGCGCCAGTTGGGTCGCAGGCGTAAAATTGGTAGGAGAGCACCGTGTTCCGCTCCCCATCACGTTGCCACTCAGTGTCAAAACCGATCAGAATCGTGTCACCGCCGTAAATTTCGGGTTTGGGTACCCACACCGGCGTACTACGGCGGTCTGCGCCCAAATCGTTTGAAACCATTTCAAACGAATCGGTCCCCGGCACCGCAACCTGCGATATTTGGTCGAAAATCGCAGTTTTCACGCGACCTCCTGGAGTTGATTTTTCATCCGCGCCTGTACCGGCGGCGGTTCTTCGCCGGCTTGCAACCGTGCGTAGGCGTCCTTGGCGGATTGGTAATCGAAAAGCGCTTCGCGCCCGGGTTTTCCAGGCCGCACTGGTTGAATCCAGCCCGCGGTGATCATCTGCCTGACCTGCGTCGGCGAGTTAAAAAAATTGTTAAGTTGCTTACGCGTCACCTGGAACGGTTCCAAGCCCGTGCCCGTCAGCAGCGATGCTGGAGTAGGTGTTTGACCGGGGTTGATGCTCACGGCCAAAACCCCTCCAAGGCGTTGTGCTCATCGCCAATAAGACCAGCGTCCACCGCGACGACGAAATCGTTCAGGTCCTTGATCGTGGCTGCGGTGATTTTATTGAAATGGAAAAAGTCGCAGCTGTACGCTCCGGCTTTGGCGATCTGCTGTTGCCAGCGCCGCGCGCCCTTCCATCCGGTGCCGTTGTCATCGTTGTGGTAAACAATCCGGACGAACTTTTCTTTGAACATCGGCAGCGCCTCATCTTCGATCGCGACGTTACCGCTGAGCATCGCCACCGGCGCACAGGTCGGTGCAGCCGGGTTCGTGTCTGTGGATTGCTGACGCTGGATCAAATCATGCGCGGCAAGGAAATCTGGAACACCCTCGACCATGACGATGTGCGCGAAGTCTCGAGCCTCATCGATGCCCACCGGATGGCGCTTGGAACTTCCCCGCACCGCATGGGACTTCCGCTCGGATAAATTCCCAACCCTCGGAAACG
>Ga0302278_10003950_pt1 | contig 15640 bp, 18 predicted proteins | sample III_Bog_N3_2_FD_194543 | JGI IMG/M metagenome (GOLD analysis project Ga0302278, IMG submission 194543) | Peat permafrost microbial communities from Stordalen Mire near Abisko, Sweden - III_Bog_N3_2 | ecosystem: Environmental > Terrestrial > Soil > Wetlands > Peat | place: Sweden: Abisko...
CTCCCTGAATAAAATCCGGCGGCTTGCCCAGTTGCGTCAGGAACTGGGGCTGGCATTTAAAATCGAAGTGGACGGCGGAGTGGCTCACGACACGGTAGCTCAGGTCGTCCAAGCAGGAGCGGAACTGCTGGTCGCCGGCAACGCCGTCTTCGGCGCCGGCCACCCGGAACGGGATGCGCGAGACTTGCTGGCGGCAGCCCGGGCGGCCGCAAACGGGTGATCTGTCCGGAAACGAAGACAGTCGAGTCAGGTAAAATCTTAGAGTCTGGGAAAAGGCGGATGGCCTCAGGTTGAAGGCCCCGCAGCAATGAGGTGGTATGAATCGGTTGTCGTTGAAGATTGCCGCGGTAGCTCTCGGGGTTCTGGTGTTGGCCGGCGCTGCGTCCGGTACCGACCTGAAGCCCAGGAAAAAGAAGAATGAGGACCTGAGCGCGAACCCGCTGAAGAATGTGAACTCAAAGCAGCCCGACAAGGAACTCTTCGACAAGGCCATGCTGGCAATGAAAAAGGGCCGATTCGACGTGGCCCGGCTCGACCTGCAGACCATGCTGAATACTTATCCGGAGTCGGAATACCGGATGAGGGCCAAGCTCGCCGTGGGCGACAGTTGGTTCAAGGAAGGGGGAACCGCTGCACTCACCCAGGCTGAAGCCGAGTACTCAGATTTCATCACCTTCTTTCCCGACGCTCCCGAGGCGGCCGAAGCTCAAATGAAGGTCGGGGACATTTATTACCAGCAGATGGAGAAGCCGGACCGCGACTACGTGAACGCCCAAAACGCCGAAAAAGAGTACCGGAAAATGATCAACATGTTTCCGGACTCGACGCTGGTGCCAAGGGCCAAGCAGAAGCTCCGCGACGTTCAGGAGGTTCTGGGCGAACGGGAGACCGATATCGGCCTTTTTTACCAGAGCCGCGAGAACTACACAGCCGCGATTGCCCGTCTTTCGACGGTGGTGGATACTTACCCGCTCTATTCCAAAAGCGACCAGGCGCTGCTTGGCATCGGCGATTCCTATGCCGCTCAGGCTCATGCCGTGCAGATGGCAAAGGGCCTGAATGGCGCTGTCAAGGAGCGGCTGCACGCTGTTTACCTTGACAAGGCCGCAGAGGCCTACGACAGGGTCATCACGCGTTATCCCATGGCGCCCCATGTGGAAGACGCCCGCGACCGCCTGGTGGCCATGAACCGGCCGGTCCCCGAGCCAACCCAGGCAGCGATTGCGGAGAGCGAGGCCGAAGAACAAAGCCGCCAGCCCATGCACTTTACCGACAAGACCTTCGACATCATCAAGCATGGGCCCACAGTGGTTGAAGCGGTGCACGTGGGCGATCCAAGCCTTGACGACCCCAAGCGCACGCTGGCTGCGGATATCACCAAGGAGAACATTGCGCTGCTCAACGCCGCCAACGGGAAACCGGCCGCTCCCGCTGACGCCGCAACGCCTACAGCTGCCAATGAACCTCCGCGCAGCGATCAACCCTCTTCCGCGCCGCAGCTTCAATCTCCCGAGAGCGGAACCGGCGTCGGTGTTCAGATTGTGAGCGCGCCGTCTGGCACCGCGACTGCCGACAAAGACGCAGTGGTCAAGCCGGTGGGACCCGACAAAACGGTCGTTCCCGCCGCCGAAGCGCCGGCCGCAGCCCCCGACCAGATCAACGAAATAAAGCCCGGATCTGTCCCGGCCGCTACCGATTCAACAGACAAGAAGAAGAAGCCAAAGCTCGACGCCGCCGACGAATCTTCAAGCAAGAAGAAAAAGAAGAAGGGCCTGTCAAAGCTTAACCCGTTCTGAGCAGGCAATTGTCTCAATACAAACATGCCGCACTCGAAATGGAGTGCGGCATGTTTGTTTGGAAAGCGCCCGACCGAGGCTGCGGTGTGCGACGCGTGAGCGACAGTTCGGGCGGAGAGACAGAAATGCAGCACGTGGCTCATGTTTGCTGGCATTACGACGAAAGAGAACGATAGGGGTGCCAAAGGAGCTGAGCACGTGGCGATTAAAGTTACGAGCAATGGACGGATCACAATCCCCAAGCGCCTTCGCGACGCTCTGGACCTGCGTCCGGGAAACAAGCTGAAGTTCGAACAAAACAAAAATGGTGAAATCCTGTTGCGAAGGCAGATTGCCGGTGTGGACAACGCGCCGGATCGTTTTGAACCATTTCAAGTCACAGACGAACTCAGGCGTTGCATTGAGGTGATGGCCGAGCGGGATCCATGCGTTTGACCGCCAGATGACGAAGGTGGTGTTTTGGAAAAGGTTTAGAAATGCCGCACCATCTTCATTTGGACGCCGTGCAAACGCACGATGCGAATCCCTGTGCCGAGTCGTGCGACATGCCGCAAACATATTGCGGCCAAACCAATCCCAAGGGCGAATCGCTGCCGGGGAAAAAGTCGCGGATATAATCCTGGCTGGCTTTCGTCTTCGCGTCGGGATCGGCCTTGAACCCGGCGATCAGCTTGCTCACCGCCGCGGGCGTGAATGCTTCCTCATGGTATGTTTTGGCGTAATCGTATTCTTCCTTCCACACGGTATTCACTCCGGTCTGGTTCGACGCTGAGAATACCCGGTAATCCACCAGCTCGGCGGAAGATGTGCGGATGCGGGCAACGGTAAACGACGGCGCATTCCCATTGATCGGCGAAATCGACGACACTCCCTTGACCACTACGCCGCTTCCCAGGGCTCGATGCGGGTCCACACTTTCGCTGGTAAGAACGTGCATCTCGTCCATATGCGTGTGCGCAAAAATGGCCAGACGCACCACATCGCTGAACTCCACTAGTTCGTCCGCCAACTTTTCCGATGAGAGAAACATCTCGGGACTTTGTCCGTGGCAAACATCTCTCATCTTCGTTACTGTTCCGTGCAAATCCACTCCCGGCGGAATGTGGCCCATCACCCAGATCGTTTCCTTGTTGCTTCGGGCACGGGCTAGTTGTTGCTCAAGCCACGCAAGTTGCGCTTCCGCCGCGGTTGGGTCGGGCTTGGCCTGGCAGGTCCTGTAGTTGCTCGACATGAACAGATCGTTCAGAACCAGCAGGCGACCATTCTGCACCGGCTCCGGCAGGGCGACGCTATAGTATCCGCCGGCCGCAAAGGTCTCCGTCGCAGCCTGCCGGTCGGCAAATTGAAGCCCCTTGGCAACCTCGCCGCCGACGTCCGACAAAAACTCGCTGTGCGCATTCAGCCGGTAGTCGCCGCAATCGGTGTCGTTGTTTCCCAGGGCCATATAGACCGGCACGCCTGGAAGCCCGCCACGTAGTTCTCCCATCACGTATTCCAGCGTCTTCTCCACAAATGTCCGATAGTCGGCCGGCACGGATTGGGGAAACAGCACGTTCCACTTGCAGTTGAATCCATGCGAAATCAGATCGCCGCTCAGGGTAGCGAACTTTACCCCTGCGGCATGAGTCTGCATGGCCTTCAGGCTCGACTCGAACAGCGCATTCGACGTATCTTCTCCGCGGGCTGGGCAGGTTTGTCGCAACGATGCAAAACGCGTCACGCGATCGGCTGACGGCGGCGCGGCAAGAATCGCCTTCCACTCGCTCACGGGAGCAGCCGCCAATTGCGGCACCTTGTCTGGGTCCCAGAAGGGCTCGAAATGAATATCGCTGAGAAGAAGCACCGGGATGGTTTCCGAAGCCTGGAGTGCGCCTAGCGCCGTGGACTGGGTGCTGGGATGCGTTGGCGGGGGTTGAGTTGACGCCGGATTTACACTCGCTTGCGCAACGGCCACGGCAGCCTGCAACAATGCGCCGGCCAGCAAGATGCACAGCCTCGCATTGGCGCGGAAAAATGCTTCCACGCTATTTCCTGTTCGATTCCCACCCATTCCAGCTCCTTCGCCGCTGTTCAACTCTGCCTCTATCGTCTGGTTGCAGGATATCGCAGTGGCGTTGCGGGCATCTTGCACCGCCGCGTGAAGATAGGGGACGGATTTCTCAAGGCCACCGTTCCAAGCCGCATCTGTTAAAGTGAGTGGGTGGTCCCCTCGCTTTGAATGCCCTGGTTCGACGGGTGTTTTCCCGAGATTACCGGGGACCCGCCGAAGAAAACATGCCGCACGACCTGCCCAAATCCTACGACCCCACCGCCATTGAAGATCGCTGGGCCGAGTACTGGGTCCGCGAGAACCTGTTCGCACAACCGACCCCTGAACCGGCTTCTGCGAGCGAAGCGAGCGCCCGCCCGCCCGGCAAGGGCTTTACCATTTTGCTGCCCCCGCCCAACGTGACTGGCAACCTGCACATGGGGCACATGTTCGAGCACGCTGAGAGCGACATCCTGGTCCGCTGGCGGCGTATGCGCGGCGACCGGGTGCTGTGGGTTCCAGGCACGGATCATGCGGGCATAGCAACGCAAATGCTGGTGGAGCGCCAGGTGGTCAGCGAAGGCAAGGCTCGCCAGCAGCTTGGCCGCGAAGCCTTTGTCGAGCGCGTGTGGGAATGGCGTCGCCATTATGGCGGCGCAATCCTGGGCCAGATGAAGCGCCTGGGTGCATCGGTCGATTGGCAGCGCGAGTACTTCACCATGGACGACAATCTCTCCATTGCCGTCCGCGAGGCGTTCGCTCGCCTCTATGAACAGGGGCTCATCTATCGCGGCGCATATATCGTCAACTGGTGTCCCCGCTGCCAGACGGCGATCAGCGACCTGGAAGTGGTTTATGACGAGCATAAGGGCCACCTTTGGGAGATTCGGTACCCGGTCATTGGTGCGGACGGGAAGGACAGCGGCGAGCTTCTGACCGTTGCGACGACGCGGCCGGAAACCATGCTCGGCGATGTGGCAGTGGCCATTCATCCCGAGGATGAGCGGTACCTGCATTTGCATGGGAAGAAACTTCGCCTGCCTCTGGTCAATCGTGAAATCCCGATCATCCTCGACGAGTGGGTGAGCCGCGACTTTGGCACCGGCGCGGTGAAGGTAACCCCGGCGCACGACCCCAATGATTTTGCGCTGGGCGAGCGTCATGCTCTTCCGTCCATCAACGTCATGGACGATACCGCCCACATCAATGCGGAAGGCGGCATCTACGCCGGTCTCGACCGCTATGTGGCGCGCAAGCGGATTGTCGCCGACCTTGAGCAACGGGGCCTGCTGGCGGGAGTAAAAGATCACACCAATAACATTGGCCACTGCGACCGCTGCAAGACTGTTGTGGAGCCGCGGCTTTCTACGCAATGGTTCGTGAAGATTCAGCCGCTCGCCGAGAAAGCCATTGCTGCGGTTAAGCCGGACGCCGAAGGCAAGAAGGCGATCCGCTTTACGCCCGAGCAGTACGAAAAGACTTACCTCAACTGGATGGAAAACATCCACGACTGGTGCATATCCCGGCAGTTGTGGTGGGGGCATCGGATTCCCGCCTGGCATTGCGGAGTCTGCCGCAAGATTACGGTTGCACGACCTGGCGGGAGCCCGGACCCGACCGCATGCTCGCATTGCGGCTCGACGCAGATCACGCAGGAAACCGATGTGCTGGATACATGGTTCTCTTCGGGCCTGTTGCCCGTATCGGTGTTTGGCTGGCCCAATTTCGGCGCAAAGACTCCGGGTGACCCCGGTCCCTCGCACTCGGGGACCGGGGATGGAGTGCCTGATCGCACCGATTTCGACGCTTTCTACCCCACCAGCCTTCTCATAACAGGCTTCGACATTCTGTTTTTCTGGGTAGCCCGCATGATCATGCTCGGCTGCTGGTTCACGGGCGAGATCACGATGCCCGACGGCAGCCCGCGTTCGCTTTCGGACTCGGTCCCGTTCCGAGAGGTCTATATCCACGCGCTGGTCCGCGACGCCAACCGCGAAAAGATGTCCAAGACCAAGGGCAACGTGGTTGACCCCATCGAGATCGTCAAGCAATTCGGGACGGATGCGGTGCGGTTCACGCTGGCTTCGATGGCTTCGCCGGGCACCGACATTGCGTTCAACGTGGCGCGGACCGAAGGCTATCGCGCTTTCGCTAATAAGATTTGGAATGCGGCGCGGTTCCTGTTCCAGAATGTCGACCGCGCGGCTGAGATTGGCATCACGGTCGATCCGAGCGCTCTCGGAGGGATGCCAACGGTCCCGGCCGACGCTCCCCTTGAAGACCATTGGATCGTAGAAGCATTCCAAGGAACTGCGGATCGGGTGAACACTTCGCTCAAGGACTATCGCTACGATGAGGCCGCAAGCTATATCTACCAGTTCTTTTGGGGGAGCTTCTGCGACACATACATCGAAATCGCAAAGCTGCGACTTGATTTCTCCGACGAGCCAAACAGGACCCAGATCAAGACGGCACTTTCGGCTTTGGTTGGCGTCCTTGAAGCTTCGTTGCGCCTGCTGTCCCCATTTATGCCATTCATAACAGAGGAGATCTGGCAGCAACTCTTTGAGGGTAATCCGCCGAATCGGTCGATCGCGCTTTCTCAGTATCCGGTTCCAGAAGTTGATTGGGCGCAGCGGGTGGATCGAGGAGATCAGGGTCCAATCCGCGAGATGGGTCGCTTATTAGCGCTGAAGACCGAAGTGCTCTCGCTGCGCAAAGAGATGGGTGTCGAAGAGAAGGTATCGGTCCCGATTGTGATAGGTTGCCCACCACCTCTTCACGAAACAATAGAAAGCAATCGTTACTGGTTCGCTAAGCTAGCCAAAGTGAGCGAGATTAAGTATGACCAAAGTGCTGTTGAAAGTCACCCAGAGCTCACTTGGCGTTTTGGAACCAACTTTGCAGTCGCGGTTATCTATGAGAAGCCCATCGACGTCGTAGCCGAGCGCGACCGTTTGACAAAGGAAATCGCCAAATATGAAAAGGGCCTAGCAGCTGCAGAGCGTCAATTGAGCAATGAAGGCTTTCTCGCCAAGGCTCCGGCGCAGGTTGTCGAGGGATTGAAAAGGCAGGAAAGCGAAACGCGCCAGCTCCTTGATAAGGCGCGCGCCTCGCTTGATTCGTTGCCGCCGGAATGACAAATTAGACAAGCCGCATCCGCCCGGCCCGACAATCCGGTTCGCTCGTGATCGCTCTTCATGCCATAGAATGATGGACGGGAGAGGAAGAGGAGGCATCAATGACCGGCCTGAATCCGCGCATCACCGTTGAATCGGGCAAGATGGGAGGAAAGCCCTGCATTCGTGGCCTGCGTTTTACGGTCTACGACCTTGCCTCGTATCTGGCCTCGGGAATGACCGAAGACGAGATTCTGAGCGAGTTCCCGTACCTGGAAAGGGAAGACTTCCAGGCAGTCTACGAGTTCTTCGCGAGTATTCCAGAGAGGATCGCGGTTCTTGAAGCTTCTCGTTGATGAGAACCTGCCGCCGCGGCTTGCCAGCGACTTGGCTGACTTGTTTCCGGAGTCAGTCCATGTCAGTGCCGTCGGACTGGGCGGAACGAGCGATTCGGTGATCTGGGAGTACGCAAAGGCGCATGGATTCGCGTTCCTGACCAAGGACAAGGACTTTGCGAATCTGAGCATCGCCCGAGGCGCGCCACCCAAGGTAATCTTGTTGCAGACTGGGAACTGCTCGGCGACGGAGAGCATTCGAATGGCGCGGAACAACGCCGTGCGGTTTGCTGATTTCGAGGACGATGCCCATCGAAGTTTGCTTGTTCTGAGATAAGAACGAGCGAGGTTTTCCTATACGCCCTATGGATTGGAAAAAGCAACCGCATCGACGCACTGCCCGAGTGAAGACTAGGAAATGCCTTGTGCCTGCGAAACATGCGCTCAGCACTTGAGGACTCTCGGCCTTGCTGCGAGGCCGTCTTCGAGGGCTGCGATCCGGAAGGGTTTCCGGGCTGCTGCTAAACTGTGGCACCCCGATCGATTTGAGAACGACGCCGTTAAACGCTCGGAGGCGGAAGAGCATTTCAAGCAGATTCAAATCGCCTGCCGGGAACTGCTGGAACACTTCGAGAACCCGGTGGAATGGTTTGTTGAAAGCGTCGCCGTGGCAGCAGCCGAACCAGCAGCCAAACCAGCGGCAAAGGTTCGGCGTGAACCCGCAATCTCATTTGGCGGCGCGCCGGGCTGTTTCACCGCGCCGGATTTTCCGCTCATTGCGGAAAGGATCATTGCAAGGCACTTTATTGACCCGGACCGGGCCCTTGCAATCGTCGACCTGTCGGGCGCAGGCGCAAAGGCCGGGAGCTTTTCCCAGTACATGTTATTGACCAACCATGGAATTTTCGTTCGAGATTATAGGGACATTGTCTCTCTGCTCTGGTATACAGACTTGGGGAGGATGATCCTCGTCGATCTACGCAAAGACGGGAAGCTCGGCATCTGGCAATCGCTTGTGGAAAGGATTTCAGGCACAGAGCAGAAGTACGCGCTTGAGATCCAGCGAAAAAATGGGGAGAGCTTTTGTTCGATCGTCAACGAGGTGGATGACAGCGTGAAGAAAGTCATTTATAGCTTTCTTGTGCAAATGAAGCCGCAGTCGCGTTCTTGAACCATTGAAAGAGAAACAAATGGATTGGAAAAGTACCCGCATCGACGCAATGCTTGAGAACGCCCTGGTTGAAGACCAGGCCGCACGCGACGCCACCACCAACCTGACCATCGACCCCGACCTGCGCGCGACGGCATCGATCATCGCCCGCCAGGAGATGGTGGTTTCGGGGCTGGGCTCGGTTTCGCGGCTGCTGGAGATATTTGCCCGCCTCGACCCGCGTCCTCCCGCGCAGAACCGCTTCGAAGTTGTTAGCCATCCCGAGATATTCGACGGCGTTCGCGTCCACGAGGGCCAGGTGCTTGCCGTCATCCGCCACAACGCCCGCGTGCTGCTCAGTTGCGAGCGCGTCATTCTGAACCTGATGCAGCACCTGAGCGGCATCGCCACGCTTACCCGCAAGTACGTTGACGCGATTCAGGGAACCCACGCGCGGGTGCTCGATACGCGCAAGACCGTTCCCGGCCTCAGAATTCTTGAGAAGTATGCCGTGCAGTGCGGCGGCGGCACCAATCACCGCATCGATCTTGCCTCCGGCATTCTTATCAAGAACAACCACATCGCACTGGGCGGCGGCCTGCCCGCGGTGCTTACACGGGCGCTGGAGAAGCGAAGAAAGGGCCAGCGCATCCAGGTGGAGGTACGCAATCAACAGGAACTGAAAGACGCGCTTGCATTCGGCGCGGAAGCTATCCTGCTGGATAACATGACACCGGAGGAAGTTAGAAGGTCGGTGGAGCGGATCCAGGAGAAGACGCAGGGAGCCAATGCGCAGGAGCAGCCCGAGCGCTGGATTCCCACTGAGGCCTCCGGCGGCATTGTGCTCGATAACATCCGGGCGTATGCAGAGGCGGGCGTGGATTTTATCAGCGTGGGCGCGCTGACCCACTCCGCCAAGGCTGCGGACATATCGATGACCATCGACGCGGAGCAGCGTTAGGCCGTGTTCGATCTTGCCGCTCTGGATGCCTCGCTGGCTGGCACCATGTTTGCGGGCAAGCTCCATTTCACGCCAGTTACTAACTCCACTAACACTGACGCGCTTGAAGCTGCACGAGTTGGCGCTCCGCATGGCTCTGTCTACGTTGCCGATGAGCAACTGGCTGGGAGGGGACGCGGCTTTCACGCGTGGCAATCGGCCGCCGGCGAAGGGCTTTACGTCAGCGTGCTGCTTCGTCCGCAATTCCCAGCCGTCCGCCTGCCGCTGTTGCCGCTTGCCGCGGGACTCGCCGCGGCGGAGTCTATTCGTATCGTAGCCGGCCTGACGGTGGATTTGCGCTGGCCCAACGATCTGCTAGTCGGCCCGCGGAAGGCTGGCGGCATCCTGGTGGAATCGAGAACTGAGGCGGGCAACGATGGCGGTACAGTCGCCGTCGTCGGCATCGGGATCAACGTGCATCAGCGCGACTTTGCGCCTGGCCTGGCCACGCCCGCGACTTCGCTGGATCTGGAAGCCGGGGGGAGCATCAGCCGACAGGCCTTGCTCGTCTGCCTGCTAAAATCGCTGGAGCATGAAACGCCTGGGCTGCTCGATGCGGCGGCGCATGAGACGATTCCTCAACGGCTGGAACAGGCCTCGACCTGGGTGCGTGGCCGGCGGGTTGAGGTGCACGGGCCGCAGGCCTGCACCGGGGAAACCGACGGATTGGACGAGAACGGTTTTCTGCTGGTGCGCACCGATACTGGATTGGTAACCGTGCAGACTGGCGGGATTCGCGCCTTGGAGAAAAGTTAGAACATGCTGCTGGCTCTCGACGTAGGCAATACGAACACGGTGCTTGGCCTCTATCGCCTTGACGGCGAGTCGGGGTCCCCGGCGACAGGTCTTGGTCGCCGGGGTGATGACAAGCCCCAATTGACCGCACATTGGCGCATCACAACGCACCGCAGCCAGACGGCGGACGAATACGGCGTGCTGTTCGTCAATCTATTTGAGATGAATGGGATGGCGCCCAGCCAGGTGCATCACATCATCATCTCCTCGGTTGTTCCTCCGGTCGAGTCCACCCTGCGGCAGGTCTGCGAGACCTACTTCCATGTGCAGCCGCTGTTTGTTGAGCCGGGCATCAAAACAGGCATGCCGGTTCTGGTCGAAAACCCCTCGGAGCTCGGCGCGGATCGTCTCGTGAACGCCATTGCCGCATTCGAGCGTTACGGCGGACCGTGCATCGTGGTGGATTTTGGAACCGCAACCACCTTCGATGTCATCTCCGCAAAGGGTGAATACCTCGGCGGGGCCATCGCTCCGGGCCTGGGCATCAGCGCCGATGCGCTTTTCTCCCACGCCGCGCGCCTGGGCCGCATCGACATCAAGCGTCCCGCCAAGGTGATCGGCACCAACACCGTCACGCATCTGCAAACTGGCCTCTACTACGGTTATATCGGGCTGGTGGACGGCATTCTGGAGCGAATGGTGGCCGAACTGGGGGCGACACCGCGGGTGATCGCCACTGGCGGCCTGGCCCGCCAAATCTCTGCAGACTCGCGCTTCATCTCAGAGATCGACGACATGTTGACGCTCGATGGCCTGCTCATCCTTTTCGAGCGCAACCGCACCGCCCGCCCGCGCAGCCGGCCGCAATGAGGCGCCCGCCGTGCTGAATTACTTCAACTACTTCACCGAGATCGAAGATCGCTTTCAGCAGCGGCGCGGATCGATCCTGCTGCTCAACACGATCGACTGGGCGTTGATCGAGACGTGGCGCGAAGCCGGCATTCCACTGGACGCGGTGCTGCGAGGCATCGATGCGGCCTTCGACAAGTACGAGGCTCGCCAGAAAAAGGGGCGCATGCGCCGCATCAACGGATTGGCGTGGTGCGCACAGGCCGTGATGGAGGCTGCAGAGGAACTACGCGAAGCCTCAGCCGGCAGCGGGACGCCTTCCACCGGCACGCGCGAGTCGGGATTCGAGCAGGACCGCGTTGCATCGCATCTTGAATCGGCTGCAACGGCGCTCGATACTGCGACCGTTGCCCCCGAAGCCTGCGCCGCCACTGCCGCGCGGCTTCGCGAGCTGGCTGCCGACCTCCGCGCCGAAGCCTCAGCCAACCCCGCGGCGCATGATTTGGAAGCTCTGGAACGAACGCTCACCGTGCTGGAAGAGAAGTTGTTTGCAGCCCTCACCGCCGCTGCCCCTGAGGAATTGCTAGTCGCCCTGAAGGAACACGCCGCGCGCGAGTTGGCGCCTTATCGCAGCAAAATGGGAGTGGTGCAACTGCGCCAGGTGGAACGCCAGTTTGTGCAGAAGCAACTGCTGGTTCACTACTCCCTGCCGCGCCTCAGCCTGTTTTATATGAGCCAACAATGAAGCCACGCAAGCCCCAATTCGCGCAAGCCCGCCGCGGCAAACCCGCACACACCAAACCATCGCGCCCGCAAGCCGAGACGACTCAACTCGTTCAGATCGTCAAGCCGATATACGGCGGCGCATTCCTTGCCCGCATGGAAGGCAAAGCCGTCTTTGTCCCGCTCACGCTGCCCGGCGAACAGGTTCGCGTGCGCATAAGGGAGAGCAATCGCGGGTATGACACGGCCGATCCCGACGAAATCGTCATCGCCGCGCCGGAGCGCATTGTCCCAGCCTGCCCACACTTTGGCGCTTGCGGGGGCTGCCACTATCAACACGCAGGCTACGAAACGCAGCTCGCTTTCAAGCAATCGGTTCTGCGTGAAACTCTGGAACGCGGCGGCGTTCAAGCGCCTGAAGAGATTGCCGTGGTAGCAGGCGAACCATGGCGCTATCGGAATCGTATCCGGCTGGCGTTCGATTCCGCAGGAAACCCCGGCTACCGCGGGCGCCAGTCCCACAACATCATCCCCATCCGCGAATGCCCCATCGCCGCGCCACTGTTGCTTGAGGCAGCCAGCGCAAGCGCGGAGATCATGCGAACACTCAATTGGGAAATGCGTCCGGCGGAGATTTCTTTCTTTTGCGATGGCGACGAATCGGCGCTGCTTGCAAGCGCGTATACGCCGAATCCAGAGGAAGGCTTGTTTGTGAAATGGGCTCGCGCGCTTGAAGAACGCATCCCGTCTCTGAAGGGTGCGGAGCTAATTGCTCAGGCTCCGTTTGGAAAGGAAATGCGCACGACAGGCGAGTGGGGCTGGGGCTCGCCCGGCCTCACTTACCTGGCTTCCGGCTTCGACTATCGCGTGGACCGCGGCGCATTTTTTCAGGTCAACCGCTGGCTTGTGGACTCGCTCGTGGACTGCGTAACGGATGATCACAAGGGTAGTCTCGCATGGGACCTTTTCGCGGGCGTCGGCCTCTTCGCCCGCAAGCTTGCGGACAGCTTTGAACGCGTGGTTGCAGTCGAGTCCGCATCCGCTTCAAAGGCCGCGCTGGAGCACAACCTGCACGGCTCAACCGGCGAGGCGGTAATCGCCGAGACGCTTCCGTTTCTTCGCCGCCGGCGGCCGATGGATAAGCCCGATCTGGTGGTTGTCGACCCGCCGCGAACCGGCCTCGGCCCGGAGATTACCTCGCTGCTCGGCGAGGTTGGCGCGCCCGCGCTGGTCTATGTCTCTTGCGACCCCGCAACGCTGGCCCGCGATCTGCGCGCATTGATCGGCCTTGGATACTCGATCCAGTCCGTTACTTTGGTTGATCTTTTTCCGCAGACGTTTCATTTGGAGACAGTGGTGCAGTTGCGGCGGGGGTGAGCGGGGATGAAGTACCGATGAAGATTAAGGCTTGCAATGGTTATCTTAATCTGATAACTTAATTGCGTGATGCAGAAGCACGATCCTGCGCTCGACACGCTGCTCGACCTGGATGGCATCACGTTGGTTGTGGACCCGGAGGGCGGCCACTGGGTTCGGTTTGTGGTTACGCGGGTTCCCGCAACAGTGGAGAAGCCTCACGGGCTGGACTATTCGCTCACGCTGCATGGACGGAATGGCGAACGGCTGGTGGGATTCGACAACGCTCATCCGGTGGGAAGGCAGAAGCGCGGCGACCCGCAAGACCATCGGCATCGCCTCCGCACGGTGAAGCCGTATGACTACTGCGATGCCGCTACGCTGCTCGCCGATTTCTGGGCGCAAGTGGATGCGGTGCTGAAGGAAAGAGGAGTACGCCAATGAGCACACTGAAGGTTGGAATCGCCAGCTACGACGAGATGAAGGCGCTGACGATGGCCATTGCCCGCGGACAGCGCAAGCTTTCGCCGCAGGAGCCACGGGTGTGGTTTCCTTCGACGGAGTCGTTCGCGAAAGTGCTTTCCGCGGGGAATCGCGATCTGCTGCGCATCATTGCGGAAAAAGCGCCTGGCTCCCTCGACGAACTGGCTGAGCTTGCCGGCAGAAAGAAGTCGAACCTCTCGCGGACGCTGAAGACCATGGCAAACTACGGGTTGGTGCAGTTGGAGCGCGGGGAGCGGGGACGCATTGCAGCGAAGGTGGTGCATGATCGGATTGAGCTGGAGTTGCCGCTGGTGCGAGGGGAGTTTGCGGCGTAGGCTTACGCCGCAAGCCCTGGGCTGGCAGCTATTTGCGAAGCAGTTTCCGGTAGTACCTGCGGTAGTATTCGTCTTCTGAGTCGGGTGGGCAGCTTTGGTAGCATTGCGCGCCGTCGCGACCCCAGTTGTAGGTGTCATTCCAGTGACATTCGAGGCGATGGGGCGTGAAGAAATCTTCGTAGTCGGTGCAGGTTTTAAGGGCTAGGTTCTGCTTGCGGCGGACACCGCGGTGGGCCATCTGCTTGTCCCATTTTGCGCTAGAAAGGCCCGTGATCGCCGCGAAGGGGCGGCGGTAGGAACGGCTCATGACAAACTCCAGGTCGCAGTTGCGTACCTATGTCATGGCGTGTTCCTCCTTTCTTCAGTTTACCCCTGTCCCTTCGAGCGCGCCAGCGCCGAGGTCATAGCAATCCAGTTGCACTTTATACTAATTTGGATATACTTGAGCTATGAAAGAACTTGAGTTCCTCGGCGACTCCCTGAAAGCGCTCAGCGAGTTTCCGAAGGATGCCCGTCAGGCAGCTGGCTATCAGCTGAGAAGAGTGCAGGATGGACTACTGCCCGAAGATTTCAAGCCAATGACGGATATCGGCACGGGCGTAGAGGAAATTCGAGTCTGGGGCAGTGCAGGCACCTATCGAGTCCTCTATACGGCCCGGTTTGCCGACAAGGTGTACGTCTTGCACGCCTTCCAAAAGAAGACGCAGCAAACTCTGACGCGGGAAAAAGAGATTGCCAAGAAACGATACAAAAACTTGATTCGGGGGAAGGTATGAACAAGGCCAAGAAACAAGTATTCGCGAATGTATGGGATGCGATAGCCGATTCACCTGCTGAGGCATCGAATCTCGAACTGCGCTACCAGTTGATGGAGAAAATCTCCAGTCTCGTGAAGCAGAACGGCTGGACACAAGCCGAAGCGGCGAAGCGATGCGGAGTGACGCAACCACGCATCAATGATCTGCTACGCGGGAGGATTGCGCGGTTTTCGCTGGATGCGCTGGTGAATATTGCGGCGGCGCTGGGGCGCAAGGTTCGGGTGACTCTTGAGGACGCGGCGTGAAGCAGGCGATTTGATCCGTTGGGCTTGTTTGGCCCTGATTGATTCTGCCAGGGCTTCGAATTCTGGAGCGAGGGCATCGTATTCGCGTCGAACCTCGGGATCGGCCAGCGACCTGGCCTCGAACTCTTTGAATGGGATTGTCATCTCAATCACCTACCTTCTTGATTTCAAGTGATCCCGAATTACTCAATGAATGGTGCCACTTGTATTCGTTGAAGTCTGCGGCTCAGCGGCAAAGTAAGCCACCATCATGCCTTGGACAACAACGAGCCATGGAATAGCGTTGGCGCACAGTTCATCGCACAATTCGGGGCGGTCCAATATCTTTGACACTGCATGGCCTATGCGCGCCCCGCCCAGTTGAACAATGTTCCAGGGAGCGGAATCAGGCCTTGAGTGCAAAAGGCTGTTCATCGGCGCTGTCAGGTCACCTCCTCTGATTGGGGACCCCGGTTTTTGCTTGGCCTGAATCTTCTCGAACATTTTGGCGAGGCTGGGGGCCTCGTTGTGTTCCCATCCACGATTCCACTTTTCAATCTCTGCCGGATAAAGATGGAGGTAGAGCAGAATCGCCGCTCGCTCCGCTAAGGCTCGAACCAGGACATGCCCGCCGAAAAGATAGCCCTGCCGAATGAGCTCGCGGATTGAAAGAGCGATACTGAGGGCT
>Ga0302278_10003951_pt1 | contig 15640 bp, 11 predicted proteins | sample III_Bog_N3_2_FD_194543 | JGI IMG/M metagenome (GOLD analysis project Ga0302278, IMG submission 194543) | Peat permafrost microbial communities from Stordalen Mire near Abisko, Sweden - III_Bog_N3_2 | ecosystem: Environmental > Terrestrial > Soil > Wetlands > Peat | place: Sweden: Abisko...
TCAAAAACCGCTGCCCCAACTGCGTCGGTGCGATGCGTTGATGATCGCGCAGCAACAACCCGCGCCGTTCTGCCTGTTCCAGTTCATGGCGAATGGTAAATAGCGGCAAGCTGGTGCGCTCCTGAAACAGCACGCTGTTAAAACCCTCATTCAAGCGCAGCGCATTCATCATGAACTCAAACGCCAGGTCATCGCGGCTTACCTCATGTTCGTTTTGTATCGGTGCATTTTTTGTTACTTGTTGCACATACTCCTGCGGCTGCTTGTAGCGCACTTGGCGAATCACTTTGTCAGGGAAACTCAGTTTGCTGTGCGCACCCGCGCCTATGCCCAAATAATCGCCGAACCGCCAGTAGTTGAGATTGTGTTTGGCACGGCGCTTTGGTTGAGAAAACGCTGAAGTTTCATAGTGCTGGTAGCCATGTCCCGCCAACAATTCTTCGATGCGCTGCTGCATGTCACTGCTCGCATCGTCATCCGGCAACGGCGGCGGGTTGCGGTAGAACAATGTGTTCGGTTCCAGCGTCAGGTGATAACAGGACAAATGTTGCGGCGCGAACGACAGCGCGGTTTGTATATCCTGCAATGCTTGCTCCAGCGTTTGCTTGGGCAATGCATACATCAAATCGAGATTGAGATTGTCGAAATACTGCTGCGCGATGGTGATCGCGTGTCTGGCCTCATCGGCTGAGTGGATGCGCCCCAGCGCTTGCAGATGTGCGTCATTGAAACTCTGAATACCCATCGACAAGCGGTTCACCCCCGCCTCACGATACGCCGCAAAACGCGCTGCCTCCACCGTGCCGGGATTCGCCTCCAGTGTGATTTCCGCATTGATGTCCAGCGGCAACAACATGCGCACGTTGCGCAATATTTCTGCGATACTTTCGCCACTAAACAGACTGGGCGTGCCCCCGCCAAAGAACACCGTATAAACCTTGCGCCCCCAGATTTGAGGCAACGCCATCTCCAGATCGCGGATCAACGCCGCGACATATTCCTTCTCGGGAAACGCCCCGCGCGCCTCATGCGAATTGAAATCGCAATACGGACATTTCCGCACGCACCACGGAATGTGGATATACAGCGACAGCGGCGGCAAAGCCTGAAAATTAACGGCTTGCGATTTTAGGGCGACGGGGTGGAGAGTATGTTGCGACATAGCCTATTTGAAAGAATTCGTTTCCATCGGTTTTCGGCCAAATACATAAAACGTAGTGATGTCGTTCCAAACACCTTGTTCCGTTTCCATGGCCTGGAGTTCATTTTCAAACTCTGCGTGAACCTGACTTAACTGTTCAGGTGAAAGCTTTGATAGTGGATTAGGAAATTGCCCTGGTGCAGGATGCGAACTTCCTGCCCACATGGATTTCGCTGCCTCTAAACTGATAAAGCCACCATCATGTTCAATTCTGATTTCAATCATTTCAAATCCTGATAGATGCAGCAAATTCTGACATTTTTCTACTGTTCCTGTCGGTCGGTTCATTGAATATGAAATGCCATGTCTTTCGCTAACGTTCTGCAAAACAACTCCGCCCACGAAGGAGGTATCGGCAAAGGCATGAAAGCTGATTTGTCCTCCCGGCTTAAGAAATTTGTACCAATGACTTAAGGCAGCTTGAAGATTAGCCATCCAAATGAAAGCAGATGAGCAAAAAATATGATCAAAACTATTTTCAATAAAATCTAGCGCTTCGGCATCCACAAGTTTTAATTCAACATTACCGAGATTCAATGCTCGCGCATTTTTTTCTGCTTGCTCAAGCATTCCAGTGGAAATATCAACCCCAACAACCAAACCTTGCAAACCAACTATTTGAGCGACTCTCAAAGCCACCATACCTGTTCCTGTGGCAATATCCAAAATCCGCTGACCCGACTTGACCTGCCCATACTCAACCAACCGATGTGCAATACGCAAATGCCAATCACTGTTGTCATAAGCTGTGCTTCGCTCTGAATATAGATCAGCGATCTCTTGTTTGTAAGAGCTGAGGTCACGTTGCTTAATCATGCTTAAATTTTCAACTTCTCGAGTAATACTCCCAACGCCTTGCCTCTATGGCTGATGGCGTGTTTTTGTTCGCGTTCCAGTTGCGCGCTGGTCTTGCCAAATTCCGGCAACCAGAACAGTGGGTCGTAGCCGAAGCCACCGTCACCGCTGGACTGCAACGCGATCTCGCCATGCCACACACCTTCTGCGATCAGCGGCTGGGGATCATCGGCGTGGTACAGCAGTACCAGCACGCAGTAGTAATGTGCGCAGCGATCCGTCACGCCTTGCATGTCGTGTAGCAGTTTTTCGTTGTTGCGTACATCCGATTTCGGATTATCTCCGGCATAGCGCGCAGAAAGCACGCCGGGCGCTCCATCCAGCGCGGTGACGCAGATGCCGGAATCATCCGCCAGCGCGGGCAGCCCGCTTAAACGGCTGACGTGGCGCGCCTTGGCAAGAGCGTTTTCGACGAAGGTGACGTGCGGTTCCTCGGTTTCGACTATACCGATTTGCGCTTGCGTCAGCACCTCGATACCGAGCGGTTGCAACAAAAACTGGAATTCGCGCAGCTTGCCGGGATTGTTGGAAGCAAGGACTAATTTTTGCATGGTTTTTGTAGAGTGAATTTAGAGCCTTTGCATTATCCCAGATTATCTATTTGACCGTTCGTGGTAACCCTTCGACAAGCTCAGGCGGGTGCCCGACCAAAAGCTCTATGGGGCGAACGGAATTTTTCTCAGGTGAACAGTATTGAACCTAAGTCGGAACCCGATTATTCAACTTCGCGCAACGCCCCATCCGCAAACAGCAAGGCACAACGCACCGTCTTGCCTGCATACACAGCCTGCATGGCAGTACGATATTCCCGCATCTGCGTCCGATACGGCGCAACGTCCGGCTTGGCTCCTGTCTTGTAATCCAGTACCCATACCTCATCGTCGAACTCCACCAGACGATCTATACGTTTCAATTCGCCGCGCGCGTTAACGTAGGGCATTTCGTTGCAAGCATTGCGGTAGTATTGCGGATCGAAGTAGCGTTGCAATTGCGGTAGCGAGAGTAGATGTTGCGCTTGTAGCCAGAGCGTGTCCATCTCGTTGGACGGGATGCCACAGCGTTGTTGTAATTCACCCATATCACTCACTGCTTGTGGCAAAACAAGGTGTTGCAGCAGTGCGTGCAGCCAAGTGCCGCGTTGCTGCTCAGAAGTAGTACGTGCTGTGCGCTGTCCGGTTGGAATGGGCAGTCGCAACGCAATAAGTTCGGCAGCAGAACGCTCACCCTCCCGCTCAGTATCTAAATGCCGAGACAGCGGATAAGAATCCTCTGCCAGCAGCGAGTTTTCACCTGATTGCGCTGTAGCTGCAATGCGCCCATACCATGACTCCTCTGCCGGCTCACCATTCCCGCTCACCAGTAGCGCCTGCTTGGCGCGCGTCATGGCGACATATAGCAAATTCATTTCTTCGCGTCGAGCATAAGCCTCGTCCGCCTCGAAGTAAGGCGTGCGCTTTGCGCCGCGTCCGCGCTTGTCGCTGAACAGGGAAAAATGCGCCGGACGCGGCTCGTTGGGTTGCCAGTCGAGCAACACGCTGTAGCTGTCAGCTTTGCGCTGTGTGTCGTTGGCATCCAGCAGCCACACGATGGGCGCTTCCAGCCCTTTGGCCTCGTGCACGGTGTAAATGCGCAGCGCGTTGCCGACCTCGCCCACTTTACCTTCGTCCGGCGATTCGTTTTCTGCCGCGCGCAATTCGCGTAACTCGGCGAGGAAGCGCGGCAGGCTAGGATAACGCCCTGCATCCACGTTCAGCGCGATTTCCATAAAGGCCTGCAGATTGGCGCGCACTGTTTCATACAGCTCGGCAGGCAGCGCCGCCGCATAGCGATGCAGCAGATCGCCTTCGAAATAAATTCGGTCGAGCAGGTCATGTACCGGCAGCTTGTCGGCGAGTTGTAGCCAATCTTTTAGCAAGCGCTGCGCGCGTTCCAGTTCGGCGGAAGCGACGCCAGCGTGCGCGATGCGTTGCAGGCGCGCCCACCAACTCCCCTCTGCATCTTCCGCAAGCAGCATCAAATCCTCATCCGAACAAGCAAACAGCGGCGAACGTAACGCTTGCGCCAATTCGAGATCGGCGAACGGGGTAATCAGAAAAGTCAGTAGCGCCTGAATATCTTCCGCTTCCAGTGTGTCGAGCAGTCCTCCGCGCCGCGAAGTTAAAAATGGGATGTGGCGTGCACGCAAAGCGTGTTCGTACACGCGCAAATGTGTGCGCTTGCGTACCAGCACCATGATGTCGCCGCACTCGGCGCGGCGCATTGTGTCGCCTTCACCCTGCACGCTCCAGTTCGCCACGATATTTGCGATGTGTGCGGCGAATTGTTCGGCTTCGATTTCGCGTGATCCATTTTTCTCTTCGTCACGCGGCGTGGTAAGCGGGTTGCGCAGACTAAATTGACCGTCCGGCGATACTACTGGCTCCGCATTTTCAACTACTGCCAATGGCAGTACCTCAACATGACCGGGCAGATTTTTATGATGTGCAATATGCTCCTCGAAATCCACGAAGCCCTCAGGATGTTCTGAAAATACACTATTCACCGCACTCAGCACGACCGGAGAATTTCGTCGCGTCTCGTTCTGCGTGAGGTAATGCGCGCCGAATTCTGCCTGCAAAAACTTTCGCACCCCCTCGAATAACCGCGCATCGGCGCGGCGAAAACGATAGATGGATTGCTTGGGGTCACCCACCACAAACACCGTGGGCCGCGAATCCACTGCGGCAGCAGCTGCAAACCACGATTGCAGTATCTGCCACTGCAATGGGTTGGTGTCCTGAAATTCATCCAGCAGCACATGGCGGTAGCGGCTATCCAGCTTGTATTGCATGTACTCGGCGCAATCGCTTTGATTGAGCAAGCGGCATACCTGCCATTCCAGATCAGTGAAATCCATCTGCTGTGAGCGCAACTTCAATTCCTGATAATGCTCCAGCAGCGCCGCACCACAATGCAGCGCAGCCTGATTCATGCGCAAAGCTGCAAGCTCGGTCAGTTCATTACGCACCGCTTGCAGCTTGTCGAACAGCACATCCCGCGCAAACAGGAAGGATTCTGCATCCTGTTTTTTGGTAGGTTTGAAACTGCGCGGCTCATCGGCCTGGGTGTACAGAGCAAGTGACAATGCCGCAAAACGCTGGTGTGGATCAATCACTTCCCATGCGACTTGCAGCTTGTTGGCGTTATTGTACTGAACTTCTGTACCCGTCGCCAATGCCCGCGCAAAGGCATGCACCGCGTCTTGCAGCGCTGCATCGGCGCATGCAATAGCAATCGGGTCAGCATCACTGTCTACGCCGAGTTCCGTGTGCAATTGATCTATCGCCCATGCCACGGTATCTTCCTGCCCGGCAGAGTACGCCCACCACTCGGCGCGCTTGTGCACAAAATTTTCCAGCAGCGCGCGCGTGCTGTGCAATCCATATTCGGCGAACAACCACTGCATAGCCTGCGCAGTTTCGCCATCGGGCGCAGCACGCAGACTGTCGGCAAATGCCTGCCACGCTTCATCACGCAATGCCGAAGTACGCTCCAGCAATTGCATCCCGACTGGCACCCCGGCATTCAGCGGCGCGCGCTGGATGATTTGCATGAACCAGCCGTGGAAGGTGCTGATGGTAATGACCGGTTGCGCCAGCAATGCATCGCGGTACAGGCCGCGCGCACGGGACAGCATGGCATCGTCAATGTCATCGAGAGCGCGTTCGTGCAGGAATTGGCGCACGCTATCATCGTTCTGCACAGCAAGTAGATGCAGCCACTCGTGCAAGCGCGCCTGCATCTCCTGCGCGGCCTTGCGCGTGAAAGTGATGGCAAGAATCTCGCCGGGCTGCACACCATCCAGCAACAGGCGCACGATGCGCGACACCAGCAGCCAGGTCTTGCCGCTGCCTGCGCAGGCTTCGACGACGACGCTGTTTTGCGGATCAAGCGCGATCTTGTTATCCATACTCATGCCGCGCTCCATTCCGATTTGCGGCACAAGCCGCGCATCTCGCAATATACGCAAGCCTCATCCACACCGTGCGCAGGCATGGCTGAACCCTCACGCATCTGCGCGAACACTCCCAGCAGCCTCTCGATGTTGGCCTGTGCCAGTTCCGGAAAATCCTGCGGCGGTGCAACCGCCATCACCTTGTCTTTTTCAATACTGATGAAAGCCGCCTCGTCAGCCTCGTACACATAGGCGTAGCAGGCCAGTTGCACATCCTCGCCCGCCTCTGTCAGCTTGTTGCGCAGCCGGGTCGCGTCCATCATCTTGTAGTCCAGTACCTTCGCAGAGCCTGCGGATTGCACATCCACGCGGTCTATGCGCCCGTGCAGGGTCAATGCATCGCTCAATGGCAATTCAAACGGCACTTCGCCGTTCTGGTAGTGCCAGCCCTCCGCTTCGTTTTTTAGCTGCGCATTCAGATAGGCGGGAATTGCCTGCTGCCAGCGCAGCAGCCAAGCACGCGCCAGATAGTCGCGTTCCACAGTGGGCGCAAATACCTCGTTGCTGATGTGCTGCAACATCTCTTCCAATTCTGATAAAGGATGTTCGTTTAGCACCGGAAACTTCTGGTGGAAGCGATGCAAAATGTCATGCACCCACTCGCCGTAATCGCGCTTCTCCACGCCCTCGCGTACCTCATCCATTTCATTGAGGCGCAGTATGTGGCGCGCATAAAACTGGTACGGGCAAGCGACCAGACTGTTGTAGCCGCTGGCCGAGATGCGGCTTGGGATAAGGATTTTCGGCACCGCAGGCGCGGGCATGGCAGCCGCTTCCGGCAAGGGAAAATCCGCGCCGCGTACCTGCGCATTTTCCAGTAGCGCGCCCAACTCACGCTCCGCCAGGTCATCGCCATAAGCCAACTCATGCAGCGCGCGTAACAGTTCGAGGTAAGGGCTCAGCAAATTTTTCTCGCCGCTTTTGCTTGCCTGCCAAGTAGCCAGCACAGTGTCGTTCATGGACAGCAGCGCCAGCAGGTCATCGCGCTGCTGCGCCAGCAGTAATTCGCGCGTCGGCAGGCCGAGCGTGTTGCGCACCGCATCGTTGAACCACACGCTGCCGTTGTCCCCGCTGGGCAGATGTGTGGCATCGGCACCCAGCAGCAGCACCGCGTCGAAACGGCGCCAGCGCGTAGCGGCGAGATGGGTGAGCAGCACCGGGCTGCCTATCGCGGAATCGCGGAAGTTGTGCGCATCGAGTTGCTGCGCCAACCAATGCCGCCATTCGGCGCGGCTGAAGCGCGTGTTATCGTTCGTCAGTTCCTGCTGCCAGGTTTGCAGCGCCTGCAACAACTGCGCGCCCGCCACGTCCTCTGTCAGCCCTTGCACAACACCCAATATCGTCAGGCTTTCGTCCAGTGAGTGCAGCCAGCCGTTCAAGGTATCACTGTTTTTACGCAACGCCTCCGCCGCCTGCCGCAACCGCACCAGCGCCACCTGTACCTTGTTTGCACCTTGCGCCAGATCGAGAAAGGCATCGAGATGCGAAGCCACGCCGTGTTTGCGCACCAGTTGTTCGAGCTGATACACCGTCTGCTTACGCGAACTCGAATCCTGGTCGGCGAAGATAAACGGCGACTTGAGCAGGTCGAGCAAATCCTGATAATAAAAATCGCTTTGCAGCGCATCCAGCCAGCGCATCAGCACCGTGCTCACCGCCAGCGTGGACATCGTCCAGCCGCTTTCGTCACACACCAGCACTCCGGCGCGCTCCAGTAAGGCACGCACGCGTCGCGCCACCAGCCGGTCTTGCGCGACGAGGGCAATATTCTGCTTGCCTGCCAACAGCCAGCGCCGCACCTGCACCTCGGCGGCGCGCGCCTCTTGCTCCAGGCTATGCGCGCCGAACAGGCGCAGACGCTGACTTAATGCATCGCGAGGGAAATACTCGCGCAGGTGAATTGCTTGGTCACATAAAGATAGAACATCCCTCACCGCCTGCCCCTCTCCCGCCTGCGGGAGAGGGGCATAGGTTGACTCCCTCTCCCGCCTGCGGGAGAGGGGTGGGGTGAGGGTTGATGAAAGGGAACGCAATACCGCATAACCATCCTCTTGCGCCACCATCTCCCTCAAATCAAAAACCTTAACCGGTGCATGTTCCGCGTACGCCTCCAGAAAACGCGCTTCCGGCGCGACAAGAGCGGAAGCCAGCAGCACAACCAACGGCGCTTCCGCCTGAAGCGCAAGCTGCGCCAAACGCTGCTGATAAGCGCGCGCGGCATCCAGCTCACCGCTGGCACTCATCGCATACCACAGCTCATGCACCACGCGTGCCTCGAACTGCATCGCGGCATTGCGCTTGGACTGATAGGCACGCTCCAGTTGCGCGAGGAAATCTTCTTCGTCTTGCGGCAGCCTGACATGGTGCTGTGTCAGCTCATCCAGCAAGCCAAGCAACTCGCTGGTGATGCCCCACAGATCGGCATCGGCAAACCAGCGACGTGTACGCAGCGCCTGATACAAGGTAGCGGCGCGGCAAGTGTCGGGGACAACGGGAGTAACTAAAGGAATCGATTGTGCCCAGTCTTTGAGTGTAACCATTTGGGGCAGCAATAATGCTGGTCGTTGCGCTACTCGGGCGAGCGCTTGCGCCAACGGCTGCGCCACATGATAGTTGGGCAGCAACACGACCGCACGGCGCAGATCGGGAATTTCGTGCGCGTGCTGTGCCAAAATGTGGCGCGCGACACTATCAAAAAAAACAGCGGACGCTGTTTGCGTACCGCTGCTATTGTCTGATCCCATATTACTTAGCGTTCCAGCAGATGCAATTTATCTTTCACATCTTTCCACTCATCCGCATCGGCGGCTGCATCCTTCTTTGCAACGATGGGCTTCCACAACTTCGCCAGATCGGCATTCACCGCGATAAACTGCCGCTGATCCTGCGGCAAATCATCCTCCGCATAAATCGCCTCCACCGGACATTCCGCCACGCACAAGGTGCAGTCTATGCACTCATCTGGATCAATCACCAAAAAATTCGGCCCTTCGCGAAAACAATCCACCGGACAAACGTCCACACAATCGGTGTACTTGCACTTGATACAGGCTTCGGTGACAACGTAAGTCATAATATGTTCCTCTTAGTACCAATATTTAATTTTAAACAAGATGCGGCTGAGATTCTGCCATTCTTATAAAACTCTGACCAGAGCATCCTTTACTGCCCCGCCACCGTCATATTCTCAACAAGTATCGAGCCACACTGCCTCGCCCCCTGCACCAGCACGTCGTTGCCTACCGCTGCGATATGGCGGTACATGTCTTTCAGGTTTCCGGCGATGGTAATTTCTTCCACCGGATATTGAATCTCACCGTTCTCCACCCAAAAACCCGCCGCACCGCGCGAGTAGTCACCCGTGACTTGGTTGACACCCTGCCCGAGCAGTTCGGTCACGACCAAACCGCGCCCCATTTTTTTCAGCAGGCCGTCGAAGTCCAGCTTGCCCGGTTGCACAATGAGATTGTGGTTGCCGCCTGCGTTGCCGGTGGTTTTCATGCCGAGTTTGCGGGCGGAGTAGCTGCCGAGGAAATAGCCCTGCAACATCCCTTTTTCAACGATGGCGCGACGCCGGGTTTTTACGCCCTCTTCGTCGAAGGCACCGCTGGCCAACCCTCTTGGAATATCAGGTACGTCGTCTATGTGGATGTTTTTCGAAAATACTTGCTGGCCGAGTTGATCGAGCAGGAAGGAGGATTTTCGGTACAAGCTACCGCCGCTTACCGCGCCGACGAAGTGGCCGATCAGGCTCGCGGCCACCGGGGCTTCGTACAAGACCGCGCACTGCATGGTGCCGAGCTTGCGCGACTTGAGGCGGCGCAGGGCGCGTTCCGCTGCGATGCGTCCGATCTCTTCCACCTTGAGCATTTCCCTCGCGTTGCGCGCCTCGCTGTACCAGTAGTCGCGCTGCATGGCGTCATTCTTCCCGGCGATGACAGCGCAACTAATGCTGTGGCGCGAGGTGGGAAAACCGCCGATAAACCCCAGGCTGTTGGCATACACGAATTGCGCCTCATGTACATTAACGCTGGCGCCTTCCGAATTATTGATGCGTTTATCGCGGTCGAACGCGGCCTGCTCGCATTCGCGCGCCAGCCCGATGGCCTGTTCCACATTCAGTGCCCAGGGATGGTAAAGATCAAGGTCGGGAAATTTGGTGGCGAGCATAGCGTGCTCCGGCAGTCCCGCGCAGTCGTCGCTGGCGGTGTAGCGCGCGATGCTCAGTGCGGCGTCTACCGTGTCGCGCACCGCCTGTGGCGAGAAGTCGCTGGTACTGGCATTACCGCGCTGTTGGCCAAGGAACACGCTGACGGCAATCCCCTTATCGCGGTTGTATTCGATGGTTTCGACCTCGCCATGGCGCACGCTGACGGCTTGCCCGAAACCGTCCGAGACTTCCACCGCACAAGCGGTGGCGCCTTTCTGTTTGGCGTACTGAAGCATGTCGCGCGCAAGCTGGCGCAGGGTATCGGCAGAGTGAGAGAAGCTGTTTTCTGGATTTGTAATTATGTTCATAACAGGAATTTCGCAAACGGTTTAGGCGGAAGGCGCTATCATAACAACATCTATTTAATATTTCGCAGCTATGCGCCATCAAGAAGACAACGAAGAAGAAGTGGACTTGCCTCCCAGCAAGACCAAAATCAAGAAACAAATGCTCGGTTTGCAGGACATCGGCGAACAACTGGTCGCTTTGAGCAAAGACCAACTGAAAGAAGTGGATATCCCGGAAACCTTACGGGACGCCATCATTGAGGCTAAGCGTATCACCAAGTTCGGCGCGATAAAACGACAGATGCAATACATCGGCAGGCTGATGCGTGATGTCGATCCTGCACCCATTATCGCCAAACTGGAAGTCTGGAGCGGCAAGTCAAGCCAGCACATTGCCTATATGCACCGTGTGGAACGCTGGCGTGAGCGCCTGCTGGAAAGCGACAGTGCGCTCACCGAACTGCTCGCCGACCATCCCGACGCCGATGCGCAGCGGCTACGCACGCTGATCCGCAATGCGCTCAAGGAAAAAGAGCTGCTGAAACCGCCGAAGAGCTACCGCGAAATTTTTCAGGTGCTGCGCGAGATATTGCCGGAGCCTACTGCTATGCAGGCGGATACGCATGAGTAGCGTGTTGCCCCACATCACCCTCGACACCGGCAAGACCCCGCAGCACAGCATCATCTGGCTGCATGGTTTGGGTGCCGACGGTGAGGACTTCGTTCCCATCGCAGAGGAGATGAGTCTGCCGCTAGCGGTGCGTTATATTTTTCCGCACGCGCCCAAACAGCCGGTGACAATCAATGGCGGTTTCGTGATGCGCGCTTGGTATAACATCGCCGCTGCCGAAATCCATGCGCAGCAGGATACCGCAGGCATTCGCGCCTCGCAGGCGGAAATAGAAAAATTAATTGCGCAGGAAAAACAGCGCGGCATCGCGGCGGAAAATATTTTCCTCGCAGGATTCTCGCAGGGCGGTGCCATCGTGCTGCAAACCGGACTGCGCCATGCGGAAAAGCTCGGCGGCATCCTCGCGCTTTCCACCTATCTTCCGCTGGCGGAAACGCTAGCGGGCGAAGCAAGCAATGCAGCGAAGGGCACGCCCATTTTCATGGCGCACGGGCGCAACGATCCCATCGTTCCCTACACCCTTGGAAAAAGTTCGGCGGAGAAATTGAGCGGGCTGGGTTATCAACTGGAGTGGCACGAATACTCCATGCAGCATTCGCTGTGCGTGGAAGAAGTGGGCGATATAGCGGCTTGGCTTACGCTACGACTGAACTGCCAAGGGCAATCCAAACAACGGCAATTTAGCCACTGATTAACACGGATGTTCACGGATACCCATGACCAGATTGCCATACTCCGGCAACCTTTCGGGTGAACTGTAAATCCCAGCCAATCCGGGAATTTCATCTGTGTGAATCCGTGTTAATCCGTGGCTAACTGCTTTCCCCAATTCAATATGCTTCGTCCGAACTGGTATCTTCTTCAATCTTGCGATAGCGTGCCAAGTCGTAATCCTCGCCCTGCTCCACCAACCCCAGCGGCATCAGCAGGTAGCTCTTGCCGTCCAGCCGCACATGCAGGCTGCGGCTACTGGTAAAAGTATCGGGGCTCATCAGCAGATCAACTTCGCTCGAATCGCCGCCGGGACTGTCTAGCCACAGGGCTTGCGGCTCATCACCCGCATCGCGCTTACGCAACGCTACTGCGGTTACCTGATTGGCGAGCATTTCTATCCCGACATGCAGATTATTCTGTGGGTCACGACTCAAGCGCCGCACAATGCCCACGCCCCAGTGATCCATCTTTTCCGGCTTGATGCCGACCAGCAAACCGATCTTTACTCCGTTCGTGCCCGATGCGGGCAGGACGCAGCGAAAGCCGCTGGTGCTGATATCTTCCACCTCCCAGAACACACTGGCATCACTACTGACGTTCAGCCCGAGGTTGACCTGCTCCATCAGCCCGAAAAATCCGCTCGCCACACTCAGGCTCACCTTAACATTGTGCCGTATATTGCGCCGCACAGACGGCGACGATGCCAGATATTCTGCCAGATGAAGCACGACATCACGCACTATGTCAGCATCATATTTCCCGCCGAGATTCATTTCCTCGGGCACCATATTTTTCCCCAGCGTCTTGAGCAGCGAGTCAATCTTCGGCTGGAGCTCAGCCACCCCAAGGAAGCGCAAGCTGGGCTGTGGCATGGCTTCATCGTCCAGCCGCATGGGCGACATAGGGTGTAACAAATCGAAGACGAAGCGGCTACCCGGCTCAAGCTGTGCGGATACTGTGAAATTCCTGCTCAAGTAGGCAATCAGGCGTTCGGCGAGATGCATATGGAGGCGGCTGAGCGTGCCAGAACTGGTCGAATACCACAGCAGCGCTACGGCAAATTCGTTGCGTACCGAAGTCTTCGTGCCTGATCCGGCATACAGCGTAATCTCCTCATTGAGATACTGCTGCGTTTCGGCGTGCGCGTAAAATTCAGCCAGACTTTTCCATATCACCTGGTCAACCAACGCATAGCGCGCCGCCGCAAATTTCAGCCTGCCCGTTGCAGCGCTGATGCTGCGCGCGGCAATCAGCGGCAGCATCGCCTTGATCGACGCAGCACCCTTGTCGTCGTTGCGATACCTCACCAGCACATTAAGGTAAGCCTGCAAAACCTGCGCCAAAAATTCGTTCAGCGTCATCCACAAACGGTTTTCCTGAAATGTGGGCAGGGTTATGACTGCATAATATTCGCGCATCAGTTTACGCTCAAAGGGACGCGCGGCTTCATCCAGCAAGCGCAGCACCGCACACTGGTGATCCAGGCGAAACTCCGCTTGTTCGCGCACAGATTCGATCCACTCGGTCAACTCCTGCAATGCTTTTAGCGCATCATTATTCGGCAAATTTTGCAGAACCGCCTGCGTCGATTTGAGATCCGCCATCGGATGATCCGATTTTCTGCCAAACAATCCCAACATAAAGCTCCCCCCTGGCTCAAACCCCACCCGCCCCCGATATGGCAATATAATCACAAAGCAGCCACCTTGGCTATGTTATCAAGCACCGTAAATCCAGCACCATGATCGCACTGCTGCATGACGACACCCCATTCCCGCCGCCCGAGCAGGCATTGCGCACACCCAATGGCCTGCTGGCTGCGGGCGGCAATCTGACCCCGGCGCGGTTGCTCGACGCCTATCGCCACGGCATTTTCCCTTGGTTCAATGCAGACGATCCTATTCTGTGGTGGAGCCCAGATCCGCGCATGGTGTTGTTTCCGGAGGAATTCAAGATATCCCATTCGCTGCGCAAAACCTTGCGTAACCAGGTCTACGAAGTGCGCACCGACACCGCCTTCGAACACGTGATGCGCGCCTGCGCCGCACCGCGTAACAAACAGGCAGGCACCTGGATACACGAGGATATGATCGCTGCCTACACTACCCTGCACCGCATGGGCCATGCGCATTCGGTGGAAACATGGAAGGACGGGAAACTGGCGGGCGGACTTTACGGCATCGCCATCGGGCGCATGTTCTACGGCGAATCCATGTTCAGTGGCCACCGCGACGCGTCCAAGGTCGCACTTGCCCACCTCGCCGCTCAACTGCGCCGCTGGAACTTTGGCATGATAGATTGTCAGATGAATACGCCGTACCTTGCTTCGCTCGGCGCACACGAAATTTCGCGTGCAGAATTCGTCCAGCGCCTGCAAGAATTGATACACTACCCGGACATCAGCCCAAAATGGCAATTCGACAATGAACCTGTTGCATGACATTCCGCTATCGGCGTTGCAGTTCTACCTTACCGCGCCCTATCCTTGCAGTCTGGCGCGCTCGCAGGTCGCCACGCCCAGCTTTCTGATTACCACGCCAGTCTATTCGGAGCTGGTGCGGCGCGGCTTTCGCCGTAGCGGGACCTTTACCTATCGCCCGCGCTGCGATGCCTGCCGTGCCTGCGTGCCGGTGCGCGTCGTGGTAAATACCTTTGCCGCCACCCGCTCGCAGCGCCGCGCCGCACGACATCACCGCAATCTGGAAGTCTCGCTGCATACACTGCAACACAGCGAAGAGCATTTTGCCTTGTACCAACGCTACCAGAGTGCGCGCCACCGCGATGACGGCATGGAAAGCGACAGCCCGGAGCAATACCGCAACTTTCTGCTGCAAAGCCATGTGGATTCCACGCTGGTGGAATTCCGCGAAGGCGGCATGCTGCGCATGGTGAGCCTGATCGACATACTTGACGACGGGTTGTCCTCGGTTTACACCTTCTACGATCCCGATGTCGAACACGCCAGTTTTGGCACTTACAACGTGCTGTGGCAGATCGAACTGTGCCGCAAACTGGAGCTGGAATATCTCTATCTCGGTTACTGGATCAAGGAAAGCAGAAAAATGGCGTATAAGGCCAATTTTCAGCCGCTGCAAGGACTTGTTGAAGGTGAATGGAAAATAATTCAGGAAACTAACAATTGATGTATCCACTGCTGCGCCCCTTACTGTTTAATCTCGACCCGGAAACCGCCCATCACGCCACGCTGGATGCGCTGAAGACCGCACACAATCTCGGCCTGCTGTGTGCCAAACACCCCGCAGCCAATCCGCGCACGGTGATGGGCCTGACCTTCCCCAATCCGGTCGGGCTGGCGGCCGGGCTGGACAAAAACGGCGCCTACATCGACGCACTGGCTGCACTGGGTTTCGGCTTCATCGAGGTCGGCACCGTCACCCCGCTGCCCCAGCCAGGCAACCCCAAGCCGCGCATGTTCCGCCTGCCCGAGGCACAGGCCATCATCAACCGCTTGGGCTTCAACAACTTCGGCGTGAATGCGCTCGTCGAGAACGTGAAACGCGCGAAGTATCGCGGCATTCTCGGCATCAACATCGGCAAGAATTTCGATACCCCGATTGAAAAGGCGGCGAACGATTACCTGATCTGCCTGCGCAAGGTCTATACCCACGCCAGTTATGTCACCATCAACATCTCCTCGCCCAACACTACGAACCTGCGCCAATTGCAAGGCGGCGACGAACTGGATTCATTACTGGAACAACTGAAAGCGGAGCAGGAAAATCTGGAA
>Ga0302278_10003957_pt1 | contig 15632 bp, 9 predicted proteins | sample III_Bog_N3_2_FD_194543 | JGI IMG/M metagenome (GOLD analysis project Ga0302278, IMG submission 194543) | Peat permafrost microbial communities from Stordalen Mire near Abisko, Sweden - III_Bog_N3_2 | ecosystem: Environmental > Terrestrial > Soil > Wetlands > Peat | place: Sweden: Abisko...
GCAAAAGGTCGCTTACGGCGCCAGCCGCTCCAACCCCAATGACATGGTGAATTGGGCCCAGTTTGAGCCCCTCGTCGGCATCCCCGCCGTCGATGCGCACGACGTAACCCCCTACGCCCAGCACTGGATGGCCAGCATCGAACGTCAGGTCAGCGGTTCGACGCTGGCAACCGTCAGCTACGTCGGCACCTCTTCGCATCACCTTCTCGTCCTCGAGGAAGCCAACCCCGCCAATCCCGCCCTCTGCCTCGCTCTTGGCTCGGCCAACTGCGGCCCCTTCAACGAGCAATCCGCCCGCACCCAATTCGGCCCCGCGTTCGGCTCCGTCGAGGAGCAGCGCACTATTGCCAACGCCAACTACAACGCACTCGAAGCTTCGCTCACGCACCGCGCCCATGCTCTCGACCTGCTCGCCAGCTACACCTTTAGCAAATCGATCGATCAGTCCAGCGGACTGCCCGAACCGGTCAACCCCGTCAACCCCTCGCTCAGCCGCGCTCTTTCCGCCTTCGACCTCCGCCAGAACCTCGTCACCAGCTTCCAGTACGCATTCCCCGCGCCCAAATCCGGAGGCATGCCCCACGCCGTTGCCGCAGGCTGGGCCGTTTCCGGCATCGCCCGCTTTACCTCAGGATTGCCGGTCACACTACTCAACAACAACGACACGTCCCTGCTCGGAACCATCCCCAACGGCATCAACAACAACGGGGTAGACACGCCCGCCTGGTCTGGCAAATCGCTCTTACTCCACACAAATCCCCGCGGCAACCAGCCCGTTTTCGACGCCACTCAACTCACTCTTCCAGCTCTCGGTACCATGGGCAACGCCCGCCGCCGTTTCTTCTCCGGACCCGGCAGCGACAACTTCGACGCCACGCTCTCCCGCAGTCTTTTCATTGAAGGCAGCCGCGCCCTAGAACTCCGCGCCGAAGCCTTCAACCTGGCCAACCACGCCCAGTTCTTCGGCCCCGCCGCGGTCGAAGGCAACATCTCCAGCACCACCTTCGGCCAGGCCGTAAGCGCCGCATCTCCCCGCCTCATGCAGCTAGCCCTCCGCTACCGCTTCTAACAGCAACACGGTACGGTAAGCCGGGGATTCATCCCCGGCTCATCCCGAGCGACAAACAAAAGCGGGTGCCCCACCTTCGCCGCAGCTTCATCGCGGCTAAGGTGGGATAGCTCCATCTATCTACAATTCTTTATGGCCTTTTACGGTCTTTACAAATATCTGCCATCCTCAGAGGCGAGACGCCTTAACGCAACGCCCACCGCAGCGCTTTCCCCACCGAACTACTCCCCTTCAGCACAATAGTCCCGTCCTCCAACCGCTTCACTGCCGACCGCACCCCATTCATCTCAGCATGCGTGAATCCCTTCGCCTCGCCCTCCGGCAGCGCAATCTCCACCGTCCAACTCCCCGCCCGCGAAGGCGCATACCACCCCTCATACCTTCCCGCCGCCGTCTTCGCCAACCCCAACAGCGGCGAATCGAACCGGTAAGCCCCCACCGGCAACGCCGGCCTCAACTTCACCCCGGCCTCCGTAAATTCAATCCCCAGCAGCTTCGTAGCCGAATACAAAAAACAAGCATGCGCATGCACATTCAGCACCGGAAAATCCGTCCCGGCAAAGTACTGTTCGTCAGCCGCCCCACCCGGATTCCTGTTCAGCGTCGAGTTATAAGAATCATTCCCGCTCCAAACCCCATACCAAAGATTCGGAAAAGCATCCGCATGACGAGCCAGCGTGTTCCTTTTCCACTCTTCCCACGCCATCTCCTTATCCATCCCCGCCAGCGCCCAAACCAGCGTCTGATTCAGAGAAGGCCAAATCGCCCCCCGCTCCAGCGTGCCAATGCTCGTCTCTCCGCCCGACCGCATATCCGGTCCATCGCTCATCTGCGCAGCCCCCAGCGGCCCCTGCCTCAGCAGCTTATCGATCTGCGTCACCAGCTTCCGGCTCTGCTCCTCCGACGTCACACCCCCCAGAATCGCCCAAGGCTGCGGCTCAATCCACAACGTCTCATCTCCCAGCCACCCCAGCTTCGGACCAAGCCAAGCTCTCTTCAGCCATTTCCCATTCCACTGCGCCCCCGCCGCCACTCGATAAAACTGCGCGTTCATTGTCGCTTCCTTGCTCAGTCCCGATCCATCCCCCGCATACCGCAGCATCCGCGCATAATAGTCGAACACCCACGCCCCCATGGCCGCATTCAACACGCTCTCGCCCTTTTCAATCGCTTCCCCCATCGCCGATTGCGCCCACGTAGCCAGCAACCCATCGTTCCAGTCATCCGCCAGCATCCGCACAATGCCGTGCTCGCCCATGCCAACATGATCCATCTGGTGCCGATAGCAGCGTTCCAGCAACCCGCGCACCGTCTCCGTGCGCCCCGCCGTAGCAGAAAACCGCGCCGGAATCCGTTCCTCCAGAAAGCCCACGTCTCGCGTCGCAAGCACATACTCGCTCGCCGTCCACAGCAGCCACAACGGCAAGTCGCTCGCCTTGTCTGAAATCAACGGCGCCACCACGCCATGCCCCACAATCCCATACGGAACCGACCCGTCATCCCGCACTTCCTTCAGCGTGTAGCGCAAAATGCTCCGCACAATCTCCGCATCGCTGAACAAAAACGGCAAGCAATGCTGCAGCGGATCGCGCGCCGCCCCCTGAAATCCCATCGTGTACTGATAGAACCCATTCTGGTTCAGGATGTGTTCTCCAAAGTAGTCGTCATATGTCTGGCTGCTCCGCAAGTAGTAGTGGTTCCACGTCGATTCCCGCTTCACCCACGGCTCCGCAGGCACATCGAACCGCATCCCCCGCCGCTTCCACTCCTCGGTCGACTTCCTCAAACCGCCGGCCGCAGCATCGCTGTATTTTGTAACCAGCGCCTCCAACTCGAACCCCTCCGGAAGATATCCATACATGAAACTCAGCGTCCGCTTCTCTCCGGGTCGCAACTCCAACTTCCGTTCCAGCAAAAACCCCGACTGCCTTTCGAAATGATCAGGATTCGCACCCGCCGGCCCATTTAAACCGCTGGGGCGTGCCGCGCCGCCCGCTCCAAAAAATGCTCCCGTATCGGTATCCATCGCCGTCGCCAGCTCATCCAGGCTCACCAGGAATGTTTGCGGCATCTCCAGCGACTCAAAATCCGTCCCCGGCCTCGATTCTTCCACCGGAGAAATGAACCCATACTGCGTCCTTCGCAACATAGCTTTCGCGCGTTCCCATGCAGCCTCGTCCTCCGCTGTCCGCCCCTCAAACCGCTTCGTGTCCTTGAGTCCCCTCATTCCATCCACCAGCGCGACTATGGACTCAAACCGCCGCCCCATCTCCCGCCGGACTTGCACAATGCTTTCCCCGCCGCCCATCGTTTCAATGAACGAGCGGAAGGACAACTGATACGGCTGGCATCCCCAGTACTCCACCCACCGCACCGTCGCCGCAGCATCCGTCTTATTCGTCACCGTAGCCTGCGACACCAGCACCGGATCGTCCCCAAACGGCGCCCAGATCACCTGGTCCACGTCATAGCTCCGCCCCGTTACGCGTTTGCGAAAGTAGCCCACACCAAACACGCGCTCCAAGGCCGCATCGCTCCCGTCGAAATACGTACTCAGCGTCTCCTTCCCATCCGTCAAATACCCAAGCCCGCCCCCAAACTGGCTCCGTTCCGGGTCCACATCGTTCAAAATCTTCGGGCATCCCTCGTCCTGCCGAACCCGCACATGCCCATAGTTCGAAGCCAGCGCCGTGATCCGGTCATTCCCCACCTGGTGTATATGTTCCCGCGCTCCCAGAATCCCGGGCCGCACCGGGGTCTCAGCATGAGGGTCAGTCGTCTGGTTCGCCGTGTAGCGGAACGCCGGCAGCCCGAACTCATCCTCGATCCAGGTGCCAAAGCTGCCTGAGCCATAGGCCGCATCCGACTCCGCGTCGCCCTTTGCATTCCCCCGCGCAGCTTCGCCGAGCCCGTGCTCCGCGCTGACCGCCCCCGCCAACTTCCCGGCAACCGCCACTCCCAATGTGCCCCAAATAAACTCTCTCCGTGTCGCTCCCATTCGCCCCCCAATCGCTACCGTTCACCCGCAGCGATGCGATTGTAAGGGACTGGCACAGAAACACGGAAGACTCATTCGGAGCCGCAAGAAGCGTCAGGGCACGACTTTTAGTCGTGCCGATGAAGCCAACTAAATTAGGAGGGCTTTAGCCCCTGAGGAATGTTTCTGGGCCGGCGTGATCGAATGCTTCACTGCACTCGCCGACTGCCTGCGCTTGCGGTTTCACGGCTCAAGCCCGCTTCCGCTGCGCCCTGTTCATGGTAGCTGCCAGAAGTTCGTCTTCGATCCGCACCGCGCAAACATCCGTCAGAATGTTCGACGCCCAGCGATATACGTTATGCTCTTTCACCTGTTGCCGCATGCGTTTCATCCGCAGCCGCCGCTCTTCCGGCGTCATCTTCAGTGCGGTTGCAATCGCGTCCCGCACCTGCGCAACGTCGTAGGGGTTCACAAGCAAAGCATCCCGCAGTTCCTGCGAAGCTCCCGCGAATTTGCTCAGCACCAGCACCCCGTCGCAATCGTTCCGTGCGGCAACATACTCCTTGGCAACCAGGTTCATCCCGTCGTGCAGGCTGGTCACAAGACAAACCTCCGCCGCCTTGTAATAGCGCTCCACTTCTTCATGGCTGCATTGGCGCTGAATCAGAATCACCGGTTTCCAAAGCGTTGTCTGAAAGGCCCGATTGATGCGTTCAACAGTCTCTTCCACCTGCACCCGCAAATCCTCGTACGCTGAAATCCCGGTGCGGCTGGGGGATGCAATTTGCACAAACACGATCTGTTCGCGGTACCATGGCTGCTCTTCCAGCAATTGTTCAATCGCCAGCAATCGCTCCACAATGCCCTTGGTGTAATCCATGCGATCCACACCAAGCAGCATCTGCTTGCCTTCGATGCGAAGCTCCCGGTGTACCGGGCCAGCGTCCGCGCCCCAACCGTTCTCCGGAGCCATGAGTCCTTGTTCCTTTTTGCGGGCAGGGAATTCGGCAAGCTGAAGCTTTGCCGTTCCGTTGGCAACTGCAGCCGCTTTTACGTGATCGTCGCTTCTCAGAAGGTCGGTCTCGTTCCACGCCACGCTGATTGGATAGGGGCGCACAGACGACAAGTGGCCGTTACGCCGGATACTGAAGTGCTCCCAATCCGTCCGTGCCTCCAGCGTCCGATCCACCGTATCCAGAAAATTATTGCAATGCGACTGAAGATGAAAGCCGATCACATCCGCGCCCAGCAGCCCATTCACTAGTTCAGCCTGCCACGGGCATATGCTGAACGATTCCGGATTCGGCCACGGAATATGCCAGAAGATAGCAACGCGCGCGTCGGGCCGGGCATTCTTGATCATCCGCGGCAGCAGCGCGAAATGATAATCCTGAACAAAGATCACAGGATGTTCCGTGCCCCGAATCTCCTCCAGCAGCACCTCGGCAAACTTCGCATTTACGCTCTGGTAGTCGCTCCAGTCGCTTGCCCGGAAGATGGGTCGCGTGTGGGCAATATGGCACAGCGGCCACAGCCCCTCGTTTGAAAAGCCCTCATAATAGCCGTTTTCCTCTTCAGGACTGAGCCAGACTCGGCGCAACGTATAGCGCCGTTCATCCGGCGGCACGCGTAAACGATCGTGCCCATCCACAAACGAGCGGTCGTCGTTGCCGCTTCCGTGCGCAATCCAGGTGCCGTCGCAAGCCCGCAAAATTGGCTCAATCGCCGTTACCAGGCCGCTCGGCGGCACAATGCATTCGGTCTGTCCTTTGCGGCGCACATGCATGTACGGCTCGCGGTTTGAAACCACAAACAACTGGCCGCTGCCCAAACGATCGCGCGCATGCACGGCAAGCCGGTCCGGCGTCCACAGGTGTTCCCCCTGGTCGCGAAGCCGGGCTTCCATTTCAGCAGCTACCCGCGCCTGGGCCAGGTTCTCGGCCAGCGACGTCACCTCTTTTGCCAGCGGTTCCAGGTAGTCGAACTCGCCTGAGCCTTCTTTCACGTTTGCTTCGCCGTGCCGCAGGCGGCGCAGCCACTCCACTGCACGGGTCACCGGTTGCTGCACAAACCAGCGGACCGTCAGGAACATCACAACCGCCACCAGCACCACGATCACGCCGATGCGCAGAAAGCTTCGCTGCCAAACATCAATCCCTTCCGCGTGGATATACTCGGCGTCGGCCGTCATCAGCAATGCGCCGGCAATTCGCCCGCCCGTGTGAAGCGGGATCACGTCTTCGAACCACATCCTGCTCGATGCTCCGGCTATCGGACCGCTGCCGGCGCTCGTGTTCGCCGGCGGCATCCTCACAAAGGCTGAAGCTTCTTTTCCCGTGCCCAGAGTCCGCTTGATAAGACTGCCAGGTTTCCCGTCCCATGCGGGCGTATCCCCGTCCGAGGCAAGCGGATTCCCCGCAGTGTCAAGAACTGTCAGGCTCGGTTCATCGGAATGCTGGCGCAGTTGCTTCAGCAATGCGGCCCAGTCAACCTCCCGCCCGGTCTGGAGCTGTTGTTCAATTTGTGGCTGCAGGCCCGCCCCGAACCATTGCGTCCGTCGCACCAGGTCCGAACGCAGGATGTGCTTATGCGCCAGCACATCAAAATAAGTGGAAGCCGCGGAAATCAACGTAATTCCCAGAAGGAGCAGAGCGATCAGCCGTATTCGATTCAAACGCATGCTCTTCTCCTTCATGGAGCCGGCTCCGAAATTCCGTCAGCCGACATAAAACCTGTCCGAAACCGGATCAACGCGCCGGGGAATGTGATAACGAGACGTGGGACCCAGGCGCTGTCGTGCAAGCGCGGAAAACAGGAAAAGCCAGTGCGGAGAACTGATCGACTCGCAGTCCCTTTTCCAATCCGGGCCAACCCCTGCGGTCTCCCGGTTCGCGACCAGCCACCCAATACCAGCTTGGATGCGCTTTCTCACCCTGCGGTGCTTCCCATCGTTCGTTTGAACGGAAAGAAAACCTGCAATTATTTTCAGGACTTCAGTTGTCCTGACGGATTCTTCCCCAATGCGTTGCTGGTGACTCATGCATGCGGCGTTCCAAATCGCAAGTCCTTCAAAACGCGGGAAGGTTATCCGGCGCGTGCTGGAAGAACTCAGGCCAAAAGCAGGAAGCTCTTACACCTCCATGTAAAAAATGGCGCACCGCAGGTGACCGGGTGCCGGTAGCCGTCCCGGAGGGACGACACGAAAATAGCCCAGGATGAAGTCCGCCCCAGCGGACGAATCCCTGGGTCAGCGTCCGCACAATGCCAAGGCGCCCCGGAGGGCCGCCGCGACTCTCCGCCGACCGCGCATATCTCGCCCCGTGCCCCGTTCTTGCGCCATTTTTCTGGCGCAAGGGGCGGGAAGCATAAACCTTTGTGCCCCATTCATCGTGCAGTTTCACCGCGCGATGAGTGGGAGCAAACCAAGCCCCTGCGAGCGAATAGCGAGCGTCCGCCCCACCGCAGGTGGCAGGTCTTTATTGAGAAGCAATCACGCGGATGTGCGCCATCATGCCGCCGTCCTGGTGCTCGCCGATGTGGCAGTGATAAACGAAGTCTCCCACTTCGGCGAACGGAATTCGCACCACGACACTCTGGACCGGGCACTTTCCCGCGCGCCACGTGTCCACCGAGCCGTCGCACGTCTTGCCGCCATTGGGCAGAACCACGTTATCCATCAGCGCTCCGGCATTGCCTGCGGGCGCATTCTGTGGAACCACGTAAAACTCGGTCTGGTGGATGTGAAAGTTGTGCGCCTCGGCAGACAGGTTCACTAGCTCCCACTCTTCGGTGACCGGCATGTCATGCGGACCGAGCGGAAGGCAGATATTGATCTTCGCCGGATCGAAGGTCGCCACATCCCGCAGTGTACCGGGGACAGGATTGCCATTCCCATCCACCTCTTCGTATCCCAGGCCAAAGGCCGCGGGATTGGAAGAAGGAATGCCGAAGAAGATGCGACGGCGATGGCCGGCAGCCAACGCACTGCAGGTGGGCGACGCGAGCGATGCAGCCGGCGCTGAAATCTCCCTGAGCCGCGTCGCAACCGTCGCAATCTGATGCGCATTCAAATGCGCTGCCGACAACGTGCCGGCTTTTCCGCTCGCAATCAGCCGCGCCTGCTGCAAACTCAGCCAGGATGAAACGCCCGCGAAACTGGCGCGCACCGGTGCTCCAAGCTGGCCCTGCGGAGATAGAAGCGTCTTATCAAACGGCTTCACGTTCAAAAGCGTTGCACCGTCCGTACTCGATCCTGGACTGACGACGATGTGCGCCAGGCTGGCTTGCGGCCAGCGATCACCCTTCGGCCCCGTATACAGCATGAGGGTTTTCAAGGTTGCCGGCCGGTCTTGCGGGAACATCCATATCTCAGCGCGCGAACTCGGAAACAGAACCAGGTGCGTAGCGCAAACCGGCTGCGTCAATAAATCGGTAGATGGAACAGGGCAGGGAACCAGCTTCGCTTTTCCCACCGCGCCCACCCCGCTCTGCGCCGCAACAGCGCCCTCCGGTGCCTCAAGCGCCACGCCATCCAGAGAAACAACCTGAAACGGGAGGTCCTTCCCCGTCTGGTCATCCTGAAGAACCAGATCGTAGGCGCGGCTGGCTCCCGCGTTCAGAAAGCGCCACAACTCACCGGGCGCAGCCGGCATCGGAATTTCCGGATACACCTGGCCATTGACGGTGAAGAACCAGGCTCCGCCCTCAAAATTGCCGGCGCGTTCATCCCGTTCGTCGGGCATGCCCAGCGAATCCCAACCTTGGCAAATCCCGTCCCTCGATACGCCGCGCACTGGAAATGGAGAACAGAATCGCGCACTCTCCTGGTCCAGCACTTTGCCGCTTGAGAGCACCTGCATGTCCTTCAGCACAAAGTAGCGAGTTGGAATGTTGGTCGCGCCTTTGGGGAGCGACAGATAATCCGTCACCGAGCCCACGCTGATCAGTCCCGAAAGCCCTTCGGAGAGCTGATTGATATTCAGACCATGTACGTGCGGATGAAACCAATAGACGCCGGGCGGATGGTTTGGCGGAATATAGATGTCGTACTGGATGGGCTTGTCGGTTGCGGTCTCATCCGGCATAACCATCGCCGGCATCTTCCCCGCCGGATAGCCCAGTACGTAGGCGTAATCGCCATACGTGGGGTCGGTCGAATCGGCCTTTCTGGGTTCCACGGTGAGCCCGTGCGTATGAATGTTCACGGGATTCGCTGCCAGCATCTCGTTCATCATGGCGTCGCTGCCATGCGCGTATTGCGCATCCACCGGCGTCGGCGGCAGATGATTCACCAGCCGCATGCGCAAGTGGTCGCCGGGGTAAAGCTGCAGACGAATCCCGCCATAAGGAGAAGCCGTACGCGCATCCTCGGGGCAGTTATCCCCGCGCGCCACCGCCGTATCGCACATTTCAAATACCCAGGCAGTGGGCTGGAACGCCCCAAGCGTGATCGTCTTTGGCCTCGCGATGACCAGAAGATCCAGCACGTGGTTGTGACTCGTGAAGGTGGCCGGATCCATTTCGGCGGCACTGTCCGGCGCTGCGCTTGCGCGACTGCTCAGCAACGCGGCGAAAACCATCCACCCCAGCGCCGCCAGGCGCAGAGCCGTTCGATTCATGCGCGCAGTTCCCCTAAATGTCAGATACACCTCCCGCGCACAATGGTTGTCTGTAAGCGACTAAAGCGGAAAAACTTGCATCGAAGCTCCCATTAGGATTTCTAGACGTGTGGGTGATTCTATGCGAAAAAGCTTCTACACCTTCTCAAGCCTCGGTTTCTCAAGCCTTGCTCTACTGTTGCTCCTGGTTGGTTGCGGCGGTGGCGCGATCCAACCCGCGCCGACGCCCACACCTACGCCCACACCCGCGCCCTCCGCAAGCATATCCTCCATCAACCATGTAATCATCCTGGTCCAGGAGAATCGCTCGTTCGATAACTACCTAGGCCAGCTGCGCCAATACTGGTCGCAGAATGGCTATCCCGATCAGTCCTTCGACGGCCTGCCGCAGTTCAATCCCACTACGGGCGCGGCTCCGCTGCAGGGGCCGGCGCCGACGAATACAGGCTGCGATCCCTCCCAACCCTCACCGAGCGATTGCATTCCCGACGCCAGCAATCCAGTCACCTCGTTTCATCTCAAAACCATGTGCACTGAGAACACCAGCCCATCCTGGGACGAGGCGCACAATGATTGGGATATCAACGACAACGTCGGAAACACTACGGCCGCCAATAACGGCTTTGTCTTCACCGCCGCTTATGATGGCCGCGCCCTCGGCTACTACGACACCGACGGAGTGCGCGCCATGGGGTATTACGATGGCGGCGACCTGAACTACCTCTATTTCATGGCCTCGAATTTCGCCACGTCCGACCGCTGGTTCAATCCCGTCATGTCGCGCACCAACATCAACCGCGAATACCTGCTGGGAGCTACTTCAGGCGGATACGCCTATCCCAACGGAACCGATGCCGCCGACACCCCGCAGCTCACATCCACCACCATCTTCCAGGACCTCCAGACTGCCGGAATCACCTGGAAGATTTACGTCGATCCAACAGGCACCGGTTGCAGCACTCCGTACACGGCCTCGTGCCTCATGCAGAACAGTTATCTGTCCAACTTCACCTACGCACAAACCGTAGTAAGCCAGTATCCGCAGAATATCCAGCCCATCTCGCAATACCTTACCGATGTACAAAACGGCACGCTGCCGCAGGTTGCCGAGATCGAGCCGGCCTCCGACGCCGGGTTGGACGAACACGGAACGGATTACGACACGGGCGGGCCCACGAATATTCAGAGTGGCGAGGCCTTCGTTTCATCGCTCATTAATCCCCTCATGAAGAGCTCTTCGTGGAGCAGCTCGGTGCTGTTCTGGACATACGACGAAGCCGGCGGGCTTTACGATCATGTTGCGCCGCAGCCTATGCCAAGCCCGGACGGCATTGCTCCGAAGGACCTGCTGTCGGGCGACATTTGCACTACGTCCACGGGGCCAAACTGCAACTTCACATGGACCGGCTATCGCATCCCCCTGGTCGTGGTTTCACCCTATGCCAAAAAGAATTTCGTCGACCACAACGTTGCCGATTACACGGCAATTCTCAAGTTCATTGAGACCCGATGGAGCTTGCCCGCCCTCACCGCGCGCGATGCGGCGCAGATCGATATGACGGAGTTCTTCAACTTCACCAATCCGCCCTGGACCACCCCACCGTCCCCGCCGGCCCAGAACACCAGCGGAGCGTGCTATCTGAACCAACTGCCGTAAACCCCGAAGCGTTCTCTCGCTGCAGCTGCAAATCGCAGGGGCAGGCGTCAACCGTGCGCGACTAGGGGAGAAACTTCGAGAAAAATCAGGTGCATCCTACGGCTTCCGGGATGAAAGGGCGACGGTCTGGTGGGGCTATAGGCCTGGTGCGTGGGGGCGCAATCTGGAGCGGATTTTGATGGCGCGCGCTGCGCGATGGCATCGGGACCACACCATCCTTTGCCGCGAAAACAGGATGGCTGTATTCGATTGATTTGGAAGGAGTTGCCCGCTCTGATTCTATCCGGCTGAGTCGCGGGGCGGTTTGGCGATGTGGGGTTGATGGCAGATGTAACCGCCTCAAAAAACGTGCAAATCTGTGGGTTTGAAGCGCCCCACAATCCGGGAGATTACTGGTTCTCCAACCGGGCGAGCGGCGAAATTGGGGCCGGTGGCGCGAAAACGTGGGATTGGGTGGGGACGAATGGAAGCGATCTGTGGGGTTTGAAAGGGTCCATTCGGTCGCAAAACGACCATTTTTCACATGTTTTCGACCTATTTTGCGCTGATTTTGACCATGTTCCGCGCGGCTTCGGGCGGCCCGCAGACCGAATTTACAGCCACGCCGAGTGAATCCCCTGCCGCGCACTGGATGTCGCGCCCCGCGCTTCCCCTCCCTGGTCCTTAAAAGCAACGGACCCAGGCGACCCTCGGCGTTGTGTGGAACGATCTTCGAGTCCTCGGCCAGACGGCGAACTGGGTCATGGGACTTCACAGGGAATAGGTATCATGTCCCCCTGTTTCCCCTCTATCGATCACTACCTAGAGTGGATATTAGCGCGTGGTGGGTAAGCCGGAGAAAGACGAAATGAGGGTCGTCGTGATTCATGAACTACCTGGTCCCCAAAAGCCAGGGACCGGGGCCACCCGCCGCTACCCCTCACAAAACGAACCGGACAGTAGTGATCATGTCCCCCTATTTCCACGATTTCCTCGGGGTTTATGCAACATTGGTCACGCCATCCGCGGCAACGTCATCAACAACTTCACCATCTCCGACTGCTTACTCGTTCCCGTCTTCGCCAAAATCGACTTCACCTGCTCCCGCACCGTCCCGATCTTGACCTTCCGGAGTGCTGCCACTTCTTCCAGTGAGTAGCCAGTGAGAAGACCATTCGCGACTTCGGTTTCCGCTTCGGTCAGCTTGTAGTGCTCACGCAACACATCGTCGCGCAGTACCACTGGTTTCTCCGGGTCCGTTGCCAGCAGCAGGACGTTGTCGGTTCCTTGTCCTTGAACAGGCGAGGCCAACAACTGGAGCGGCCTGCGGCCAGAAGGACGTTCCAGCGCCAGCGGCTTCGCTGTACAAAATCCAGAGAACCCTCCTGCGCCTGTACGCTCCCCCTTCAGCAGCGTCTGCAGCGGTTTTCGCATGGTGCTCTTCGTGGCGCACAAAGTCCCTGCCTTGTCCGCAAGTCCATCTCCCTCCCGAAGCAGTTCACGACCTGCGGAGTTCGCGTGGAGGATATAGCCGTCGGTGCTCAGCAGAAAGGTTGGCGTCGCGCTTGCATCCGCTACCGCCTCTGCTCCCTTTGCACGGGCCTCCGCCGTGCCCAGGGCTTGTCGGATTTCCATGGCTGATTGCAGGTGGGGGAGCAGCAACTCCAGCAGACGGACAGAGTCGGCATCCAAGTAGCCTTCGTCTTCGCTTCGCCAAAAGCTGATGATCTCAAGCCGTCTCACGGTACACGTCAGTGCCACAATCCCGGGATAGCGATAGCCTCTTGGGGCGTTCAGGTATTGGTACATATCCGACTCTTCCAGTCTCTTTCGAGAGAGCAAATCGTCGGGATCAATGACGCCGGTTCGGCCGGATGTCACGAGTGGCAGGAGAAATGGGTCGCGACCGGTGTATTTCGCGGCATACTCGGCAATAGCAGCCGGATCATGTCGAACTCCGCCGTTGGCCCGCACCGAAAGACTTTGGCGGCTATCCGCGCAAATCAGAAAGCTGCTTCGTGACCGCGTATGTTCGCACAGCAGATCGAGAAACCGCTCCCACCGCTCGGGATGTAGCGGCGCGGAGTACAGAAGACCCAAAACTTCCGAGAATGCTTCGACCGTAATCATTTGGATGGGTAGTTCCTGGGGAGAGAATTCAGTAGACCACACCCGCCCCGATAAGAAAACACAAATCATCCCCCATATGGGAGATGGCGGGTGGCGCACCCTGCAGTTTTAAAAACCTGACCATCCCCACAACTGAGGGTGCCCCATCCTTCGCGCTTTTTGCGAAGGGTGGGCTCGCAGGAAGCTCGACTCGCGGGTGTCCGGTCCCTCACCCTTGGGGACAGGGGAATCGAGAAACCGCGGGCGCCCCATCCATTCCGCGCATTTTGGCGGGTGGCGCACCCTAAGTTCTTAGAAATCTGAACCCTCCCACAACAGTGGGTGCCCCATCCTTCGCTTTCTTCTAGCGAAGGGTGGGCTCGCAGGAACTTCGACTGGCGGGGGTCCGGTCCCTCACCCTTGGGGACCTGGGAATTGAGGAACCCCACCAGCCCGGAATCAAAACTCAATACATCGGCCTCGCTCAGGCCAAGCCGAGAAGACGCGCTTCCGCGGATAACCAATCGCCTTCCGCACTCCCAAACCCGCTTCTCCCGCCACGCCACAAAAAGTAGGCCTCGACTGCGATCCTCGATGCAGACGGACCTGTCCTTGGCTCCGCCATGACGGCCGTGGCCTGCTGATTTGCAATCATCCAATTTGCTGTTTCCTTTGCGCGATACTCAATCAGCGCGACTATCCTCCGCAGATCGTCCCGCAAATCTCTGGCGAACACCGGCTCATGATGAGCGATCCGATTACGCAGAGCTCGAATTTGCTCCAAATCATCGTAGACTCCCTCACGGAGTTGGGCCACTGTCTTAACCGCCCCAAGATTCGGAAGAACTAGTCTGAGATACGGATTCCACAACCGTTGATCGTGTCTGCTCGTGAAGAGCCTTTGCCAAAAGACAAACTTGAGCTCCGGAATCACCTTTCCCGTCGTGTTCACCCGGCTCCGCGCATTCTGCAAATCCCGCTGCGGGTTGTACCCTGTCCTGGGACTCGGGAGACTTTGCTCAAACCCAATTTGCCAGGGCCATCGAGGACCATACACCTGCTCAATTGCTTCAGAAGCCGCGTTGCGAATGACGACTTCGCAAATATGAAGGGGAGCCAGCAGTGCAGAAGAAACGCGAGCGTTCCAGGCGTAGAGTGCAAGAGCCCTTGGATCATCGCTGGCCGTCACACCAGCGGCGGCCTCAAAGGTGCTCATGCGCGGAAGAGAGAGCGTTCGCCGGATCGTTCCGAGAGGACTTAGCATTGACATTTCAGAGGCCTGGATCTATCTTAAAGGAACTAGCCGTAGGGCTCGTTGGCCAACGCCTCCTCCTGCGGACATAAGATAGTTGAAAAAGCCCACCTCACGGTGGGCTTTTTCGTGGAGTCTGCCGGTGGCCCGTCAACTCCCTCCACTCCAGATTCCTTGCATTCCCAAACTGGTCAGAATATTATGACCATATCGACAGGAGTGTCTCATGCAAAAAATTCCAGCCGCACAATTCAAGTCCCAGTGCCTCGCGGTCATGGACCAGGTCGCCGAAACCGGCCGCCCTGTCGTCGTTACAAAGCACGGCAAGCCGGTAGTCCAAATCATCCCCGTTGAATCCGATGAAAACGAGATCTTCGGATTCCTGGCAGGAAAGGTCCGTATTGTTGGGGACGTCGGGAACACGATTCCCCTCTCGGACTGGAACCTGCCCGAATGATTCTTCTCGACACGCATATCGCCATCTGGCTTGCTGCCGAGCCCAACCGACTCTCCAAACGCGCGAAAGATGCCATCCGCGCCGCTCATATTCAAGGTGGACTTGCGATTGCCGCAGTCACCCTATTCGAGCTAGCCTGGCTTGCCGAAAACGGGCGCGTCGAAACCACGCTCAGCGTCGAATCCTTCGTCCGCCTGTGCGCTTCCAAAATGACGGTGCTCCCCATCACGCCAGAGATCGCAGCCCGCGCGGTCAGCTTCCCCGATCCGTATCCAAAAGATCCCCAGGACCGTTTGATCGGAGCCACTGCGCTCGTTGAAGGCATCCCGCTCGTCACCCACGACAAGCAGATCAAGAACTCAGGCATCGTCCCCATCATCTGGTAGTCAATAATTTGGCGGGTGTCCCACCCTTGCCCAGCGCATAAAGTGGGTGCCCCATCCTTCGCTTTTTTCTAGCGAAGGGTGGGCTCGCAGGAACCTCGACTTGCGGGTGTCCGGTCCCTCACCCTTGG
>Ga0302278_10003961_pt1 | contig 15627 bp, 13 predicted proteins | sample III_Bog_N3_2_FD_194543 | JGI IMG/M metagenome (GOLD analysis project Ga0302278, IMG submission 194543) | Peat permafrost microbial communities from Stordalen Mire near Abisko, Sweden - III_Bog_N3_2 | ecosystem: Environmental > Terrestrial > Soil > Wetlands > Peat | place: Sweden: Abisko...
CGTAACGCTGGGCGAGCTGGCCTTGCCACTCGCCGCGCACATGGTCGCCCTCGGTGTAGTAGTTGTCCCGCGCGTTGGCGAACTCTTCCTTGTGGTACTCTCGCGCCTGGCTCGCGCTGATCGGTTTCGACATCGTAATCATGGTTGTTTACTCGAATCGGGGACGTGGTTTCTTCGCCGCAGCGGGACGCGCCTCTGGCGGTTTTGCTGCTACTACCGGCGGCGGATTCGGAGACGATTGCGACCGCGCAACCGGCGGTTTTACAGTGGGCGCAGCGGCCTTTGCCGGAGCCGCCGCGCGCCGCCTGCGCTCGATAAAATCCGTCAGCTTTTGCAACTGCTCTTCGTAGGAAAACTTCGGCCAACGATCCTTCGGAACGGCCAACGGCAACAGCACCGCCAGCACCAACAACGCACAGTAAAACGGTCTCCGGGCCGACTCGTAAAGATCGTCGTGGAAGATCCACTGGCGCAAAAAACCATGCAGCTTGCGGTCGTTGTGCTCACTCGTCCGCCACTCCAGCCGCACATACGCGCGGCTGCCCGCCGCCGTCAGCCGGTACGTCGGCTCGCCATCCGGCCCCGTCACCGCCTCGATCTCATCGCCATCGACGGGCACCAAAATCTTCTTCGCCGTCACGCCTTCAAGCAGCTTGTAACTCGTCCAGGAGTTCTCCGAGAGCGTTCCCCACACACCGCTCTCCAGATAAACCCACACGTCAAGACGCTCCGCCGCGTTCCAGTCATTCCGGCAGCTCTGAACATACAGCGCGCAGAAGAGCACGCCCGCCGCGATCAGCGTCCAGCGCGTCCACTTCCAGTACCGGCGCGGCGCGAAATAGTCCCTCATCGCCCCGCCTCGCGCGCTTTTTTCTCCGCCGCCAACCGCTCCCGCGCGCGCTCCATCTTGGTCGCATCCACCCGCCCCTTCTCCTCTAGAACCTCGTCCTCGCTCGGAAGATCATGATCGGGAAGCGGGCGAAGATTCAAGAACAACGTCCGCAACGCAAGAACCTCCGCCAGCAACACTTCGCCCAAAAGATCGTCCGCTACCCCACCGCCTGGACGGCCAGTCCCGCCGTCCGTGTCCGGCTCCAGCAACTTCGCCCGCATCCACTCCGAGAGCGTCAGATTCTCCGCGCGCGCCCGCGCCTCAAGCGCCGCATACTCCGCGTCGCTGACCTTGGTGCCTACCGATTTTGTTCGCAGAGAAGCCTTCACCATGCCGTCACTCCTTCGCCTTGTAGTTGTTCATCCCCGCAACCATCCGCGTGATGTACTCCCGCACCGCAGCCGACCGGCGCAAGCGCGGGCGCTCGTTGGACGCTGACGGCGGCGTTGCTGGTTGCGCCTGATTGCTGGCCGGGAACTGCTGCGATTGCTCCATGGATTCCTCCCTTTCATGGACGCTGCACGGCGGTTTTCAGCTAAGGGATGGAAAATCATCTAGTTACCCATCAGCAACCGGCGCGTGTTTATAGAATAGACCGGCTTACGCCATTTTTACTTTTAGTCGCTTGTTTTCTTATGGTTCGCGCTCAGTAACCTGTAAACGCCTTATTTTTAGAGAGTTTTCCTTTTAGCTGCTTGATTCCATGATGGTTCCCGCACAGTAACCGAAGGTTACTGTGCAGCATCCATTCTGGGGTGGCGTGTCCCCCCTAATGCCCATGCGAAGCATGGTCGGGTTTTACGATGATGGATGAAGGCAGGATGGACGGGAAAACGATGGCCGGGGTTCGTGGTCTCCCAGGTCTTGATTTTCAAAGCTGGGAAACCGAAAGACGGGTTATCGAGTTCTATGCTTCCCCGGTCTCAGAATCGAGACCGGGGCCACCCGCCGCCTTTCTAGAACGCGCCAGTCGATGTAACTTCGTAAATATCTCATCGATGTTCTTGCGCTCTGTTCGCGCTCGTTCTTCGGCTGGAACCGACTGGTAGGGAGTAGCATCAAGTTCACTCCGAGCCCGCTCAAGGCTCGCTCCATGCTTGCTCAGAATCCGCTCCGCATCGGAATCGTACTCATGCATCAATCCGAGCAACAAATGGTCAATGCCAATATTCGCACGCCCTTCCCGATCCGCTTCTTCTGTCGCAAACGAAAGAACTCGCTGGCTTTCAGCACTAAACCGCAATTCCAGCGGATGAATCCGGGGACTCATCGACGGTGTGCTCTCACCCAGAGCCTCATCTCGCATAGATTCGACCGTGGCTTTGGACGTCAGGAAACGATTTACGAACGCTGGATCTTCGCGCATCACCCCCCACAGCAAGTGCATCGTTCCAATTTCCGGAGCACTCTGTCGAGATGCATCAAGCGCGAAAACGATTGCCCTTCTAGCCTCGGAAGTGTACCTATCAGACGTCATAATCCAGCCTCACAATTCTCGATAAATTCCATAATTTCTGCAACTGTCGCTGCCGGATTCTCAACAGCCCACAAAGCTCCGATAGGAGCACACGTAATTTTCCTCCAAAGCTCTTCCTCTGCAGGCTCTAGCTCATATTTAAGAACCGCAAGATAGTCCTCGGAGGTCATGCCGGTATTCAATGCAGTTTCAATGAAGTCTTCAGTGCCGCGCGGATCAATCCTGTTAGCCGGATCACCATCAGCGTAGAGATACCGATGCAGCTTTCTCGAATCGACGGGATTGTTCCTCGATTTGAGAGGCTTAAATTCCTTCGGGTCGCGTGACAAGAAACGTCCTGTGCTGGGATTGTAGTATCTGGCGCGGAGGTAGTAGAGGGCTAGGTCGGAGTCGTATTGTTCGCCGCTACAGAACGACCTAACGCGATTCCCAGTCCATCCAGCCCGCAAGCCTAATGCGGTCGTGGAGTTGCAGACGTTCGGGGCCGGTTGCCATGCCTGATTTTTGGTCGAGACCCCCTGATGCGGTTTTTCAGCCCCAAGCCAGATCGCGGCCATGAAGCCGTCTGGGAGGCACGCGCTGGAAGCTGTCTGCATGTGGCTCTGATTGTACGGCTTGAGGGGCTGGGACGGGCAACAGATGCCGCCTGGATGCGCTCATGGATCGCGGCGGCGGATTTTGGACATAGGGATTCAACTTTAGCTGTAAATACACAACTAAAGGGGGAAGATTTCTGTTTGTTTTCGATGGCTCTAACCGGACTGGAACCGGGCCGCTTGCGGACAACTATGCAGACTGGATTCGGGAGCTATTCGTCCGGCTCTTCGCGCTCCTCTTCGGCTTCCTTTTCGAGAGCCGCAAGCAGGGCTTCGGCGTCTGCATTGGAGGCTTTGAGCGACGGGTTTTCGCCTGGCTCCAGCAGCGCCGCCGGATGCGTGGCGGCGTGGACCTGCTGCAACGTGCGGATGGCAACCTGCGTGTAAATCTGTGTGCTCTTCAAGTCCTCGTGGCCAAGCATCTGCTGGATAAAACGGATGTCGGCTCCGTTCTCGTGCATCAGCGTGGCCATTGTGTGCCGGAAGAGATGGCAAGAGCCAGTCTTGCCCAGCTTGGCCGCGTCGATGCGCTGCCGGACCGCATAGCTCAGATGGCAGCGGCTGAACGGCTCACCCTGGGCGGTCAAGAACACCGTGAAGTCGTCCGGCTCGATGGCCAGTTGCGGACGGCCCTCCCGGATGTACTTCTGGAGCCACGCTATCGCCCGCTCGCCGATCGGCACATAGCGGTCCTTGTTGCCTTTGCCCTGGCGGACGAGGATCAGGCCACGGTCCAGCGCGAGGTCGAAGAGTTTCAGATGGATGATTTCAAGGCGGCGCATTCCGGTTGAGTAAATAACTTCCATCAGCGCCCGGTCGCGCAGGCCGATTGGCTCCTCGATCTCGCACAGCGCCATGATCCGCTCGACCTCGGCGGCGGAGAAGATGTTTTTGGGCAGGCTGCGGCCCAGCCTGGGCAACTCGATCTCGGACGCCGGATTGTGCAGGATGTGGTTTTGCCTCGTCATCCAGCGGAACCATACGCGCAAGGGAACAAGCCGCGTGTGCTGGCTGCGGAAGGTCAACGGCTCGCCGTTCTTCTTGCGGTAAAAGAACAAGTACCGCTGATAGCGTTCGAGCACGGGCCGGGTGATTTCGATGGCGTCGCGCAAGCCGTGCTGATAGGCCCACTCGGTAAAGAAGCCGAGATGGACGCGGCGGCTGTGGATCGTGTTCGCCGAGTAGCCGCGCACACCGAGCGCGGCCAGATGCTCGTGCATCAGCAGTTCCAGCGGCGTCTTTGGCGCGGCTGGCTGCTTGCGCTTCTTCTCTATGCGGGCCATGCGCTGCCCTCCATTCTGCCGTTGCCGTTTCCGTTGGGCTTCGTCATGGGTACAGCTACGATGGGATTTTGCTGGATGCCGCTGGCCTCGGCCTCCTTATATGCGTTTTTTGCGCTTTTATCGGAAAAATCGCCTTCCACCCGTGTCATTGTTGGCGATTTCGCATCGTGACCACCCCGTGACACCCCCATGACACCCCCATGTCCGGCGGGTGACAACCCGGCCTCGAAGCGTGACACCCCCTCCTCAGACCGTGACCGGTTCGCGCCGTAGCTCAGCCCCGGCAACACCGGCTTGCCGCTCTCGTCCATCTCGAAGTTGAGCGCATAGACGAAGGTCTGACCGGCTGCTCCGCGATGCAGGGCCAGGTATTCGAGGTCTTCAAGGCGCGAGAGATGTTTCTTTAGCTGTGAGTCTCCCCAGCCGGTGAACTGCCGCACGGTGGCCCGCGTAAAGCGGTAGTCCAGCCGCTCGATTTCGAGCCGTTCGCATTCCGCCGTCACCATCTTGTCGATCAGCAGCAGCAGGCGGCGCGTCTGCGTCTGCACGTCGTCGAGAGAACGCATCAACACGTGACTGGCAAGCTCCCACGCCAGTTTCACGTCGGCCTCGGTCGCCTCGATGTATTCCAGCCGTACGTCCTCCTCGACGCTGGTTTTGATCTCGCGCTGATGCTGATGCAGCAACGCGATGGCCTGGATCATAGTCAAAAACTTCATGTGATCGCGCCGGGTCCGCGTCATCGCGTCCGGGAAGCGGCGCTCCTTCAGGCATTCGATCACCACATCGACCGGGCGCAACAGCCGTTGCGCGTTGCGATGCAGGCGCACGATCTTGTTCCGCCGCGTCCGCGCTTTCAAGCCTTCAAGCGTCTGCGCCTCGCGCTGCTTCTGATGGATGGCCTGGGTCTGCTCTCGGTCCTCGTTCACCGCCAACACAAGGCAGCGGTTCATCAACTCCTCGTCCACCTCGTGCGCCGTCGTGGTCAGGAACAGCATCACCGGCCCCTCCACCGCGTACTCGTGCGTAACCAGCTTGCCGCTCACCGGGTCTTTGCCGGTCGAGGCGATATTCAGCTTGCCTTCCGACTGCAAGAGTTTGAGCGGATAGCTCGCGGCCTCCGCGCCCTGCTGCTCGGCGATGGCAAGTATCTTGTGCTTGAGATTCTTTTGCCCCATGTAAAACAGGGCTTGGCCGGTCATCGCCGTGTACTCCTCTCGATGCTCCTCCGGTATGAAGTCCAAGACGGCCTCCATCAGCGAACTCTTGCCCGCCGATGAGGACGACTGCACCACGATGGCCAGCGGCTTCGCCAACAGGCGCGAGACAGCGGCCAGATAACTTACCCTCTTGTTGGTCTCCTCGCCCACTGCGCCGCACTTCTCGAAGTCCGTGAGCACTCGCTCCAACAGGCGCGGATCGCGCAACAGGTCCAGCGCGGCCGCCTGCTCCTCGGCCGTCATCGCCTCCGGTTCCTCCTGCGGCGTGAGCGTCTTTGCGATGCGCTCCCGCTGCAAGTCGCTGAGCACGGCCCACAGCTTGCCCACGTCGGCGTGCATCGTCTCTTCCTTCACCGCGAGCTCGTGCGCTGCCTGCTTGATAAACGCTGCCCGCCGCTGGAAACTCTCCATGTCGAACGAGTCGCCGTGATAGCAGTACTCCCCGCGCACGTTCTTGCCCGACACCTTCACGTTGACCTGCATCCGGCCCCGCACCGTCGATTTCTCCAACCACAGAACGCGGTACTCGCGCGGCCCGATGCTCACGCGCACTTCCTCGCCGTCTATTTCGACCTTCGGCTCGGCGGGCACAGACAACGGCATGGGCCGCGATGGAGGCTCTTCGCAAGGGACCGCATTTACAGCTAAAGAAAAAACCTCTTGTGTCGGCGGCTCTGGCTTCGGCATGGGTTCCTCGATGATTTTTTCTTTAGCTGCTGCTTTTACTGCCGCTGGCTGCGGCTCGATGCTGGGGGCTGGCATTGGCTCCTCGATCTTTTTTTCTTTAGCTGTGCTTTTTGCTTCTGCTGGCAGTGGCTCGATGGCTGGCGCCGCCGCTGCTGACGGTTCCGCCTCGATCACTGGCACGACCACGCGCTGCGCTGGCCGCTGGCCTTTTCCCAGCCACGCCGCGCCGGTCAGCAACACACCCAGCGCCTTCGTCGCGGGCTGCGTCACACGCGCGTACTCGTTCGCGTCCTGGCCCTTCGGGAACTGCACACGGAAGCACTCGATGCCCGACTGCATCAGTTCCTCGGCCAGCTTTGCGGCGGCTTTGTCTCCGGCGTCGTCGCGGTCGTAAGCGATGTAAACCCGCTTCGTGCCGTGCTTCTCGAACGCGGCCCGATGGTCGGCTGTGAAGCCGTTCACGCCGTAGCTCGCGGTTACATTCCGGTAGCCAGCGCACCAAAAAGTCATCGCGTCGATCAGGGCTTCGCAGAGGATGATTTCTTTCGACGCGATCAGCGCTTCTTCATTCCACACGCCCCGATGCTGGCCTTTCAGGTACAGGTGGTAGTCCGTCCCGCCGCGCAGATTGTCATTGATCTTGCGCCCGTACATCTCCGCCACGTCACCGGCTGGCGTAATCACCGGGATAACCAACGAGCCGTTGAAATGCTCGTGGCCGCTCTTGCGGTAGATGCCCAACTCCTCCAGCCGCGTCCGCACCGCTGCGCCGGCAACGCGATTCTTGGGCGGCAGGCACAGCCCCAGAGTCCGGTTGGCGAAGCCAAGCCGGAAACGCTCGACCATCTCCGCCGACTTCAAGCCCCGGCTCTCCAGATACCGCTGCGCCTCCGGCGACTGGTTGAAAGCGTCCTGATAAAAGCCCACGATCTTTAGCAGCAACTCCCGGTCCCCAGCCTCCGCCGTCACCGGCGCGGGCAGCTTCCGCACCGTGCTTTGCTTCACCGGCTGAATCGGCCCGGCGGCTAACGGAAAATGCTCCCGCTTCAGCATCTCCAGCGCATGATGGAAGCTCACCCCCTCGGCCCGCATCACCCACAGGATTACGTCGCCGCCCTCGCCGCAAGCGCCCTTGCAACTCCAGACATTCTTCGCCGGGTCGATATTCAGGCTCGGGTTCCGGTCGTCGTGGAACGGGCACAGCCCGATAAGCTCCTTGCCGCTGCGCGTCAGCTTGATCCCCCGTGCCTCGGCCAGCCGCTGGATGGACACCTCGCGCTTGATCCGCTCTTTCACGTCCTGGGGAACATAGGGCATCCGTGGACCCTCCTTTCTGCCGTTTTTGGGCTTCCTGCAAAAAACCTGTCAAGCGAAAAATGTGACGTAATGAGGGAGTTTTTGCACAGCCTTTAGATGTCGTGAGATTATACGTTATACGTCAGTCTGTCAACGAGCCTCAGACCAGGAGAACCGACAAGTGAACCTTAAAATCGCTTCTGTCATGCCAAGGAAAAAGTACACAGAGTCGTCGTTCGGTGAACGCCTGATGGGATTGAGGAAGGCGCGCGGGATGACCCAGATTCAACTGGCCAAGGCCGCGAAGACAACACAGCGGGCGATCTCGTACTACGAGAACGAGGCCGGGTTCCCGCCTGCGCCCGCAGTGATCGCCCTGGCTCGCGCTCTGCACGTCACGGCGGATGAACTGCTGGGCATCGAACCGCAGACGCGCGAGGCGTCGAAGTTTGAGCAAGTGACGAGCGACCCCGAGAGTATGCGCCAGTGGAAGAGATTCCAGCGGATCACGCTGCTGCCCGAGCGCGACCAGCGCGCCGTTATCAGGCTGATTAACTCGCTCACCGGAACTGCCGAAGCCCACGATTAAGGCCACCTCTGGCCCGCCGCAGTTGCTTGCAGGTTTCCGTGGAAACATGAAAAGCAAATGCTTTTCATAGCTGAGAACCATCCGCAGCGGAGGCATCAGTCAAGGCCGCGCGTTCTTTGCGCGCCGCGCAAGCGGGCGGAGCGAAGCGGAGAGCCTTTACGGATGCCGGAGCGGAGGATATGCCGCGTCAGCGGCCCATGCCCATTCCCTGCACGAACTCATGCGCCTGCACTTGTGCCTGTATCGGCTCGATCTTCTGCGCCGCTGGCTCCTGCTGGATAGCCGACGTATGCGATACGTCCCGGCTTAACGCATGGCCCAGCGTCCCGGCATCGTTGGTGTACATCTGCACATCGAACTGCGCCCGCGATACCGACACATACGCCATGCGGCTGTTGAGAAGCTGACTGTGCGCCTGCGCCGAGTCCACATGGACGAGCACACGGTCGGCGGTCTGGCCCTGGCTGCTGTGGCTCGTCACCGCATAGCCGTAATCGAGATGCGGATGCTGCCTGACATTGAACTCGACCTCGCGGCCTGAGTCCATCTTCAGTTTCAGATTGCCGTCGCCGTCGATCTTATCGACCGTCGCCAACTCGCGGCTGGCTATCTTCTGCGGATGATACGGGGCCGTGAACTGCACACGGTCACCCTCTGAGAAGCTGTGCTCCGCCTCCCGGTAGACCGTCACGCCCTGTTGCCGCCGTGGATCGTAGCTCACCTGCTCGCCGCTCTTGCGCTCCACCGTGACGATATTCTCGGCACGGTCCACGCGCGCAACGCGCGCATACTCTCCGGCCTCGAAGCCGTGCGCCTTGCTGCTCTTCGCATAGCGCACGATGTCGCCCTGCTCGTAGTTTTGCGCCCATTGCCGGTCCGCGCCGGTCAAGTCCTGCCGCGTGTTCAACACTCGTACCGTGTGCTCATCGCCTTTGACCTGGCCGGACTCCTGCATCGCTCGATGGATGTGCTGGTTGATCTCGCGGCGGGATTCATTGTCCGGCGAAACGACAAGCGTATTCTCCGGCTGGCGCACATACTCGCGGGCTATCTCGCGGATGCGCTCGCTGCGATCCACGATCTCATGCACCCGGCCCTGGCTGTCGAGATTGGCGATTGCTTCTTTTACTTCGCCCCGCGCAAGCTGGCCCACGGCTTCTTTCAACGCCGGGTCTTTCTGCCGGATGATTTCGTCAAGCCTGGCCGTGCGCATCCCGGCCTCTTGTAACTGCGCATACGGTCGGCCAGCTTCGACCGCCTCATGCTGCCGCACATCGCCCACGAAGAGCACACGATCATTTTCTTTTAGCCGCTCTACGAACGTGTGCATTTGCTTGGTGCTGGCCATGCTCGATTCATCGACTACATAGAGCCGCTTCTGTCCGTCGTCGGCGCGGTCGCCGCGCGTCAAGTGCCGCTGCAACGTCTCCGTCTCCATGCCCGACTCGCCTAGCTTTTGCGCCGCGCGGGACGTGGGCGCAAGCCCCTTGACCTCATAACCCGCGCTGACAGCGGCCTCCCGGATGGCGGCTAAAGAAGTAGTCTTTCCGCCTCCGGCCACACCCTCAAGAGCCATCATCCGGTCACGGTTTTCGAGCACGTCTTCGACCGCCCGCCGCTGACTCACGCTCAGATGCGGATGGTTCGCCTCGACCTGCTGCCGGACCTGGCCATCGGCCAACACTTCGCGGTTGCCCTGGCCTGCGCGCATCCGCTCGATGATCTCGCGCTCGTACCCCTGCATCTCGCCCGTAGTGAACGCGCGGCCAGCAAGCCCCGGCCTGCGCTCGACCTCGATCAACTCATGCGCGGCGACGCGCCGCTCGAACTCCGCCTTGATCTCCGGCAACCGCGCCGCGCCCATGCTGTGTTTCAACGCATCGCACATCAGCGTCCGTTCATCGACGATAGCCTCGCGCTCCGTGCCGCGCTCCCGCGCATAACTCACGGAAGCCTGCGCCACGCGCTGCGATTCTTCCGGCTGTAACTCAACACCTGGTCGCCGTTGCGCTTCCTCGATCACCCGCTGCGGCTGATGCCCGTATTCTGCGGCCATTGCCTTATGCTGCGCCTGTACCTGCTCCGGCGTTAAATCCAGCTTCGCCTCGCGCGTCTTGTGCGCCGCGATCTGCGCTGCCTCCGGCCCGGAGCGGCCCTGCTCTGCAAGTTGCTCCGTGATTTGCTGACGCCGCGGACTCGACGCCTCCAAGTATTCCCGCGTGTAACCCTTGATCTCCGGCTGGCCATGCTCGCCGCGCTCGATCTCGTAACCCAACTGCTGCAACCGTGCCGACAACTCCGAACGGTAAACCGCCGTCGCGTACTGCTGCGTCTTGTAAAGCTCCTGCGGCTGCAACGCCCGCGTGTTTCCGTTGGCGGTCTCGGCGATATTGAAAATAACGGTGTGCGTGTGCAACTGCGGCGCGGCGTAGCCGTCCACCGGACGGCTGCTGTCGTGCTCGAACTTGGCCACTACCCATGCGCCCGTCGTCTCTGCCGGAGTATTGCCGCCGATGCGCGCCTGCGCGTATTTCTCCATCTCATTGAGCGCAACGCGAACGCTCTCCCGGTGCGCATCTTTCACGCGGTCGTCGCCGCCAACCAGCGCCGTCAACGATACCGACTTCGGCGCGCTGAACGTCGCATCCCAGCCCGCCCGGTGCTCCATCGTGCGCACCGTTTGGCCCTGCTCGTTCACATACTCCCGCGCCGTCTGATGCCGTACCAACTGTTCGCCGGTCGCCGGATGCTGGCCCTCACTCAACCGCGCGAACTGCTCCTCGCCCACTTCGCCAGCAAGTCCGTAACGCTCGGCGAGCTGGCCCTGCCACTCGCCGCGCACATGGTCGCCCTCGCTGTAATAGTTGTCCCGTGCGTTGGCGAACTCTTCCTTGTGGTACGCCTGCGCCTGGCTCGCGCTGATCGGTTTGGACATCGAGATCATGGCATTTACTCGAAGAAGTGCTGCTGGCCTTGGCTCTCGTCGAGCGATGGCGGTTTGAGTGCCTGCCCCTCGGCAGGCGGAACACTCGGCGGAACGGCAGGCGGCGCAACCGATGGCGGCGCTGCTGGCGGCGGCGTCTGCCGTTCGATGAACTTCTTTTGCCGCGCCTCGATCTCCAGATAAGGAACCTGCAACCGCACAACATAGTTGCCGTGCTTCAGATACCCGTGCAAGGGATCAAGCCCGCCGATCTCAGAGGCCATGACCAGCGGCTCCCGCGTAATCTCCCGCTGCTGGCTCTCCGAGTTGCGCGACTGTGGAAAGTGCCCGTTCGTCCGCGTCTCCCGGTAACGCTCGATCTCCACCTCGCCGATGGCCTCCGAGATCCACTTCGCCGCGTTCGGCTCGCTCGTCTTCAGGTAGATCTTCGTTGCTGGCTGCGACAGCAGCGACTCCGCGATGTGGCCGTATAGCGCCTCGATCTGTGCCTTGCCCTGGAAGCCAAGAACCATCGGGATATTCGATTTCCGGCTCTCCGTGACCGCCGTCGTCAACTGCGGCAACCGTTGCAGGCTGGCCAGTTCATCGAAGATGAACCACGTCTTGCGCTTGTTCGTCGCTCCGTCGTCCATCGTGCGCAACACGAGCAAGTCAAGCCACAGGCTGATAAGCGGGCGCAACCGCTCCCGCACCGTCGGCTTCGACGTGATGAACACCCAGCCCTTGCGCTCCTTCGCCCACGCCGCCGCACTCCAGCGCCGCTCCGTCTCTGCCTCGGTCGGCAACAGCTTGAAGGCGTCCGCAACCATATTTAACGAACCAAGAACGCCTGAACGCTGCGGCCCGCCGTGTGGGTCGATCATCGCGGCCATCTCCGTACCCTTCACGCGCCGGTCGATCTCATCAGCGTTTGCAAGCCACGCCGTCAACTGCTCCGGCGTCGGCTTCAAGCTGAGCAGGTGAGCGAAGATTTTTCTCGGCGCATCGACGAAGAAGCGGTTCTCGCGGCCCTGGTCCGGGAACAACGAAGCGGCTAAGGTAAGAGCCTCTGCTTGATGCGGAACCTCGTCGCCGGGAGTCCAGAACGGGCAGCGCGCATCCAAGGGATTCAGGATCACGTCGCCGCGCTTCGGGTCATAGAACTGCGGCAGATACTCCATCGCCGGGTCATAGATGATCGCGGTCTCGCCGCGCTCCCATATCTGTGTCAACGCCTGCCGAACTATCGCGCTCTTGCCGTGCCCCGAGTCGCCCACGATAAGGAAGTGCATCGCCTCGCGCTCACGCGGCAAGCGTACCCAGCGCGTTTCATTCTTGCTGAACGTCCGCTCCGCCCAACTCTGGTTTTCATTGATGAACGCGAGGCCGTCCGGCAGATAGGTCGTCAGCCCTTTCTTCCGCCCCATCTTTTTGTTGAACTCCGCCGTCGTCACCAACTCCGGCCCGCGCAACCGCAACCCGTGCTTGTACACGAGCAGCCGCTTCCGGTCCTTCGGCCCCGTATAGAACAGCAGCATTGCGAAGATTGCAAGCGCTCCGTAGGTCGGCCTTTGGATGTAGCTCCACAGCGATTGATCCTGATAGACCACGTGCCCGAGCATCTGCCGCATCCACGCATTCGGGTACATCCCGTCCGCCATCTGAAGACGAACCGCTCCGGCCTGGACCCCCGCCTCCGTCAGCCTGTAACCCGGACTGCCGTCCGGCATCTTTACCCGCTCGATCTCATCGCCGCTGGCGATGTAGGGAACGCTCTTTTTGTCCAAGTACGTCACGAAACGGTAATGGCCTTTCTCCCGCAACGTGCCCAGCGTCTCCGATAACAGATAGTTGCGAAGATACTCCCGCTCGGCGAACGACCACTGATGCGCGGACTGCCATCCCAGCGCACCGGCAAGCAACAACACGGCTAAAAAGAACGCTCCTATCGACCACACCGGCCTACGGATCGGCCAGCGCACGTACTCCTTACGGCCCCACTCTGCCATGCTCAACTCTCCTTGCTCGTATCCTTGCCCGCATCTTCCGTTGCTGCTGCCGTCACCACCTCCGGCACCGCCAGACGCTCCAGCGCGCGCCGCAACTTGCCGTCGTCCGCCTTCCCGATCAACTCCTGCATTGACTCCGCCGTCACCGGCTTGCCCTGCGAGATCGAAAAGAGCAGGTTCAACAGGATCGTTCGCAAGGCCAGCACCTCGCCCAGCAAAACGCCTGTATCGCTGCTGGCGCGCTCGGCCTCCAGCAGATGCCCGCGTATCCACTCGCTCAGGTTCAACCCGGCAAGCGCCGCCTGTTCCTCCAGACGCGCATACTCGGCCTCGGTAACCTTTGTCGTGACAGACTTCGTGCGCAAAATGGGCGGCTTCATCGTCACAGCTCCCCGTATTCCTGGCCCAGCTTCTGCCAGATTGCGTTTAATTCCGGGTTGGACCACGCCTTGCGAAACAACTCTTGCACCTGACCCCAGCCCTCGTTTGTAAACCCGAACGTGATGCCGTTTTCATAGGCCCGGAACCAGTACCCAGCCGATTCGCCCTCCGTCACGGCGTATCCGAAGAACTGCTCCCCGTTCCAAAAACCCGCGTCGAACGAGTGGCCATTGATCTCCTTCCGCTGCGCCTTGAGCGTGGACAACATGGCGCGGAACTCGGCGATTTTCGGATACGGACCCAACGGATACATTGGCCCCATCGGGCCAGGAAAACTCAGCAACAGGTGCATCTCGCTGTGCTCGCCGACAGTCACCGAGAGCCGGTATGGACCCTCTGCGAACGGCGGGAAGCTCGGCTGGCCGGGAAGTTCCTCGGGCCGCGCCGTGTCCCGGATCGGCTTCTTCTCGTAAAGAAAATGCCCTCGCGCCGCCACCCGCCACAGCACCGGCCAGTACGGAGCGAGCACCGCGTTGATCGTCTCCACGCTCGGGAACTGCTCCCGGTCAAGCAACACATAGAGATTGCGGGCGCAGAAAACCGGCGTGTACGGACGCGCCGATTCCCGCACCCGCCGGATGCTCTCTTCGACCGCCGACAACACCGCCGCATCGTCCTCCGCGCCGCCCACCGGACGCTCCACCGAGAGATTGCCCAGGTAATAGCCGTTATGGATTACGCGCGTTTTGCGCCCTGGATAGAGCGAACGAAAAGCCTCCAAGACTCCGGCGAACGACTCCGGCGAGATCGGATTTTTCCCCGCGCCCTCCATGCCGTACTGAACGTACTGCGCCAGCAACGTCCATTCCGCCTTCGACAGCGAACGGCCCTCAGCCACCTTGCGCCGGATCGCTAGCAGGGATTCGGTCGGCTGCTTGTAAAGATTCACCTCTTCCAGATGCTCGTCGCCTGCCGCTTCCAGCAGTTGCTTGGCAACCTCGGATGTCGTCACGCTCTCGCCCTTGCGCCGCGACACAAGCTCGCGGATGCCCTCCAGACGGTTGCGCAGCCCCTCACTGATGCGCAGCGACAGCGTCAGACTCTGCCCCCGGTTCTCTTCGCCCATCTTTCACCCTCCGCCGTGTGCAATCACACAAGCTGTATGACATACACGATAACACGGCCTCGAAAAGGCGGCTACCCTTCGGCAACCGCCTTTTTCTCTTAGCCGCTAAAGCGTTTGTTTTCTGTGGTTGCCATATAGCAACCCAAGGTTGCTATTCAGCACCCAATCTGGGGTAGTGTGTCCCCCTAATCCCCATGCGGAGCATGGTCGGGCTTTACGATGCTGGACGGGGGAACGAAAAACAGACGGCGGAGCTGAGAAGGAACCCATCCTTTTCACGATGAGACTGTGAAAAGGAAGTGCCACCCAGCTTTATTCGCGACTCAAGGGAGCGGCACCCGGCCAGTTTGATCGGTTTGAGATTGGGTGCTCCGCACCTCAATGACACTGTTGCAAACATCGACGCATTCGTCGCAGATATAGGCCCGTGGGCGACCCGTGGGAGTCGCGATCAGGAAAGCTACTTCCTCCTGCGGCTTGTCGCACCACGAGCATCGCGGACCTCCTCCAAACTCAGTAGCTTGAATCTCCATGTTCACGACCCCTTTGTCCTGTTTCTAAAGGCTTTCGATGCAACCTTCGATCATCCAATCAGACAATTCTGCTGGCTCATACCCAATCATACTAAGCATTTCTGCAATGCATTGAAAGACTTTCCTTACCATATGTAACTCCTCCTCCTCAGCAAGTGCATTCTTTATTGCATTCCACGTCTGTAGGGATAATTCAACCAAGTCTCCGCGTCCGCTTGGATCAATCCGATTCACCGGATCACCGCTGGCATACAGATATTTGTGCAAGGTCTTCGGGTCTTTGGCTTTCCCGTTCTCTGGGTCTCGACTCATGAATCTCCCTGTGGCAGGATTGTAGTATCTGGCGCGGAGGTAGTAGAGGCCGAGGTCTTGGTCGTATTGTTCGCCGCTACAGAACGACCTAACGCGATTCCCAGTCCATCCAGCCCGCAAGCCTAATGCGGTCGTGGAGTTGCAGACGTTCGGGGCCGGTTGCCATGCCTGATTTTTGGTCGAGACCCCCTGATGCGGTTTTTCAGCCCCAAGCCAGATCGCGGCCATGAAGCCGTCTGGGAGGCACGCGCTGGAAGCTGTCTGCATGTGGCTCTGATTGTAAGGCTTCCACCCCACAGACGA
>Ga0302278_10003966_pt1 | contig 15608 bp, 15 predicted proteins | sample III_Bog_N3_2_FD_194543 | JGI IMG/M metagenome (GOLD analysis project Ga0302278, IMG submission 194543) | Peat permafrost microbial communities from Stordalen Mire near Abisko, Sweden - III_Bog_N3_2 | ecosystem: Environmental > Terrestrial > Soil > Wetlands > Peat | place: Sweden: Abisko...
TTCGTTTTGCCGCCCGGGGTCGCCTTATTCTTATAGGAGTTATCCCCCATTCGGCGCTTTACCTATGAATTATGAGCAATCCTGCCCTGCAGCACAAGCCTATCTAAACGGGCATGGGCCGGATTTCATAATGCTTTCGCGGATGGGGGGGTGTACCCACAATATCTGTGGGTCAAACTCCCGTCGCACCCCATTTTATGGGGGACAGGAAGAGATTCCGTAAGCCCCTTCCCATGGCGGGAAGGGGTTCAAATAGGCAATTTAGGGGGCGACGCCGCCGATACTGCAGATCAGATCCCAAGCCGCATCGTCCACCGGCAGCACCGACAGGCGCGACTGCTTGACCAGGGCCAGATGGTTGAGGCGGGGATCGGCCTTGACCTGATCCAGGCTGACGGGGTTAGCCAAGGGCGCCACCGCCTTCAGATCGACCATGACAAACCGCCCGGCGGGATCGGAGGGATCGAGATAGGCTTCCTTGACCACCTCGACGATGCCGACGATCAGGCGCTGCTCGACCGAGTGATAAAAGAACACCCGATCGCCGATGCGCATGGCCTTTAAGTTATTGGCCGCCTGATGATTCCGCACACCGTCCCAATGGGTGGTGACATTCTTCACCTGATCATCCCACGACCATTTGGTCGGTTCAGATTTCACCAGCCAATGGGACATTACGGCAGCACCTTCTTATAAGGCAGAATCACCACGCTCTCGAACAGGCCGGCCAGGGCATAGGGGTCTTTGGCGCAGAAGGCTTCGGTTTCGGCCTTGGTGGCGAAGTCGAGGACCAGCAGGCTGCCGGTCATGCCCTGGCCGTCTTCGGTCAAGGTCGGGCCGGCGATCAGGACCTTGTCGAGGATCGACTTCAGGTGGTCCAGATGGGCGGCGCGGTTGGCGATGCGGATGTCCTGATGGCCGGGCTTGTCGGTGCAGTGAACGATATAGGGCATGGGATTACTCCTTGGAAAAGCCGAGTTCGGCCTTAAAGGGACGGGCCATCAGGCCCTGGATGGTTTCGGTGACGCCACAGCCGCGATGGAGCAGGCCTTCGACGGCGGAACAGATGGGCATGTCGATGCCAAGCTTGGCGGCCAGTCCGACCACGGTGGCGGCGGTGGCCACGCCCTCGGTCACCGAACGGCGCGAGGCCAGGATGGCCTCCAGGGTCTGGCCCTGGCCCAAGGCATAGCCCAGGGAATAATTGCGCGATTGCGAGGAAGACGCCGTCAGCATCAGATCGCCCAGGCCCGACAAGCCCATGCAGGTCTCGGGGCGGGCGCCCTTGGCGATAGCCAGGCGCATCAGTTCGGCCATGCCTCGGGTGATCAGGGCGGCGCGGGCGTTGTCGCCCAGGCCGCGGCCTTCGACCACGCCGCAGGCGATGGCCAGGACGTTCTTGACCGCGCCCCCCATCTCGGCGCCGATGACGTCGTCGGTCAGATAGGGGCGGAAGCTGGGGGTGCCCAAGGCCTTGACCAGCCGCTCGCCCATATTGGCGTCGGCACAGGCCATGGTGATGGCGGTGGGCAGGCCGCGGGCCACTTCGATGGCGAAGGTGGGGCCGGACAGCACGGCCAGCGGAACATTGGGCAGTTCCTCGGCCACCAGTTCGCTCATGACGGCCAGGGTGCCGGCCTCGATGCCCTTGGCGCAGACCACGACGGGAACTCCGGGGCCGATCAGGGGCTTCAGCTGACGACAGATGGGACGAAGGAATTGCGAGGGCACCACCAGCAAGGCGTCACATCCGGCCAGATCGGCCAAATTGGAGGTGACGGCGCAGGGCTCCAGGGTCACGCCCGGCAGATAGACAGGGTTGGTCTGAGTGGAGCGGATGGTCGCGGCCACCTCGGGCTCGTGCGCCCATAAGGTGGCCTGGCACCCGGCGCGGACGGCGGTCATGGCCAGGGCGGTCCCCCAGGCTCCGGCGCCGACGATGCCGATTTTCTGCATAGTTCCCAACTCCTAACCCAATCCAAACAGGCCTCTCTGCTCCAGACTTCTTTCCAGCGAGCATTGAGCGAGCGGCCAAGGGCTGGATAGCCCACCCGGCGAGGGACTTACGCCGCGACAGCGGCAGTAAAGATATGCCTGCGATGCAGCCTTAAGGCAACAGCGCAGCAATGACAGAATTAAGCAATAACCGACCCTTAGGCGTCGCCAGCAGGTATGGGCCGCGCCAGATCAGCATGCTCTCGTCCAGCATTGTTGCCAAACCGGATTGATTTAGCGCCTCGCCAAGTTTGCGTCCGGTCTGGCGCTGGAAGCGGGCAGAATCCAGGCCTTCAGTCAGGCGCAGGCCCATCATCACCAGCTCTTCAAGACGCTCTTGAGGGGTCAAGGCGGTCTCTTCCTGGGTGCCATGACCCAGTTGGGCGACGGCGGACAGCCATTTTTCCGGGGTTTTATACTGGCGCAGGGCGCTGGTGACACCCGAATGATCGGTACAACGGCCATGAGCCCCCGGCCCGATCCCCAGATAATCGCCGCCTTGCCAGTAAAGCTGATTGTGGCGGCATTCGGCCCCGGGCCGGGCATGGTTCGAGACCTCATAGGCCGGCAGGCCGGCGGCCTCGCACATCTCCTGGGTCAGATCGAACATCAGGGCGGCGTCATCTTCCACGGGCAGGATGAAGTCGCCACGGGCATGGGCCGGATGAAAGGCGGTGCCGGGCTCGACGGTCAGCTGATAAAGCGACAGATGATCAGCGGCCAGGGCGATGGCCTGGGCCAGCTCGGCCCGCCAAGCCTCGGGGGTTTGGCCGGGGCGGGCATAGATCAGATCGAAGGAAATGCGCGGAAAGATGGCGCGGGCCAACTCCACCGCCTGAATGGCCTGGGCGACATCATGGCGGCGGCCCAGGAACTTCAGATCGGGATCATTCAGCGCCTGCAGGCCCATGGACAGCCGGTTGATGCCGGCAGCGCGGAAACCATGGAACCGCTCGGCGTCGATGGTGCCGGGATTGGCCTCCAGGCTGATCTCGACGCCAGGGGCCACCGGCCACAGATCATGGATGCGGGCCAGCAAGGCCTGGGTGGTAGCGGGGTCCATCAGGGAAGGCGTGCCACCGCCGAAGAAAATACTGGTGACCTCGCGGTCTTTCGTTCTGGTGGCGAAATAACTCAGTTCGGCCAGCAGGGCGTCCCGCCAGCCGGGCTGATCGATACTGGCGGCCACATGGCTGTTGAAGTCGCAATAGGGGCACTTCGACAGGCAGAACGGCCAGTGGATATAGATGCCGAAGGCGTTCATCGTCCCTCGAAACAGGCCTCGACCAGCTTGCCGAAGGCGACGGCCCGGTGGCTGATGGCGTGTTTCTGGTCCGATGGCATCTCGCCGAAGGTCTCCGAACGACCGTTCGGCTCGAACATCGGGTCGTAGCCAAAGCCGTTGGCGCCACGGATCGGCCAGACCAGGACGCCATGGATGGTGCCTTCAAAGGTCTCCACATGGCCATCGGGCCAAGCCAGCGACAGGGCGCAGACGAACTGGGCCTTGCGGTCCGGGTTGTCGCCGATCTGCTCGTGGATCTTGGTCATAGCATGGCCGAAGTCTTTGCTGGGACCGGCCCAGCGGGCGGAATAGATGCCAGGAGCCCCCAGCAGCGCGTCCACCGCCAGCCCGGAATCATCGGCCAAGGCCGGGAATCCCGACTCCTTGGCGGCGGCCAGGGCCTTCAGCTCGGCGTTCTCGGCAAAGGTCGAGCCGGTTTCCTCGGGCTCGGGCAGGCCTAAGGCCCCCGCCGACACCACTTCGGCGCCGTAAGGGGACAAAAGCTCGCCGATCTCGCGGACCTTGCCGGCGTTATGGCTGGCAATGACCAGCTTGCCGCCTTCGAACTTACGGGCTTCGCTCATAGGCCGAGAGCCTTTCGCTGTGCCTCCGCCAGTTCGACCACGCCCTTGCTGGCAAGACCCAGCAGAGCCAGGAACTCGTCTTGAGAGAAGGGATGTTCTTCGGCGGTGCCCTGAATTTCAACGATGCGGCCATCGGCGGTCAGCACGAAGTTGGAATCGGCCTGACAGGTGCTGTCTTCGGCATAATCCAAATCCAGAACCGGGGTGCCCTTATAAAGACCGCAGGAAACGGCGGCGACCTGGCCGGTCAGCGGAATGGCGGACAGCACGCCGGCCTTGACCAGGGACTGAAAGGCCAGATGCAAAGCCACATAAGCGCCGGTGATCGAAGCGGTGCGGGTGCCGCCGTCGGCCTGGAGCACGTCGCAGTCGACCTTGATCTGACGTTCGCCCATGGCGGTCAGATCGGTGATGGACCGTAACGACCGCCCGATCAGGCGCTGGATTTCCTGAGTGCGGCCCGACTGCTTGCCCTTTGCGGCTTCGCGGTCGGTGCGGGTATGGGTCGAACGCGGCAGCATGCCGTATTCCGCCGTCACCCAGCCCTTGCCGGAATTGCGCAGAAAGGGCGGCACCTTCTCGTCGATGGAGGCGGTACAGAGCACATGGGTATCGCCAAAGCGGACGAGGCAGGACCCCTCGGCATATTTGCTGAATCCCGGCTCCATGGAGATGGCGCGGAGCTGATCCGGGGTACGGCCCGATGGTCTCATGACAATGTCCTCGTTAGCACTTATGGGAATTTGCGCGCACGTTAGTCCTTGATGGCCTTTTAGTCCACGTTGACGCGAAGGGATGCGACCACTAAATTTCGGCTGCAAGCTTTATACGGGAAACAGGCAAGCGCATGACGCGCGGCAACAACGTCAGCGAATTGAGCCAAAGGTCGCGGGAAATCTTCCGCCAGATCGTTGATGCTTATGTGGAAACGGGCGAGCCGGTGGGCTCGCGGACCCTGTCGCGACGTCTGTCTCAGGCCCTGTCGCCGGCCACCATCCGCAATGTCATGTCCGACCTGGAAGAGGCTGGGCTGCTTTATTCCCCCCATACCTCGGCCGGGCGCATGCCCACCGAAGCCGGCATGCGCCTGTTTGTCTCGGGCCTGCTGGAGCTGGGTCAGCTGCCGATTCAAGAGCGGGAAAGCATCGAGGAAAAATGCCGCGCCACCGGCAAAAGCCTGGACGGCCTGCTGGAAGACGCCCTGTCCACCCTGTCGGGCTTGGCAGGTTGCGCCGGTCTGGTGCTGGCGCCCAAGACCCAGCTGGCCCTGAAGCATATCGAATTCGTCCCCTTAAGCCCGGGCCGCGCCCTCTTGGTGCTGGTCACCGGCGACGGGCTGGTGGAAAACCGGGTGCTGGATCTGCCGCCCGACGTCACTCCTTCGGCCCTGCGCGAAGCCAGCAATTATCTGAATTCCCGCATCGCCGGCAAAACTCTGGACGAGGTCCGCGACCGCATCACCGCCGAGCTGCTCGACCAGCGTGGCCAGTTGGACAATCTGACCGGCAAAGTGGTCAAGGCCGGTCTGGCCACCTGGGCCGGCGGCAAAAGCGGTCAATTGATCGTACGCGGCCAGTCGCATCTGTTGGACGACGTCACCGCCCTGGACGACCTGGAACGCATCCGCAGCCTGTTCGAGGCGCTGGAGACCAAGGAATATCTGGTCGGCCTGCTCGACGCCGCCAATGATGCCGAAGGTGTGCAAATCTTCATCGGCGCGCAAAACGAGTTGTTCCAGCTTTCCGGCTGCTCCATGATCGTCGCGCCTTACCACAACAGCCGCGAACAGATCGTCGGCGCCATCGGCGTCATCGGTCCTACGCGGCTGAACTATGCCCGCATCATCCCCTTGGTGGATTACACCGCCAAGATGGTCGGGCGCCTTATCGGATAATGAAAGACTTCAAGGACCCTTCCATGACCCAGCAGGACACCCCGACCACCGCGACCCCCGAGACGCAGGCCGAAGCCGCGCCCCAAGAGGCAGCCGCCGCGCCGGAACAGGCGTCCAGCCGTGAAGACGAGCTGGTGGCCGAAGTCACCGTCCTCAAGGACCAGCTGCTGCGCGCCGTCGCCGAGACCGAAAACGTCCGCCGCCGCCTGGAGCAGCAGGCCGAAGATCGCGGCAAATACGCCGTCGCCGGCTTCGCCAAGGACATGCTGCAGGTAGCCGACAATCTGCGCCGCGCCCTGGAAAGCATTCCCGCCGAAGCCCGCGAGAACGATTCCATGGCCCACAAGCTGGCCGAAGGCGTGGAGCTGACCGAACGGGTCATGCTCTCGGCCTTCGAACGCTATAACATCAAGAAGATCGAGGCCCTGGGCCATCGCTTCGACCCCCATCAGCATCAGGCCATGATGGAAGTCGAAGACCCCAGCCAGCCCTCGGGCATGGTGGTGCTGGAAATGCAGCCCGGCTACGTCATCTCGGACCGCCTGCTGCGCCCGGCCATGGTCGGCGTCTCCAAGGGCGGCCCCAAGCCGACGGCGGAAAACACCGCCGGTCTGGACACTTCGGCCTAAAGCAATCGGAGGCCGCGCGGCAGGGCTTGCACGACCAACCCGAAACCGCTAGGTTTGCGCCCTCGATTTCGCCGAAATAGCTCAGCGGTAGAGCAACTGATTCGTAATCAGTAGGCCCCCGGTTCAAATCCGGGTTTCGGCACCAGTTCAAGCCCCTGAAAAGCAATGCTTTTCGGGGGCTTTTGGTTTGGATCCTGGTTCGGCGTCTGCTCTGCGCAAATATCGAGTCATTGCTGTTGTTGGGCCGCTAATCCTAACGATTGTCAGCGCCGATATATGTTGAATTGATTCCGCCGCAGCTCTCCTTCCATCCTGCATTCCCATCGGCTATGCTCCCTTTGGCGTCAAAAAAAGGGGATGAGCGCTGAGGTTAGCGCTCGGAAATAATGCTTTTGAGGGTACTTGAGATCGACGGCAGTCTGGCCGAATCGAAGGCTTTGTCTTCGGCGCAGAGATTGCCTCTGGCTGACCTGGAGCCGGCCTTACGGCTATGGGGCTCAGGAGCAGCTATGGCCGAGCTTGAGCGGCGACTGCCGGCTTGGGTCGAAGGAGAAGTGACCTTCTTAGGCTCGGGCGATTTTCATCATCTGGCGGCGGCACTCTTGCGACGACTTGATCGGCCCGTAACCCTGGTCCATTTCGACAATCATCCCGACTGGGTGCGGCTGCCGCCGGCCTGGCATTGCGGGTCCTGGGTCAACCGGGCGCTGGAGCTACCGTCTATATATAAGGTGGTGACCCTGGGGCCTTGCTCGGATGATCTGGACTGGCCACAGCTGAAGGGCGGCAATTGGCCGGCACTGATGAGCGGGCGGCTGGAGCTTTATCCCTGGCGGCATGCGCCCTCAAAGCTGCTGGGCCGCCCAGCCCATGTCTGGACCGAGCTGGCGGATTTGCCCAAGCCCGAGGCCTGGCTGGAGGATCTGTTCGCCAACCTGCCCACATCCGATGTCTGGGTCTCCATCGACAAGGATGTTCTGGCCCCGCAACAAGCCGTCACCAACTGGGACCAGGGCGGCATGAGCCTGGAGTTCCTGGAAACAGCCTTGGCCATCCTGGGCAAGAGCCGGCACATTCTGGGGGCCGATGTCTGCGGAGAATTCTCGCCGCCCCGCTTCGCCTCGCCCTGGAAGCGGCTGTCGGCCTGGATGGACCATCCGCCCCAGCCGCTGACCAATGATGGGCTTAACGACGAGACCAACCGCCGCCTGATCGCCGCCCTTGGCCAGGCCATGGAGGGTGCGGCATGACACCCTTGCTGCTGGTCCTGTTCGCCTTGTCCTTATGCTGCGACGTCGGCGGACAGCTTTGTTTCAAGCTGGGCTCCAACCGTCTGCGCGACGGCAGCTGCCAGGGACTGGTGCGGCATCTGCGCCAGGTTCTCACCTCGCCCTGGATGGGCTGTGGGATTTTGGTTTATGGCTTCGAAGTGGTTCTGTGGCTGACCATTCTGGAGCGAGCCCCCCTCAGTCTGGCCTTTCCCATTGCCAGCGTGAATTTCTGCGGCGTGGTGGTGGCCAGCAAATTCTTCCTGGGCGAACCGATCAGCCGTCGCCGTTGGCTCGGCGTCGGCCTGATCACCGCCGGGGTTTTGGTGATCGGCTGGGGGGCAGTGACATGAGCAAAGCGTCTCTGCGCGTCGCCGACAGCATCACCGCCTTTGCCGCCGCTGACTGGGACCGCTGCTTTCCCGGCGAGCTGGAGACCTGGGGCTATTACCGCGCCACCGAGGAAGCCGGGCTGGAGGGCTTCGCCTTCCGTTATTACACCATCGAGGAAGACGGCAAACTGCTGGCGGCGGTGCCGGGCTTTCGCATGACCTATCGGCTGGACACCACGGTCAAGCCGGGGCGGATCAAGAGCCTGTTGGAACATCTGACCCGCTGGCTACCCTGGCTGATGATCCTGCGCATGGCCGCCTTGGGCTCGCCGGTGGCGGAATGCTGCCATTTGGGCTTTGCCCCCGAGGTCAGCGAAGCAAGGCGCCCAGGCCTGTTGGCCCAACTGCGGGCAGCCTTCGAGGAGGATGCGGCCAAAGCCGGCTATTGCTTCCAGGTGATCAAGGACGCCCCTCAGGCCCAAACCCTGTGGCGAAACGAGGTGGCGAAACGCTACAGCCATATGGCCAGTCTGCCCACCGCGTGGCTTCCCACCCCTGGTCCGGATCTGGACGGCTATCTGAAGACCTTAAGCAAGGCCACCCGCAAGGATGTGCGGCGCAAGCTGAAAAACCGGGCCGATGTCCGGGTGGAATTCCGCCAGGACATCACCGACATCCTGCCCCAGCTATCCGGGCTTTATCAACAGGCCTTGGAGCGCAGCGGCCTGCAGTTCGAAAATCTGCCGCCCCCATGGTTCACTCTGGTCAGCCAGCATCTGGACGATAAGGCCGGCTATTTCCTCTATTGGGTGGGAGACGAGCTGGCGGGCTTCAATCTGGTGCTGCAAGACAGCCACCGCCTGTTGGATAAATTCGTCGGCTTCGACGGAATTCTGGGTCCGCGATACAATCTTTATGTCCTCAGCTGGATCGTCAATGTCGAACATTGCCTGGACAAAGGCCTGATCCTTTATCAAAGCGGCCAGGACGAATATGCCACCAAGCGCCGCCTGGGCAGCCGTTTTGCCGCCAATGACATCTGGTTCCGCCATGCCCGGCCCATTCCCAATCTTTTGCTGCGACTGGCCGGCCGGATTTTGCGCTTCGACCGCCATGATCCCGATCTGGCGGCTGTTTTGGAGGCGCAACAATGATCTCCAGCCCCAGAATGCTGCTGATCTGGCTGTTGCTTCTGGGCTTTGACACCTCGGTGCAGCTCTGCTTCAAAGTCGGCAGCAATAGTCTGCTGGGAGCGGATGGTCTGGAATGGCTACTGGCGGTTGTGACCTCGCCTTGGATTTTGGGCGGCATTGTCTGCTATCTGGGATCCTTCGTCACCTGGACGGTGATCCTGCGCGACCATGACCTCAGCCTGGCATTCCCCATCACCTCGCTGGGATATGTGACCATCCTTTTGACCTCGGCCTGGCTGCTGGGGGAAACCATCGACCCGCAGCGTTGGCTGGGTGTAGGATTGATTTCTGCCGGTTTTCTCTGCGTGGTCGGAGAAGATGACAGATAGGGCGCCACCACCCCGCTAAAGCCCTATTTTCATTGTGCTTTTCCGCCTTTAGCTAGGCCGGACTAGGACAAACAGGTCATTTGGATGGGATTGAATCGATAGATTTTTAACTAAAGATGCCCCCCGTAACCCCTTTGCCACTGGAATTTAAGTTTAATCCATTGGCAATCATTGGTTATTTTAAAAGCTGTCTCTGTCGGCCATCGGCGGGCTGGGACGGAGAGTCTTCTCTTGGTTGATCGGCGCCAACAGCACATGTCCTTGCCAGACCAGACCAGTCCCCCATCCAGCCTTCCGTCCCTGACGGTCGAGACGGGATTCGAAGCCGGGTTCTGGGGAGCCATTGGCCGTGGGCTGCCGGACCCTTTGCTGGTGTTGGATCGCTTCGGCACCATTCTGGGGGTCAATCCCTCGTTGCTGAAGCTGTCGGGCCAGTCCGAGTCCGAACTGCTGGGAGGCTCCGTCTCTCTGCTGCTCGAAGATATGGCCTTTGAAACCTTCCCCCCCGCAGTCAAGGATGTCCGGCTAAAGACCCGTGACGGCCGTAAGCTGCCGATGGAGTCGGCTTGGAGTTGTCTACCCATGGAATTTCCGGACGACCAGCCTCGGGCGGTGTTCGTCGGCGTCTTGCGCGAACTGACCCATCGCCTGGACTGCCGTGAAAGCCTGGGCCGGGCCGAGGAGCGCCTGGCCACCCTGTCGGCCAATCTGCCCGGCGTCTTGTTCCAGCGGGTGATGCTGACCGACGGTTCTTTGCGCTATCCCTTCTTCAGCGAAGGTGTGCGCCAGGTGCTGGGCTTTGGCCCCGACGAGGTGCGGGTGGCCGGCGACGGCTGCCTGGATGTCATCCATTGGGCCGATCGCGATGACTATCTGGCCGTGGTGCGCGCCTCGGCGGACACTCTTCAGGCCTGCCGCGAGGAATTCCGCGTCGTGACCAAGGAGGGCGAGGTGCGCTGGCTGCGCGGCACCTCCCAGCCCCGGCGTCTGGCCGATGGCACTCTGCGCTGGGACGGCCTGCTGTTGGACGTCACCGACCGCAAGCAGGCCGAGCAGAAGCTGCAGATGATCATGGATCATGCCGCCGACAGCATCGTCACCCTGGATATGGAAGGCCGTATTGAATCGGTCAATGCGGCGGTGGAAAGCCTGTTCGGCTATAGCGCTGCGGAATTGATCGGCCAATCCATCGCCATGCTGATGCCGGAACCCTATCGCAGCCATCATCATGACTATGTGACCCGCTATCTGGAGTCCGGCGAAGGCCAGATCCTGGGCCGTGGCCCCCGCGAACTGATGGGACTGCGCAAGGATGGCTCCACCTTCCCCTTCGAAATCGCCACCTCCGAGGTGCGCTTAGAGGGCCGGCGGCTGTTCATCGGCATCGGCCGCGACGTCACCCAGCGCAAATCCACCGAGGCCGCGCTGCATGAAACCCAGCAGCGCCTGTCGGAAGTCACCGCCAACATGCCCGGCGTGCTGTTCCAGCGGTTGCTGCATCCCGATGGCCGTATCGAATATCCCTTCATGGGTGAGGGCGTGCGTGATCTGGTGGGACTGGATGCGGCGGAGGTGATGGCGGATGCCTCGCTGATGATCCGCTCCATCGACGAGTCATTGCGCGACAGCTTCCTCGAAGAAGTCAAGCGCTCGGCCCAGACCCTGCAGCCCATCGAAATCGATCTGCTGGTCAACAGGCCTGACGGTCGCAAAGTCTGGACCCGCAGCAATTCCCGTCCCCGCCGCCTGGAGGATGGCACGATCATCTGGGAAGGCGTGATCCTGGACGTCACCGATCGCAAAAAGGCCGAGGACGAGGTTTTGTTCCTGGCCTATCACGATCCCCTGACCAAGACCGCCAACCGCGCCCTGCTGCTGGACCACTTCGGCGAGGCGGCGGCCAATGCCGGACCCAACAGCCTGGTGGCCCTGATTTCCATCGGCATCGATCGTTTCAGTATCATCAACACCACTCTGGGCCATGGCTTCGGCGATCAGCTGCTGATCAAACTGGCCGAGCGGCTGGACACCTGCCTGTCGCCCGGCGACACCTTGGCCCGCGTTGGCGGTGACCGCTTCATGCTGCTGCTGACCGGCCTTGCCGATGCCGCCGAGATCATGATCACCGTCGAACAGATTATGATTCGCCTGCAAGATCCCATCAAAGTCGGCGAGGAAGAGATCGAAATCACCGCCAGCGCCGGCGTCAGCCTTTACCCCCAGGACGGTGCCGATGGCGACACCCTGGCCAAGAATGCCGATGCGGCGTTACTGCGGGCCAAAAGCTCCGGTCCCGGCAGCTGCCATCGCTTCGCTCCCGAGATGAATGCCGGCGTGGTCCGCACCCTGTCCTTGCAGAACCGCCTGCGCCGCGCCCTGGAGCAGGAGGAATTCGTCGCCTTCTTCCAGCCCCAGGTGGAACTGACCGAAGGCCGCATCGTCGGCATGGAGGCTCTGGTCCGCTGGATGAGCCCGTCAGGCATGGTGCCGCCGGTGGAATTCATCCCGGTGGCCGAGGAATTCGGCCTGATCGACGGCATCTGCGAGCAGGTTCTGCGCAGTTGCTGTTCTCAGCTGCGCCATTGGCAGCAAGAGGCTTTGCCGGTGGTTCCCGTGGCCATCAACATCTCGGGCCGACAGTTCCAGCAGCCCCGCCGGCTGATCCAGCTGGTCGAGGACGCCCTGTCCGAACATGGTCTGGACCCCCGCCTGCTGGAATTGGAACTGACGGAAAGCTCGGCCATGACCGATCCCCAGACCGCCATCTCGGTGGTTGAGCGCCTGAGGGAACGCGGGCTGGCCTGCTCCATCGACGATTTCGGCACCGGCTATTCGTCCCTGTCGGTATTAAAGAGCTTCCCCATCAACAAGCTGAAGATCGATCGCAGCTTCGTCATGGATATCGACAAGGATCCCAACGACGCCGCCATCGTGACGGCCATCGTCGCCATGGCTCATGCCTTGAAGCTGACCGTGGTGGCGGAAGGTGTGGAGACCAAGGAACACCTTGATTTCCTTCGCAATCTTGGCTGCGATCAGATCCAGGGCTATCTGTTTAGCCGCCCGGTTCCGGCCTCGGACATGCGCGAAATGCTGCGCACCAGCCGCCGACTCGCCCTCTAACTCTTAGTCCTCACCAGCCACTTGATTCGCATGCAGTTGCAGCCTGCTGGGGATGGCGCATGCGTAGTTGATGGCGGCAAATCCACAACTTCATTTGCAGATTTTTCTTGGCCGGTCCAAAGGATAAAACCACCCCCCTCTTATGGTCTCTGCCGCCCGCTAAATTCACATATGTTAAATCTTCATTAACTCAATAGCTTGCAGGATGTCTCTAACACGGGCGTATAATACCAACTTTCGTAGTTGACGGGAGCTGGTGGTCGTCCTATTCGTTACGGCTAAGACATGCATTCGCCTCCGGACGGGCCGGGGGTGGGGTTTGGTGACACGATATGACCGGCACGGTGCTCAAGCACTCCTACACGATTCCCTGCGCAACGGCCTTCCGCGACGCCGTCGAGGTCCTTGCGGCCAAGCGCAAAGTCAACGTTGGGGACCTGGCGCGCTCGATTTTGCTGGTTGTTCCCATGCAAACCGTCTCGGATTTCCCCGATCCCGGCGAGCCGGCGGCCGATGACCGCGAAACCGTGGTGCTGAAGTCCGGCCCTGCCGAAGGACGCCCCTGGCGCCGCAAACCGCGCCTGCAGGTGCGGATGCCGCCGGGTCATGATATTCCCTTTATCCGCAAGGCCTTAGGCCTGGCCCTGGCCATGGATGGCGGGCATCTGCAAGTGAAGTTATGGGATGGCCGCGAGGCTCCCAAGCCACAGGTGCATCAGCCTGTGAAGCATGAAGACAGCACCAAACTGGTGGAAATCAACGAGGAGCTGGAGCGGCTGAAGGCTATCGTCGGCGTCCTGGCCTTCGAGCCCCTGCCCGACGGCATCCGTTCGCGCGAAGACGCCCTGCATGTGCTGGGCTTTCCGCCCAGTTCCGCCCCGGACACCCGCACCTTACGGGCCAAGTTCCGCATGCTGGCGACCATCCATCACCCTGACAGCAACTATGGCAGCCATCAGCGCATGAGCCAGCTCAATCAGGCCATGGAAATTCTGCGGCGTTCCGCGGCTTAAGGGCTTATTTTCCAAGGATACATCCTTCGAGACGGCCCTTTCAGGGCCTCCTCAGGATGAGGCCTGGGAGTGAACGTCTTCCTCTTCCTGAGGAACCCCGGAGGGGCGTCTCGAAGGATGCAAGGTCGCCACTTAAGCCGCCGTCTCGACCAGACGGTCTTCCCAGGCCCGAGCGGCCTCTTCGTTCTTATATTCCAGGCGTTCCAGGCGGGCCAGCTGGCGGTAGATCACCGGGCCGGGACGCAGATCGGCGGCGGCCAGCAGATGCTTGCGGGACTGGCCCCAGACCTTGGCGTCCATGGCGGCATCGGCCAGGACCAAATGGCTTTCCAGAACCTCGGGCTGGCCGGAAACCAGCTTTTCCAGGCGGCGCAGGCGGCTCAAGGCGTCCTCGCCGTCCTTCAATCCAGCATAGGCGGTTGCCAAAGAAACCGCTGGGAGGGCCTTCCAGGCCTGTTCCAGCACAGATGCGGCCCGACGCTCCTTGCCGGCCTCTTTCAGGGCTGCAGCAAGCTCTAATGCGGCCTGAGTATATTTTGGGTCGGCGGCGAAGGCCTTCTTGCCCAAAGACACCGCCTCGCCCGTCGCCCCAAGGCCACGGGCGGCGGCGGCGCGGGCGGTCAGGACCAGGGCGAGGCGCTGCGAAGCCTCGGCGGGGCTGAAGGCCTTGCGACGCTTGGCGTCGGCAACCAGGGACTGGGCATCGAGGAAACGCTCGGTCTCCATGGCCAGACGGAAGCAAAGATCGGCCAGCCAGGGGTCCCCAGGGGCCAGCAGGCGGGCGCGGGCGGACAGTTCGGCGGCGGCGGTGTCGTCACCGCGCTCCAAGGCCTGATCCAGCAGGCCGCGCAGGCCCAAAGCCGCCGTTTCCGGCCGTTCCAGCATGGCTTTGTAATTATCGCGGGCGGTATCCTTATCACCCGCCAGCTTGGCGCTTTGGGCCAGCAGATAGCTGGTCAGGGCCGGGTCGGACAGCAGGGACCGAGCCTTGCCGGCCAGCTTCTTAGCCTTGCGGCCATCTCCGGCGGCAGCAGCGGCCAGACCGTCCGACAGGGCCTGATAGCCGTTGCGCATCTTGCGGGCCCGCCAGATGGCATGCCAGCGCCGGGGAATCCGCAGCAGAGAGAGGCCGACCCGCAGGGTGACGATCAGCACCAGGGCAATGGCCAGCAAAGCCGCCAGCAGCACCGGCACCGAGGTATCGATCTGCCAGTCCAGCCATTCCACATGCACCAGACCGGGGCGGTCGGCCAGCCAGACGGTCCCGGTCACCAGGGCCGCCAACACAATGGCGAAGGACAGCAAACGCAGCATGATCTAAATCCCTTCTACCCGGTCGAGGCAGGCCAGCAGAGACTCCTGCTCGGGCCGCTCGGCGGTCAGTATCCGCCGCCAGGACATGGCAGACAAGGCCTCGGCCACCGCCCGGCTTAAGGCATAGGCGACAACGGCCCGTCCGGCCTCAGAGCATCCGGCGGCGGCGGCCAGGGTAACAAAGGTTTGCGCCGTGCGGGGAGAGAAAAACAACGCCAAGTCAACCGCTTCGGCCTGCAACGCCTGGATCGTGGCCGCTGACAAGGCTTCCGCCGTGCGAGCCTCGTAGAGGATTTCCCGGCGCAGGTGGTAGCCCAGAGCCGCCAGACCTCCCGAAAGATCGCCCGCCACTTTCGTTCCGGCTGCGTGCAGAAGCATCCCGGCGGCAGGATCGACTCGCTCGGCCACCAGCTTGATCAGAGTGGCGGCATCGCCCTTGGCGCTTTCCACATGGCGAAAGCCCAAATCCCGCGCCGTCCGCGCCGTAGCATCGCCAACGGCCCACAACGGCAGGTCACGCGAAGCATCATTGGCGCACAATGCCCGCACGCCATTGGCGCTGGTGGCCAAATAGCCCTGGACCCCCGCCAAATCCAGCGGACCGATCGTTCTGATATGGATTTCCAGCAGAGGTTCGGCCAGAACGGTG
>Ga0302278_10003967_pt1 | contig 15605 bp, 7 predicted proteins | sample III_Bog_N3_2_FD_194543 | JGI IMG/M metagenome (GOLD analysis project Ga0302278, IMG submission 194543) | Peat permafrost microbial communities from Stordalen Mire near Abisko, Sweden - III_Bog_N3_2 | ecosystem: Environmental > Terrestrial > Soil > Wetlands > Peat | place: Sweden: Abisko...
GAGGGGCTGAACAATGCAAATCCAGCCACCTTTACTGGCGTCCTCTCTCTGCCTTTCAACCAGTCGCCGACGGCAGGCTACACCGTAGGGTCGGCGTCCTCGGCGTGCCCCGGTGTGCAGGGGTGCAGCAGCGCGATCGACACATCGCTCACCGGCTATGGCTATGCGAGTTTCCTGCTCGGCGCCGTGGATCCGATCAGCCTTCCCTTGCAAAACGTAGCCACGATCTACAGCCGGATCAAGACAATCGCGCCTTTTGTTGAGGACAGCTTCAAGGTCACCCAGAAGCTGGTGGTCGACTTTGGGCTTCGCTGGGACTACCTTCCGCCGCTGCACGAGAAGTTCAACCACTTCACCTTCCTGAATCCGGCTGCTACGAATTCGGCTACAGGGACACCTGGGGCGCTGGAGTTTGCCGGCAGTTACGGGGGATCGTCTGTCAGTTGCGGTTGCAAGACGCCGGCGAACACCTACTATAAGAACTTTGGACCGAGACTTGGTATCGACTATTCGATCGACGACAAGACCGTCTTTCGGGCTGCCATGGCTATCGTCTACTCGCAGGGCGGAGGCACGGGCGGTGGGCGTGTGAGCGGCAACGGAGGCTCGAATGGAGCTGGGCAGGCACTTGGTTTCAATACGACTGCGATCTCGAATAATGACGTGATAACGGGAGCTACTGCCGGACCATCCTTCTGGCTGAGCAGCAACAATGGGTACCTCGGAGCCAACGCGAATACTTCGCTGTTCGGTCCGGGTTATAGCTACCCTGCCGCTCCCGCGTTTGGCACGGCAAGCACGATTCTGGATTCGGGCAACTACATCAGCTCGACCGGGTCGTTTGTAACGGCTTCGTCCATGGGATATGAAGACCCGTATTTCGCCGGCCGCGCCCCTATGTACACCTTCTGGAATGCAGGGTTTGAGCGGACAATCACCAAGGACATGACGCTGCAAGTCAACTATGTTGGAGACGAATCGCATCATGCATTCGACGGCAACTCACAGAATGCCCGCGGCTATTGGAACAACCAGTTGAATCCTATTTACCTCGCAGCTTTAGGTTCTGTCACGGGAAAGAATGCCGGGGGATCGACCGTTCCCCTGCTGACTGCACCAGCGACGTCGGCAAACGTAGCCATTCTGAATACGGCGTTACCGGGCTCGTCAAATCCTGCATCCTTTATCGCTGCTGCGAACGCCTTCCCCACGCAAGCCGGAGTTTCGATCGCCCAGATGCTGACCGCATTTCCGCAGTACAGCACCGTTCAGGATGGATTGGGCGGAGCGTACACGGATAATTTCTCCTACAACGCGCTGCAGATCACGCTGAGCCAGCGCACCGCGCATGGATTGACCTTCAACGTGAACTACACCTACTCCAAGAACATCGGAGACGACGGGACCTTCCGCAGCGGTTACAACATTCCAGCCGGGGCGCTGGACGGCAACGGACAGAGCTGGCATCAGAACCGCATCGACCGCTCGTGGACGAGCGTTTCACTGCCGCAACTCCTCAACGCGTACGGCGTCTACAAGTTGCCGTTCGGCGGGGCGGGCCAGTTCGGCGGCAATTCATTTCTCGGCCGTCAACTGTTGGGCGGATGGCAGCTATCGGGTGTTTATACCTATAGCTCAGGCGGCCCCATGACCGTCACCTGGAGCACCGGCGGCAACTGCGCCAATGCCGCGCCGAATGCGGGTCAGTGCCAGGTGTCGTACGCCCCGGGGTACACCGGTTCTCCCCGGATCAATGGAAGCTACGGCAGCGGGCCCAGCGGGTTCACCGCCTGCAATATCGGCATCGGGTCGGGATGCACCGCGCGGAACTACGTCGACACCAACGCGTTCAAGGCTCCGACGGATATTTCCACGGTTAGCGGCACTCATCAATACTTGATTGGCAACATTGCTCGTTCCGCGGCTTACGGCCTCAGGAATCCGGGCAATCAGAATCTGAACGCCGCCATCCATCGTTCGTTCAATCTGCCCGGGGAGAAAGCGGTCTTTGTCTTTGAGGCGGATTGCACAAACGTTTGGAACAAGGTGACCTTCGGCGGTCCCAATTCAGGTTGGGGGTCGACGACTACGTTCGGTCAGGTCACCAGCGCAAGCGGCAGTCCTCGGGACTGGCAGTTTGCCGGGCACATCACCTTCTAGCTCGCCGAGGTACTTCGCTCGGATGCTGGCGGCGTTTCTTGACGCAACAGCATCCGAGCTTCAATCTCCGGCGTGTAGTCCGTATCGAGAGAGTGAGCGATGGATTCAAAGGGAGATGAACAATTGGACGTAGACGCCATGCTCGAGGGATCGGCTATCCGCAGGAACCCGAATTATCTCGTTCCCTGTGTATTCAAGGCGGTTCAGATGATCGAGGCGCTTCGCGAGGCGCGAGCGGGCATGCGCGTCGAGGATTTTCGGGTCAGGACCGGATATTCCCGAAGCACTATCTACCGCATCCTCCGCACCCTGAGCGCGTGCAAGTATGCGATTCGCGACCGCGGGGGATTCTATCGCCTGAACTATGAGGTGGTTGCTCCCGCAAACGGAAGCACCAGGACTGGAAGTGACGCTGGTCATTTCCGCAGACCTATGCAACAGGATGAACGGCAGCCTGGCTTCGAGAGGTGGGGGGTCCGATTCTGCGCCAACGGAGGAAGGACACAGAACCATCAGGCGTTATCAACCGCAGTCGATTAGAGGCGTCCTGGTAATCCTTAGGGCTTGACCGTGGAAATCGACACATTTCGTTAGTTCTCGGGAAGAATCTCGATGGCATTCACGACGGCATAGTTGACGACTGGCATGAACGATAGCTCGATCCTGCCTCCGGCGTTCGCTTGGATGTTGTCAAAAGTCTTAACGACAGGCGCGGAGCCATCTGCCGCCAGAATGTCAAAGTTCTTCATCAGCAACTCGCCATTGCAGGCTACATCGAAAATGCGGCTTCCTGGGCCGCCGGAACCCCCGTTCTCCTTGCCAAACCAGGGCTCGCGAAAATAAAGCCTGACCCGGTAACGAGCCATCGGGACTGCCGGAATGCTGTACCGAAAGCGACCGACACGGTCCGATTCATACAGCCCCAGGTTCCCTTGTCTGGCCGATTCAGGCGGGAGCCCGTGACGCCCCCCGCTGAAGTAGCGATCGGACGCCCAGAACTGGTTTGCGCTGTCGACGTAGGGCTTTGAGTTGACCACAATCCGCACGGGCAGCAGATTTGCCGAGGCCGCCGGAATAATCTCGACAGCATTAAGCAGAGAAACCTCGCTGGTCAAGTCGATGTGAATCGAGCCGTCATTCTCCGGAGCCACGCCGGTCACTACGGTTGACGTCGCGATGCCATTGCCGCCCGCATCGTCCACAACATCTACGCCAATGGCTGGTCCGGCATTGATGGACAGGGTCGCCAATCGGGTGGCTGCCGGAAGGTCGGAGGTCTCGGCAAAGTGGAAATGTAACTCGTACAGCTTTTGCGTCACCGGGAAAATGCAGTGGGCGATACCCCGCACTCCGCCGAGATAGAGAGGCGCGTCTTCCGTGCCCTCGATCTTCTGTGCCGGAACGCTGACGTTTGCTCCCCCCTGGCAGTAGTTGCCGGTGACCCAGGTCATTCCGGAGTGGTCCACATACGGTTGGCGATCTGTGCCCATCAGCGCCCGAATGGTGGCTTGCGGCTGAGGCAGTGGCATGGCGGCGGAGGCAGAATCCCCGGGGTGCAATCTGCCGGCTTGCCGGTGGTGCAATCCCCATATCGTCGAGACGGCGACGATCATGGCGAGGGTTCCCATCACCCAAACCCGCTTTCCCGCTGGTGGCGCCTCGGGATGCCAGGGCGTGATCTGCGGTTGGGTTGCCAGCGCACGCTCGCCGTCGTGGTCTGCCGGCGTCGCTTCCTGCTGCGGTGCCAGAGCGCGCGGCGGCTGAACTGGTAGCGGTGCCACGACAAAGCTTGGGTCGTAGTGACCCGCAGGGACAACCAGCCGCATTGGCCGGTCCGCTCCCTCATTCTGGTAGACCTCGAGCAGGCGTTTGCGAAGCGAATGTACGGTGACGCGAACGATGGTGTCGGAGTTGGGATCAAAGTCAGGCCGCCGGCCGAGGGCCTCGGTCGCGATGGTGTACTCCTTAATCTGATGGGCCCGGCCCGCGAAGCGCTCTTCGCAGATGTATTTCAGCACCCGCGTCAGGTTGCCTGAGCGGCCAAGGACACCCGACGTAAGCAGCCAATCGAGTTCGCGTCGCTCGGCCTCGGTCCCGGTTTGCGCGGGGACAACGTACTCGGAAGTTCCAATAGCTCCCACGGAGGGCGATTCTATACCCCTACACCAACCGTCGACAATGCTGAAGTTTTGGAGTGTTTGACACGCGCGCGCGCCGCCCTCAAATCTTGATCTTCCTGTTGCCGGATGTCCCTAACCTCTTTATCCGGCAGTAGATCGGAAACTACTAACAAACGCTAACACGCCAAAAGTAACGATTCCCAACCTCAACATTTCTCAAGCGAAGAGACAGCAGGCAGCCGACCGGCGAAACGCCTAACTGACCGCTAACCTTCATTCACTACGAATTCACAAGACAGTACTGATAACCGTTGCTAGGGTGTGTGAGCGATGGAGGACCAGTTACGCCGGTGCGGAGCGGCCTGCAAGTTACGAGGCGAACGCATTGGGCCTGGTTTCCCCATCAAACGCTACAGAACTCAACCAGCGATGGAGAAGGCTATATATGACCAACCAAGTGAATACGACCAGCCGGAATAAGATTGCCCGCTACGCAGAACGTTTTTTCGCTCAATGCTCGTGGGTGCTGGCCGTGTTGTTGTTTGTTAGCTTCGCTTCGGTCTATGCGCAGCAGACTACCGGATCCATCGTCGGCACGGTGAAGGATCAAACCGGCGCGGTTATCAGCAAGGCGTCCGTGAGGGCGACCAACGTCGATACCGGGTACTCCCGGGTGGCGCCGACCAACGGTTACGGGGAGTACCGCATCGACTACCTTCCGGTGGGCAAGTATAACGTCGAGGTGTCGGCAGCCGGCTTTGAACGTTATGTGCAGCAGAATCTCTCCCTCAACGTGGACCAGACGCTGGCACTTGAAGTCGCAATGACCTTGGGCGTTCAGTCTCAGACGGTTACGGTCACGAGCGCTCCGCCGCAGGTGAATACATCTGACGCGGTATTGGGCAGGACCATCGAGCCAGACGAAATCACCAATCTGCCGCTGGTCAATCGCAACGTGTACGCCGAACTGTCGCTCACACCGGGCGTGATGGCGAATAGCATGAGCCCCACCACCAACCCCAGCGGCACTCCAAATATGACCGTTGGACTGCCGTCCGCGTCTGTCCAGGTGAACGGCTCGCTGGACTCCGGCAACGGGACCGTCGCATTTTATCTGGATGGCGGCAACAACATTACCGGTATGCGCAACTACGGAAACCCGGCTCCTAACCCCGCGGCACTTGAAGAGTTCCGCGTAGAGACCAACGCCTTCGCCGCGGAATATGGTCAATTCTCTGGCGCCGTGGTCACGGTGATCACCAAGTCGGGTAGCAACAAATTTCATGGCGAGTTGTTCGAGTTCAACCGCAACACTGACTTCAATGCCTTTAGTTGGATCCCGGCCAAGAACCCGGTTACCGGGGCACTGATGAAGAACCCCTACCACCGCAATAACTTTGGCGGAACCTTAGGCGGCCCCATCCTACACGACAAGGCCTTCTTCTTCTTCGAGTATGCCGGTCTGCGGCAGGTACAAGGAGCACCGGTCACAGGTGCCTACACGCCCACGGCTGCGGAGCGTACCGGCGACTTTACCGGGGACCCCTCCTTCGTTGTTTACAACCCGCAACCGCTCGGCACGACCGCGGCCGCCTGGCGGATCCCCGCGAACGAGGTGAATGGTGCCAACGCCGGCGCGGGTTGCCAGCCCGGACTGATTGGCCCGGCTACCCTTGGGCATTGCATTCCGACCGCCCTCCTCGATCCCACCGCTGCAAATTTCTTGAACGTAAAAAACACAATCGGCGTCTCCGTCCCGTTGCCTACCGGCGCAGCCCAGGCCAGCGGCGGCGCGCAATACATCGGCGAATACACCACTCCGACAGACTCAGACGAATACCTGGGAAAGTATGACGAGAACATCGGCAACGCGGACCATGTGACCGCGACCTACTTCTTTGTCAAGACCGCGTCAACTCCCAGTGGAGGCGGCAACATCAATTGGACCGGAAATCAGTCCGCTGCTGCCCAGACGAATGTTACGCTCGCCGACGTTCACACCTTCAGCGCCAGCGTGGCCAATCAGACCTGGCTCACCTTCACGAGGGCCATGGGCGGACGCGCTCTCATCCCTGTGACCGGCCCAGCCAACCAAACCCTTGCCAGCTTTCAAACCTCGAATACGACGAATCCCTTCGTAATCGATGGCCCGGCCGGACTGCCCTACATAAACCTCGGTTCTGGCGCTTTTCAAACCGGCAACCCGAACGCCGGCCCGGTTACGGGTTCCGACAACTATGAGTTGCGCGACGTGGTCAGCTTGACTAAGGGCAAACACAGCCTTTCCATCGGCGGTGAGTTCGCTCTCGACAAGACCATGTTCCTTGCCAATCTAAACAATTATGGTGACGTCAACTTCGCGACCTCCGCGCCCACCAGCACGGGGAACGTGTTTTCCGACTTTATCACCGGCCAGGACAGCTCATTTGAGCAGGACTCGCACTATGTCACGCATCTGAGCACGTGGCACATCGCGGCGTTTGCGCAGGACAACTACCGCATCACGCCCCGCTTCACGGCCAACCTCGGCCTTCGCTGGGATATCGATACGCCTCCCATCGATGCCCATAACAGGACGGCGTCGTTTGTTCCCGGCCAGCAATCCACCGTCACTCCGGGTGCTCCGTTGGGCCAGGTGTTCGTTGGGGACAACGGAATCGGTCGCGGCATCATCTCCACGCAATTCACCCACATTTCGCCTCGTGTCGGTTTTGCATGGGACCCGATTGGCGACGGCAAGACTTCGGTTCGCGCCGCAGCCGGCATCTTCTACGGTCTTCCCAGCGGCAATGAGTGGAACCAGCCCGGCAACGCCATGCCGTTCTCCATTCGCAACAACTTTGGCAACACTCCATCCCTCACAAATCTGTACGGCGGCCCCGCTTACAACTTCCCCACCACCGCTTCCGGCGGAGGGATCTTCCCGTACACCTATTCGCCGTCCAATCCAAAATTCTACCCGAGCCAAAGCATTGAAGCCATTGACCCGAATATCAAGTATTCGTCGGTCTACCAGTTCAACTTCAGTGTGCAGCGGCAATTGCCTTACAACGTAACCGTGTCGGCAGCGTATGTCGGTACCCTTGGCCGTCACCTGCAAACCTTCGTCGACTCAAACTACGCGCCTTACTCAACCGTCAACTACCTCGGCGCCACCATCACCCCTTCCACTTCGGGGGCCAGCACCGACGTCCGTCGTCAATACGACGCCGGCCCTGCCGGTGCGACCGGCACTCTGACTGGGATTACTGAGCTGATCTCAGACCAAACCTCGAACTATAACGGGCTTCAAGTCTCGGGGACCAAGCAAATGTCACGCGGCTTCTCAGTCAGCGGTTTCTATGTCTGGAGCCGCGCACTGGAACACTCAAACCCGGTGGAGAATGGATTGATGAGCGCGCAGGATTTCGGCGTGCTTGGCAAGCCCTTTACCGCGTTCAACAACAAATACGGCGCCCTTGGCGGCGGCCTCGACGAAGAATATGGCCCTATGGATCAAAACCGGGACAGCAACGCTGCCATCTCCGGCATGTGGACCATCGACTACTTCCACGGATCGAACCAGATCGTGAAGGAATTGGTCAATGGCTGGCAGATCTCACCGGTCATCTATTTGATGAGCGGCACGCCGTTTACGGTGAACACGGGATCCAACAAGAACTTTGACAGTCAGGGCTCAAGCCGCCCTAACGTCAATCCTGGTGGGCCCAGCCCCAAGCTCGATCCACACCGCTGCCGTGTATGCGGTGCCACCGGCCAGAGCCCGACTAGCGTAGTGACGCAATGGTTCAACGGCATAAACTACCTCACGAACCCCACCGGAGCTTCGTACATGGCCAACGGACCTGGTGTAGTAGGCGGCATCGGCCCTGGCGGCGCCGATGGCAACGTGGGACGCGACACCCTGATCGGCCCCGGCCTCAAGGACATGGATGCGGCGCTCCTGCGCAACATTACATTCGAGCATGGAGTCGGATTCCAGTTCCGCGTCGAAGTAACCAACCTCATGAACTGGGTGAGTCTCAGCAACCCATCTTCAGGAAACATCTCGTCTACCTCTCAAGGCAATATCACCTCAGCAGCCGGCACCCAGCGCGTCATTCAGTTGGGCGGGCGGTTGACGTTCTAGCCCATCCTCAGGGGGCGGCGGCCTCATGCCGTCGCCCCAGGTCGCAGAAGTAAGGAAAGGGAACCCCGGTGAAGCATCTCCTCTGGAAAGGCCTGTTGATTCAGGTCGTCGCACTAGCCTTGTCTGCGAGTCCCGTTCTTTCACAATCGAAGACGACGGTGCTGGTCGATGTCGATCACCGGAAAGCGCTCAGCCTGAACGGAGACTGGCACTATATTGTCGACCCCTACGACGGCGGCCTCTATACCTTTCATCGGGAGATACGAAAGGACGGCTTCTTCCTCAACGGCATACCCGAGACCGGAAGCGCCGGCCTGATCGAATACGACTTCAGCAAGTCGCCGACGCTGAGAGTACCGGGGGACTGGAATACGCAGCATGAGTCACTCTTCTACTACGAAGGCCTGCTGTGGTATCAGCGCGACTTCACGTACGAGCCGATCGCGGGCCACAAGACATTCCTCCATGTCGGGGCGGCAAACTACAAGTCCATCGCCTGGGTAAATGGCCAGGAAGCGTGCAGTCACGAAGGCGGCTTTACCGCCTTTGACTGCGACGTCTCAGCCAGCATTCATCCGGGCAAGAACTTCGTCGTCATCGCCGTAGACAACACTCGCCTCGCCGATGGCGTGCCCACCCTCAACACCGATTGGTGGAACTACGGCGGCCTAACGCGCGACGTCTCTTTGATTGACGTCCCCGTAAAGTACATCGACGACTACGATCTGCATTTGAATCGCGACCGCACGGCCATCGAAGGCAGTGTGCATGTCGAAGACGCCGCGGCCGGTGAGGAAGTCACCGTCTCCATCCCGGAGTTGAACCGCAGCGTCACGGCCAAGCTCGGGCCGGACAGCCGCGCGGTCATCTCGCTGTCTGCCGCAGGCGTTGCTCTGTGGACGCCTGAGGAACCGAAGCTCTACAAGGTCCATCTTCAGGCCGCGGGCGACAGCCTCGACGACGAGATGGGATTCCGCACCATCGAAGTTCGCGGAACGGACATCCTTCTGAACGGTAAGCCGGTATTTCTTCGCGGAATCTCGATCCATGCGGAAGCTCCGATTCGCGGCGGCCGCGCCAACAACGACCAGGATGCAGCCACACTACTGGGCTGGGCCAAGGAACTGGGTTGCAACTATGTGCGCCTTGCGCATTATCCCCACGATCAGCGGATGACTCGCACCGCCGACCGGCTGGGGCTGATGGTGTGGTCTGAAATCCCCGTGTATTGGGCCGAACACTTCGGCGATCCTGCTGTGCTTGCGAAGGCCGAACAGCAACTAAGCGAGGAGATTCGCCGCGACCGGGACAAGGCTTCGGTCGTCCTTTGGTCCATCGCGAATGAGACGCCACTCACTCCAGAGCGGACAGCATTCCTCAAAACGCTCGCCGCGGACGTACGCACACTCGACCCCACCAGGCTTGTCACCGCAGCGCTGCTGGTCCGTTCCGAAGGGCACGACAAGTATGTTGACGATCCTCTCGGTGAAGCCCTCGACGTAATCGGCATGAATGAATACATCGGCTGGTACGAGCAGTTGCCGCAGGACGCGGACACCACCGTCTGGCACGTTGCCTATCAGAAACCCCTGATCGTCAGCGAGTTTGGTGGCGACGCAAAGGCCGGTCTGCATGGCCCAGCGACGGAACGTTGGACCGAAGAATACCAGGCCAGCATTTTCCAGCATCAACTTCCCATGCTCGCCAAGATCCCGCAGTTCCGCGGCTTGACTCCGTGGATTCTGATGGATTTTCGGTCGCCCATGCGGCAGCTTCCCGGCGTACAGGACGGGTTCAATCGGAAAGGTCTTATCTCGAACAGTGGCGAAAAGAAGGAAGCGTTTTTCGTGCTGCAAAAAACGTACAAAGACTGGGCCAAACATGGAATCGTGTCCAGCGTCCCCCTCCAATCGGCCGTGGCTGCAAAACCAACCGCAACCCCGTAATCGAAGAGTCATCGACAGGGATTGAGTGGCCGCCTGTGTCCACAGAATTGTGCGACGACTTCACAGCCAATGGCAACCGCCGCGCTATTGCTTGACGCCCTTGTCCGGATCCCAGCTTCCCTGGAGCTTGCGGATGTAGATGATCTGGCCGACGTGGTAGGCATTGTGCGCGCTGATGTGGGCGATGGTGTCGGCCCACGCTGCGAGCTGGGTGTCGTCGGCTGTGGCGACCAGATGCTCCATCTCGCTCAGGACCTGGTCGAGGTGCGCGGCCGTGGCGGGCCAGGTGGAGGCGTCGAAATCGTTGAAGGTTTCCTTGTTGTCGCCGGGCAGGGGCGCGCCTTTGACGCCTTTCATCTTGGCCAGCGACTCGGCGTTCCAGAACAGCAGATGGTTGGTGATCATGCCGACAGAGTGGTCGGCGGGTGCGGGATTCTCGGCGCCGCCTTCGGAGTGGGGTATCCAACGCGCCTGCTCCGGGGTCAAGCCGGCAACAGCAATGTTGACGGGGACAAACCACTCCTCCTCGGTGTGCGTAGACCGAAGCTGACTAAGCAGCACGGAGCGCAGAGTAGGGGTCGCCGGCACGGGCTTAGCAGTTTGGGCGGGGGTGAGTGCGGTGGTGGCCAGCAGTGTGGCAAGAAGAAGGGCGCGCATGGGAGAGATTGTAGACTTTTTTGGACCGTGCATCGCGCTCCGGACGCTATATGGAAAGCCAGCCTTGACCGCAGCTATATGTAGCCACCCAAGAAATCGCCGCCTCACGATGCTCTGTACCGACAAAAATACTGGAAAGCGTCACAAGGGTGTCACACAGGGTCTTCTCCCTGTGTAATTGTGAGTGGGAAATAGCTAGGGGATAGTTTCCGCGAAAACAGTTCTAGAGCCAGTTGCATCACGGCTGCGGACAGGGGCGAATGGTTGTCCCAGCGACGGTGCGGCTGCTAATACCCGTGGAACATAGTCTCTGGTTTCCTGCGGCAGCATCCGCATATTGATCAGTTGATCGAAGTCCTGAGTGTGCGCCCTCACGATTGCCGAACCGACGTTGGCTTCTCCCGTGTTGTAGGCGGCTAGTGCGAGCCTCCAGTCGCCGAATTGCGCATACAGGTCGTGAAAGTAGCGTGCCGCAGCGTTGGTAGCCTTGAACAGATTGAGGCGATCATCCTGATTCTCGTCCACACGCAATCCGTAATGGCGGGCGGTATCCGGCATCAGTTGCCAAAGGCCGCGAGCGCCTTTGGGGGAGAGCGCTGTGGAGCGTCCTCCACTCTCGACCAAGACGACTGCAACCAGGTCGGCGGGGACGCCATGACTTTTCAGGATGGGTTCGACGATCGGGCGCAACAGGCTAACTCGCAACGCCGCAGCAGTCAGACCACTCTCAGCCCAAGGCGTTTTTCCTTGATCCTTCTGCTGCGCGATGCTGGCGATCGGGGCCTGGACGACGTTTGCCGTGCCAATCACAGCGGATGTACTCGGAGTTGTAGGGTTGAGAAGCGCGTCTGCAGCGCTGGTCAACGAAGCGTCGAATCCGGCGAACTGCTCGCCCGTGGCCGCAGGGACCAGTTGGGAGGATGAGCTCTCCTGGCTCCAGAGATTGGACGGACCGGCCCAGAGTATGGCTCCCATCATGCCAATCTGCCACAGGATTCTCGGGCGAGGAATCGCTGACTTAGACATGGACAGCCTCCGCAAGCAGGGCGGCTTCTCGCTTGAGCGCTGGTTTGACTTCCCAGTTCCACTTCCAGATCGCAAAGATAGGGGGATACACAATCAGCTCCATGAGGAATGACGTAATGATGCCACCCAACATGGGGGCCGCGATACGTTTCATGACATCCGCTCCAGAGCCCACCGACCACATGATGGGGAGCAGGCCAAAGAGCATGCAGGAGACGGTCATGACTTTGGGTCGAAGTCGCTTTACTGCTCCATTGACGATCGCTTCGCGCAGATCGTCCCAGCAGTGGATGCCGCCTTTTTGCAAGGCGTCGTGGTAAGCCAGATCGAGGTAGAGCAGCATGAAGACGGCGGTCTCGGCATCGACACCAAGCAGTGCGATCAGGCCGACCCACACAGCAATGCTCATGTTGTAGTGGAGGAGGTACAGGAACCAGACCGCACCGATCGCCGAGAAAGGGACTGCGGACAGGATGATCATGGTCTTCACCGCCGAGCCGGTGTTAAAGTACAGCAACAGAAAAACGATGAAGAGGGTGATGGGAACAACCATCTTCAGGCGCTCGGCAACGCGCTGCATGAACTCGTATTGCCCACTCCATACCAACTCGTATCCAGCGGGCACGTGGACCGTTTTGGCAACGGCTTCTTTGGCATCGTGCACATAACTGCCGATGTCCCGCCCGGAGACATCCACATAAACATAGCCGCTCAGTCTTCCGTTTTCGTCGCGAATCATGCCCGGCCCGGTCTTCATGTGGATGTCCGCAATTTCGCCAAGAGGAATCTGAGCGCCGGAAGGCGTCGCCACCAGCACGCGTTCCAGCGCGCCTATATCGCTGCGGTAGTCACGCAGATAGCGGACGTTCACGGAATACCGTTCACGACCTTCGATTGTGGTCGACACCTGATCGCCACCAACCGCTGACATCAGAACATTCTCGGCGTCGTCGACGGTCAGGCCATAGCGGGCGAGTTCGTCACGTTTCAAATCAAAGTCAAGGAAGTACCCGCCGCTGGTGCGTTCCGCAAAGACGCTGGTGGTTCCAGGGACGTCTTTCAGCGCCTTCTCAATCTGTTCGCCGATTTGTTGAATCTGGGTTAAGTCGGAGCCGAGCACCTTGATGCCGAGGGGCGTGCGAATTCCGGTAGTCAGCATGTCAGTGCGAGCCTTGATGGGCATCGTCCAGGCATTCGAGATGCCCGGGATCTGCAGAGCTTCATTCAAGCCGCCCGGACCATAAATCAATTCCTGCGTCGACATGTGATCGGGCCAGAACCGTCGCAGAATGGATTGAACTCGGGTTGGGGCTGACTTTGAGTACCAGCGATTTACCTTGGGCCATTCCTCCTGTGGCTTGAGCACAATGGTAGTTTCCATCATCGAGAACGGGGCAGGATCAGTCGAAGTGTCTGCGCGGCCAGCCTTCCCGAAGACGCGCTCGACTTCCGGAAATCCCGCGATGATCTTGTCCTGCTCTTGCAACGCGCGTGTGGCTTCCGCAACCGAGATGCCCGGGAGCGTCGACGGCATATAGAGCAGCGTACCTTCATCCAGCGGAGGCATGAACTCCGATCCAAGTTTGAAGTAAACGGGAATACTCAGCGCCATGACCAGCAACGCACAGCCGATCGTCATCCACTTGTGATCGAGGACGAACTCCACTACCGGGTGATAAATCTTCATCATCGGCTTGCTGATCGGATGGTTCTCTTCGCTGTGGATCTTGCCGACAAAAATAGCGTTGACGACCTTTGCCAGCCACTTGGGACGGAAGTTGAACCCATCCATGCGCGAGAAAAGGAAGCGCATCGCCGCCGGCGCCAATGTAATCGCCAACATTGCCGCAATCGCCATGGAAAAGTTCTTGGTGAACGCCAGCGGTTTGAACAGACGTCCCTCCTGGCCTTCCAGCGTGAATACCGGGAGAAAACCCACCGCGATGACGAGCAGGGCAAAGAAACTGGGGCCGCCAACTTCCTTTACAGCGGCGATCACGACGGCGTGAGACGGACCAGGACGACCGTCTGCTTCCCAGTGTTCGAGCTTCTTGTGCGTCTGCTCGACCATTACAACGGAAGCGTCTACCAATGCGCCGATGGCGACAGCCAGACCACCCAAGGACATAATGTTTGCTGTCATCCCCATCCATTGCATCGGGATGAAAGCCAGAATCACGGTGACGGGGATAGTAATGATCGGAACAATCGCGCTGCGCAGATCCCACAGGAAGATCATGATTACGAGGCTGACGATGACCAGTTCTTCGATCAACGTGTGCCGGAGATTGTCGACCGCTCGATCGATGAGATCGGACCGGTCGTAAGTCGTCACCAATTTGACGCCGGGAGGCAGCGTGGACTTCAAATCGTTCAGCTTCTCCTTGGTACGTTCGATCACCTTCTGCGCGTTCTCTCCATACCGCATGATGACTACGCCGCCGACCGCCTCACCCTTGCCGTCCAGCTCTCCTACGCCTCTCCGCATATCGGGTCCGAAGGTCACGGTGGCCACATCACCGACAAGGACGGGCGTTCCCGTCTGGGCGTTAGACATAATGACGGTCTTGCGGATGTCGTCGAGCGAGCGGATGTATCCCCGGCCGCGAATCATGTACTCACGCCCAGTAAACTCGACGAGTCTTCCGCCGACGTCGTTGTTGGACTTCTGCACCGCATCGCTGACCGCATTGATGGGAATCTTGTAGGCAAGCAGTTTATTGGGATCGACATTGACCTGATACTGCCGCACGAAGCCCCCAATGGGAGCGACCTCGGCAACGCCGGGAACGGTCTGGAGCGCGTAGCGTAAGTACCAATCCTGGTAGGACCGCAGTTGATCGATGCTGTAGGTCCCCGTCGTGTCGACCAGAGCGTACTGATAGACCCAGCCGACCGAGGTCACATCTTTGGCCAGCTCCACGCTCACACCCTTTGGCAGCTTCGGAGTCACTGAGTTCAGATATTCGAGCGTGCGTGACCGTGCCCAATAGAGGTCCGTTCCTTCGTCGAAGATGATGTAGATGTAGGAGTAGCCAAAATCGGAAAATGCGCGGATATCCTTGACCTTGGGCAATCCAAGCAGAGCCGACGTGATTGGGTACGCGACCTGATCTTCCATAATGTCGGGGCTGCGATCCCACTTGGCGTAGACGATCACCTGGGTGTCGGAGAGGTCCGGAATCGCATCCAGCTTTGTGTTCTTCATCGCGTTCCATCCCAACAGCACGGCGACCGCCACGAAGAGGAAGATCAGGTACCTGTTCTTGTCGCTGAAATCAATGATCTTGTTCATCATTGGAAATGGGCCTCGCTCATAAGTTGTCCAAACGAGATCGCGTTGCCGCCGTTCGCAGCCGTAAAGTCTTCAGCCTGCTGTTTTGTCGCAAAGGTTAAGGTCCCTGGCGAGCACCGGTCGTACGCCATTACCTGGGTGTCCTTCATTTCGCCCATGTGCATCCCGGCGTGGTCGCAGGCTATTACGCGGCTGCCTTCGACGTACCATGCCCCTTCAGGCGGCATCGCCTTGCCCGTGCTGTAATCGTGGACCGTGATTAGGCGTATCGG
>Ga0302278_10003968_pt1 | contig 15605 bp, 12 predicted proteins | sample III_Bog_N3_2_FD_194543 | JGI IMG/M metagenome (GOLD analysis project Ga0302278, IMG submission 194543) | Peat permafrost microbial communities from Stordalen Mire near Abisko, Sweden - III_Bog_N3_2 | ecosystem: Environmental > Terrestrial > Soil > Wetlands > Peat | place: Sweden: Abisko...
CGCTGAGGTTCTTGTCCCAGCCGACGCCCTGGCCGTGGTCGGCGCGCCAGATCCAGGTGTGGTCGATGAGGGTGTCGTTGGAGTTGATTTCGAGGTTGATTTTGGCGGAGCCGACGCCTGCTCCGCCGACGCGGAAGAAGATGTCGCTGAGGAGGATGGGGTTGCGGGCGTGGGAGATCTTGCTTCCGGCTGGACCCACTTGGAGCAGGATGGGGGATTGCTGCTCGCCGGCGTCGATGAGGAGGCCGGCGAGGGTGATGCCGTCGGCGTCGGCGGTGGTGAGGGCGGCGGTGCCTTTGGTGGGGCGGAGGGAGGCGAAGCCGAGGCCGAGGACGATGGTGTCGGGGCGGGTGACGCGGATGGGGGCATTGAGCGAATAGATGCCTGGGGTGAGGAGGAGGTTTTTGCCGGCGAGGAGCTGGGCGTTGAGGGTGGCGGCGGTGTCGGCGTCGGGGTGGGCGATGTAGAACTTGCTGAGGGGGATGGACTTGCCGGGGGTTTGGCCGCTGTGCCAACTGACGCCGGTTGAGTTGTGGACGAGGGCGGGGACGCGGACGGACCAATTTCCCGCGCCGTCGACGGTGAGGAAGGGCTTCTCGCGGATGACGGGGGATTGGGCGATCTTTGTGTATACGGGTTTGGGCCAGTCGCCATCGGGAGGGTGGTTGACGCCGACGAAGACCATGTTCCAGTTTGCGCCGGTCCAGGAGGCCCACTCGGCGTTGCGGCTGATCCATTGCTGCTGGGTGCCGCTGCCGACATTGCCATCGATGAGGGAGTCGGAGATCCAGCCGCCGGAGGCCCAGCCGTGGTTCTGGTTAAGGACCAGGTTGCCAAGGATATGCATGCGGCGGAAGGGGGCGGCCTGGGAGACGGCCCACTGCATGGTGGTGGGGGCGGGGCCGTTGAGGGGGGTGACGGAGAAGCCCTCGGCGGCTCGCCAGAAGGTGCAGGTGGCGTTGTCGTGGGGCAGGCTGGCGTCGGCGTGGACGTTTCCGGTGATGTGGACTGCGTCTGGGGAGGCTCCGAGGCCGAGGACCTGGGTGTAGAAGCCGATGGGGATGTCGTTTTTGTATTCACCGGGGAGGAAGAGGAAGGCGTTGCGTTCGGGGCCGAACTCATTGTGCTGCTGGACCTTGTAGACCTGGTCGATTTGGGACTGGATTTTGGCGGCGGGTGTGGAGGGGGAGAAGATGAGGACGTTGGGGCCGAGGTCGGGGGCTGTTTGGGGGTGGGCGGCGGCGGCGGGAAGGGTGAAAAGTGCTGCAAGAAGCAGGGGGACGGTGGGATGGAGATGCGGCATGGGAGCCCTCGGGAATCTGAAAAGAATGGTAATGCATGAACGGGGCGGGTGGTGTGGCGGGAAGACAGGGTTTGGGGCGCGGGTTTGGAGACCCGCACGACAGCCGGTCTGGAGACCGGCGCTACCTGCCCGCGTGGTTCGCCTGACGGCGAGGATGTCGATTGTGAGTCTCCGGGATAGGAGCCTGAAAAAGCGTGTTGTTTTGCGGGGTTGAGCGGGTTTGTTCCCCTTGTAGATTGCGAGTGTTTATAGGGCTCTGCGGGGCCTTTCCGCATGCTAAAATAGAGATGCGCGAATTCGTCTAAAAGCTCCCCTGTTTCAAGCGGTTACTGCTGTAAAAACGACTTGGAAATCCGGCTCCTGAGTAAGGGTATGCCGGAGCCGCAATCGGCGGGGAACTCAGGGCGATAAGTCCGCTAAGCATACAGCGAAGAACAGCGATCGGAAACCGAATGGCTATCGAAACACCTGACGAGAATCTCATGCCCGACGATAAGAACAAAAACGGCAGTTACACCGGGGACAACATCACCGTGCTTGAGGGCATGGAGCATGTGCGGCTGCGGCCGGCGATGTATATCGGGTCGACGGGCGAGATGGGGCTGCATCACCTGGTGTACGAGGTGGTGGACAACTCGGTGGACGAGGCGCTGGCGGGGTATGCGACCAGGGTAGACGTGGTGATCCACGTGGACAACTCGATCACGGTGACGGATGACGGCCGCGGCATTCCGGTGGACATGAAGACGCTGATCAACGGCGAGCAGATGCCGGCGCTGCAGGTGGTGCTGACCAAGCTGAACGCGGGGGGCAAGTTTGATGCGTCGAACTACAAGGTTTCAGGCGGGCTGCACGGGGTGGGCGTGAGCTGCGTGAATGCTCTGTCGCAGGAGCTGAACGTGGAAGTCTGGCGCGACGGTCATACGTGGGAGATGGATTTCAGCTGCGGGGTAGCGACGAGCGAGCTTCGCCAGGTGGGGACGAGCAAGCGGCTGGGGACGAAGGTGCATTTTCTTCCCGACAAGAGCATTTTCACGGTGACGGAGTTCAACTACGACACCTTGGCGCAGCGGCTGAGGGAGTTGGCCTTTCTGAACAAGGGGTTGGAGATTACGCTGACGGACGAGCGGACGGCGGATGCGAAGACGGGCGAGGCGCGGAGCGCGACATTTCGGTATGCGGGCGGGATTGCGGAGTTTGTGAAGCACTTGAACCGCGGGAAGATTGTGTTGCATGAGAAGCCGATTGTGATGGAGTCGATGCGCGATGGGGTGGAGATTGACATTGCGCTGCAGTACAACGACAGCTACTCGGAGACGGTGTTCAGCTTTGCGAACAACATCAACACGGTGGACGGCGGGACGCATTTGTCGGGGTTCCGGACTTCGCTGACGCGGACGGTGAACGCGATTGGGCAGTCGCTGGGCTTGTTCAAGGACATGAAGGAGAACCTGAGCGGCGACGATGTGCGTGAGGGGCTGGTGGCGGTGGTGAGCGTGAAGCTGCCGCAGCCGCAGTTTGAAGGGCAGACGAAGGGCAAGCTGAACTCGGATATTGCGGGGATTGTGCAGGCGTTTGTGAACGAGCGGCTGGGGATGTTTCTGGAGCAGAATCCGCCGGTGGCGAAGAAGATTATCAACAAGGCGATTGAGGCTGCGCGGGCGCGCGAGGCGGCCAGGAAGGCACGCGATCTGACGCGGCGCAAGGGAGCGCTGGACGGGGGCGGGTTGCCGGGCAAGCTGGCGGATTGTTCGGAACGGAATCCGGAGCGGTGCGAGCTTTATCTTGTGGAGGGTGAAAGCGCAGGGGGGACGGCGAAGCAGGGACGGGATCGCAAGTTTCAGGCGATTTTGCCGCTGAAGGGCAAGATTCTGAACGTGGAGAAGGCGCGCTACGACAAGATGCTGGGGCACGAGGAAATCCGCGCGATGATTACGGCGCTGGGCTGTGGCATTGGCAAGGACGACTTTGACCCGTCGAAGATTCGGTATGGCAAGATCATTCTGATGACGGACGCCGATGTGGACGGGTCGCACATCCGGACGCTGCTGCTGACGTTCTTTTTCCGGCACATGACGGAGCTGATCAAGCGGGACAACATCTACATTGCGCAGCCGCCGTTGTTCAAGATCAAGAAGGGTCGGTTTGAGCAGTACATCAAGGACGAGCGCGAGTTTGACAAGGTGATGGTGAATCGCGCGTCGGAGGGGATGGTGGTGCGCCACGGCGAGGCTGCCAGCAAGATTGACGGGCCGGAGCTTATCCGGTTTATGGGGACGCTGAAGGAGTACCTGGACTTTGTGGAGAAGGTGGACAAGCGCATCCGCAACGAGAAGCTGGTGGAGCTGCTGGCGCGGATGGAGCTGGTGCATCGGGCGGACTTTACATCGAAGGCGGAGAGTGAGATTCCGCTGAAGCTGGCGGCGCTCCACGAAGAGCTGAACGGGCTGAAGGACGAGATGCAGTTCAAGGCCGTGAATGAGCCGGTGGAGGACGAGGAGCATCACACCTGGTCAGTCTGCTTTACGGATTCGCAAGGCGCGACGCGGTGCGTAGACTGGGCTCTGGCGTCGAGCCCTGAGTTCAAGCAGATGATGGCGAAGTATATCCAGATCAAGGATTACCTGGAGCCGCCGTTTCTGATTGAGTATGCCAGCAAGACGGCGACTGTGGAGGCGGCGGGCGAGGAGCCGGAGGCAGCGGAGGGCGCGGCGGAAGTGGGCGTGGCGGAGGCGAAGGCGGAGGCAACGCAGGCTCGCCGGACGGCGAAGCAGTCGCGGGAGCCGGTGGAGAAGCAGACGGCGCGGGAGCTGTATGCGCACATTGTTGAGGCGGGCAAGAAGGACTACAGTGTGCAGCGGTACAAGGGGCTGGGGGAGATGACGGCGACGCAGTTGTGGGAGACCACGATGGATCCGGAACACCGCACGCTGCTGCAGGTGAAGCTGGAGGACATTGTCGAGACCAATGAGATCTTTACGACGCTGATGGGCGAGGACGTGGAAAAGCGGCGCAAGTTCATTGAAGACAATGCTCTGGATGTGAAGAACCTGGACATTTAAGGGCGAGCGCTTATCGTTTCATTCCTGGACCTTTAGCGCTTTGGCCTCTTCAAACGCCGGACTCCAAAGGCATCCAGCTTTGGATCCGTGCTGAGAATTGGCAGATTGTTCTGGATCGCCTGCGCGGCAATCATGCGGTCAAATGGATCCGCATGTGCGTCTTCAAAGCGTGCAGCCCGCATCATGGACTCTGGCTCCAGAGGAAGAAGCGTGTATCCAAGGCGATTCTCGATGTTGAGGATCAGGTCGCTCTCGAATTCAACCGCCTCCGGAAGCTTGCCGTTTCGAACCTTCAAACTGATTTCGTAGAGGGATGCCGCGGATACCAGAATTTCGTTGTTGAGGCCGCCAATCAGCTCTTTTGCCCATGGTTCCATGCGCTTGGAGCTTATCGCGGACCAAAGCACGTAGTGAGTGTCTATGAGAAGTCTCAATCTCCCTCGCCGCGCCAAGCCTTCATCTCGGCTTCAGGCAATTCATCGAAATCGGCTGGTATGTCGAAATCGGGATGGGGAAACAGGTCGAACGCACGTTGTTTTGCAGGTTTCAAGGCAACAATCTCGGCCACCGGAGTCTTTTTCCGGCCCTGGGTAAGCACTATCTTTTCGCCGCGCTGCGCGCGCTTTACCAGATCGGAAAGCTGGGTCTTGGCTTCGAACATCGTGGCTTCCATCCTGCGCCCCTCCAAAATGCTAAGAATATCTTAGCTAAGATGCGCGGAGTTTACAACGCTGCGCAGTGTAAAATTAGGCCATCCTGCAGACACTTCAATAAAGTGCACATTCGAGGAACTGAGCCGCGACGCGCTTTGCTTACAATAACGTCTGAAAGGCAATTGCAGTGCGGCTGCGAATCCTATTTTGATCAATAAACTTGTTTTCTCGAATCTCGGGCATCGACCTGTGCGCACGGTGTTGAGCGTATTGGCGATCGCAGTGGAAGTAACGATGATTCTGACGCTGGTTGGGGTCAGCTATGGCACTCTGGACGGCACCGCGCAACGGGCTCGCGGGGTGGGTGCGGACTTGATGATTCGGCCGCCGGGTTCGGCGATTATCGGGTTGAGCACGGCGCCGATGTCGGACGAGTTGATTGCGTTCGTCGCGAGTCAGCCGCATGTGGCGCTGGCGACTGGAACGGCGATTCAGCCGCTGTCGGGGTTCGACTCGATTACCGGCCTGGACATTGACGCGTTTTCGCGCATGAGCGGGGGATTCCACTTTCTGGAAGGCGGCCCGTTCCAGAATGACCAGGACATGCTGGTGGACGAGTATTACGCGCGGGAGAAACATCTGCACGTTGGCGACCAGGTGAAGCTGGCCAACCATGTGTGGCGAATAGCCGGCATCTTCGAGTCAGGCAAGCTGGCGCGCATGTGCGTGCGGCTTTCAGTGCTTCAGAGTTCAATGGGCAATGAGCACCGGTTGAGCCAGATTTATGTGAAGACGGACAGCCCGGGGCAGATTCCGACGGTGCTGCGCGATTTGCGCGCGAAGATGCCGACCTACCAGATTTACTCGATGGAGGAGTTTACTTCGCTGCTGTCAATCAACAGCGTGGGGTTGCTGCGCAACTTCATTGGCGTAGTGATTGGGGTGGCGGTGATTGTGGGATTCATTGTGGTGTTCATGGCGATGTACACGGCGGTACTGGAGCGGACGCGGGAGATTGGCATTCTGAAGGCGGTGGGGGCTTCGGGGTGGCTGATTCTCGATTTGCTGTTTCGGGAGACGCTGCTGCTTTCGGTGGTGGGCACTGTTGTTGGCATTCTGCTGACGTATGGGACGCAGTGGCTGATGAAGCATGCGGTGCCATCGAGCCTGACGCAGGAGACGGTCTATTTGTGGTGGCCGATTGCGGGCGGAGTGGCGATTGTGGGCGCGCTGCTGGGGGTGGTGGTCCCGGCCATCAAGGCGGTAAGGCAAGATGCGACGGAGGCTCTCTCCTATGAGTGATGGCCAGGTAGCTACGACGCCGATGATTCAGGTGCGGAATCTGTACAAGACGTATCGCGCCGGAGATGTGGACGTGCACGCGCTGCAAGGGGCGAGCCTGGATGTGGCGCGGGGCGAGTTTGTGGCGATTGTCGGGGCTTCGGGGTCTGGCAAATCGACGCTGTTCAACATTCTGGGGACGCTGACGCCGCCTACGTCGGGCACGGTGACCATCGATGGCAGGGACCTGAGCAACCTGACCAATACTGAAAGAACCGAGTTGCGCAAGCATACGGTGGGGTTTGTGTTTCAGAAGTACAACCTGCTGCCGACGCTGACAGCGGAAGACAACATCAGGATGGTGCAGTACATCGGGGCGCGGCGCGGAGACAGGCAAGACAAGGGCGGCAAGGGGCTTGAGTTTACGCCGGAGTTCACGGAGATTCTTGAGGTTCTGGGGATTGCGGACCGGATGAGGCACAAGCCGCGTGCGCTTTCTGGAGGCCAGCAGCAGCGGGTGGCGATTGCGCGGGCGCTGGTGAACGGGCCGGCGATTCTGCTGGCGGACGAGCCGACGGGGAATCTGGACAGCAAGAATTCCGCGGCGGTGCTGGGGTTGCTGAGGGATCTGAACAAGCGGCTGGGGCAGACGATTCTGATGATCACGCATGATCGGGAAGCGGCGGAGTATGCGGGGCGGTCGATCCAGATGCTGGATGGGCAGGTTGTGTAAAGGCTGAAGCGAGTGCGGTTGTCGTGAGAAGCGTTCTGCGGGGGCTAAATCCTTGACCTATGGGACACCGGTCCGGGCCTAAAGTCCATGCGATTCCGCACCAATTTCAGGGGGTTAAAACCCCCTGCTCCCTCCGCATACGTGCACCGTCCCTCCGGGACTCCGGTTGCTTTCTTGGTCTCACTAACCCCGCGCTGAAGCGCGGGGCTAACAAACATTGCGCCTACGGCGCGGGCGACGGGCTGCTCCCTGGATAGTCCCCTTTGACGGCGCCAATCACAGAGCCTCCGGCTTTACGGGAAGATCTTACTTCTGCTGCTCACTTTCTTCTGCCGGCCTGCGGTGTTAGCCTTCCCGTGGAGTAAAAACAGGAGGGATTTGTGCGTCTTTCATTTGCACGACTTGCCGCAATCGGGATCGCAATCGGAATTGGAACAGGGATGGGGGCGCTGACGGGGTCAGTGGGCGCTCAGGAAGCAAAGAAGCCGGTGGCTGCAGCGGCCTCTTCAATGCCAGGCGGGCAGGCGAGAGCGGTGGAGGGAATCTACGACCCGGTGGCTGATCCAAAAGCTCAAGTGACGGTGGGGCATGCGCGGTTTACGGTGCTGACGCCTGAACTTATTCGGATGGAGTGGGCGGCGGATGGGAAGTTTGAGGATCATGCTTCGTTTGTGTTTTTGAATCGTAGGATGCCGGTGCCGAAGTTTGAGCAAACCTACAATGGCGACCGGGGCGGAACCGCGATCTACTCCATCAAGACCGGTGCTCTTGAGCTTGCGTATAGTCATTCCAAATTACCGGGCGCGGACGATCGCTTTACGGCTGAGAACCTCAAGATCACTCTCACGGTCGACGGCAAAGAGGTCGTATGGCATCCGGGGATGGATGATCCGGAAAACCTGAAGGGAACTACGCGGACGCTGGACGGGGCGGTGGGCTCGCAGACTCACGAGCCCATTGAGCAGGGGCTGGTTTCGCGCGCTGGGTGGGCGGTGGTGGACGACTCGACGCGGCCGCTGTTTGACGAGGACGATTTCAGCTTCAAAGAGGGTGAAAAGAGCCCTTGGCCCTGGGTGATTGAGCGGCCTGCGGGCGATCGTCAGGACCTTTACTTTTTTGGCTATGGGCACGACTACAAAAAGGCGCTTGGGGACTATGTGAAAGTGGCTGGGCGGATTCCACTGCCGCCGCGGTTTGCGTTTGGGGCGTGGTGGTCGCGGTATTGGGACTATACGGACCAGGAGCTGGACGAGCTGGTGCGCGGGTTCCACGAGAACGATGTGCCGCTGGATGTGCTGGTGATCGATATGGGCTGGCACATGAGCAATGAGCAGCTCACAGCGATGGGGGAGAAGGACCAGTCAGACCATTCCCTTGGCTGGAGCGGCTACACATGGAACAAGACGCTGTTTCCGGACCCGGACGATTTTCTCAAGAAGATTCACGCTGAGGGCTTGAAGGCTACGCTGAATCTGCATCCTGCTTCGGGGATTGAGCCGTGGGAGAAGGCGTACCCGGCGATGGCGAAGGCGATGGAGATTGATCCGGCGACGCGGAAGTATGTGCCGTTCGACATTACCGACAAGAAGTTTGCTACCAACTATATGGACCTGGTGCATCATCCGCTGGAGAAGCAGGGGATCGACTTCTGGTGGCTGGACTGGCAGCAGGAGCAGAAGACAGAGATGGCGGGGGTGATGCCGACGTGGTGGCTGAATTATGTCCACTTTACGGACCAGCAGCGCGAGGGGAAACGGCCGCTTCTATTTCATCGGTGGGGTGGGCTGGGGAACCATCGTTATCAGATTGGGTTCTCGGGGGATACGGTTTCGATCTGGGATTCGCTGGCGTTTCAGCCGTGGTTTACGGCAACGGCGGCGAATGTGGGCTATGCGTATTGGAGCCATGACATTGGGGGACACATGCCGGGAGCGGTTGATCCGGAGCTCTATACGCGGTGGGTGGAGTTTGGCGCGTTCAGTCCCATTTTGCGTACGCACACGACGAAGAATCCGGCGTCGGAGCGGCGGGTGTGGGCTTATCCGGAGCCGTATTCTTCGGTGCTGCGGTCGACGTTCCAGCTTCGCTATTCGCTGGAGCCTTACACCTATACGGAAGCGCGGCGGACGTTTGATACGGGCGTGGCGTTCTTCCGGCCGCTTTATTACGACTGGCCGGAGGCGCAGGAGGCGTACGACAACAGGGGCGAATATCTGTTTGGCGACCAGATGCTGGCTGCGCCGGTGACGGTTCCTGCGGATAAAGAGAGCGGGTTGGCGACGGAGAAGGTGTGGCTGCCGGAGGGTGAGTGGATTGAGTGGCAGACGGGCAAGCATTTCACGGGTCCGGTGACGGTGGAGCGGAGTTTCAGCATTGAGCAGACTCCGGTGTATCTGAAGGCGGGGGCAATTGTGCCGATGCAGCCTGCGATGCGTTATACGGGCGAGAAGCCGGTTGATCCGCTGATTGTGAATGTGTGGCCGTTGGCGCCGGGGGCGAGTTCGAGCTATTCCGTTTATGAGGACTCGGGGGCGGCGGTGGAGTATCAGAAGGGGGCGTTTACGCGGACGCCGATCAAAGTTACGCAGAGCGGGGCCACCCAGTCGGGAGACACGCTGAAGGTGGAGATTGGGCCGGTGGAGGGTGGGTTTACCGGGATGCTGAAGGCGCGTGGGTTTGAGGTGCGGCTGCCGGCGGACTGGCCACCTGCGCAAGTGACGGTGAATGGGGTTGCTGTGAAGCGGGCCGGGGCATTGGGCAAAGGTGGATGGAGCTTTGAGGGGAATACGCTGACAACGGTGATTCCGGTGGCGAGCACTAGCACGGCTGCGAAGGTGGTGGTGGAGGTGCGGCGGGCAGCGGGGCTGACGGCGAAGCGCGGGGAACTGGATGGGTTTGCGGGGACGATGACGCGGCTGCGCGGCGCTTACGATGCGATGAACCTGACGAATCCGATTTCTGAGCCGCCGGATGTGCTGGTGGACGCGATGCAGAGCGGGGATCGGCTGAGCTACTATCCGGAGACGGCGGTCGAGGAGATTGCGCATCTGCATGAGGAATTGCCGAAGGCGCAGGCGGCACTGGCGCAGATTGGGAATGGGTTCGCGGGTCGGCTGGACCTGTACCTGGAGCGGATGAAGAACCGGCCGGAGCATGGGGTTGCGGTGGATTTGGAGTCGGCGCGGAAGGTTCGGCTGGAGGCGATGACGCGGGCGCGGATTTATTTGGAGGCGGCGGGGAAGTAGGTGCACGGTTCGCCTCTTTAGAATGCTGCAGGTTGAGACGCAAGCTTTCCCACCCATTCGCCGGAAAAAAGGCGAATGGATGGGGCACGGAGGATTGTTGCCGGTCCGAGATGGGCTGGTGCCGGTTTGGTATTGTTTTTGAACGGGGTTGGTCGATTTTCTGGGGGGATTTGGAGATGGCATTCGATCGGCGGGGATTTTTGACTGCTTGTGGGCGGGCTGGGATTACTTCGGCGTTGATGCCGGGGATATTGTTTGCGCTGGCTTCGCAGGCGGAGGAGGCGCAGGGGCAGGCGTATCTGGACCAGTCGAAGCCGCCGGTGATTACGCCGGAGATGATTGACCAGGCGGCGGTGCTGGCGGGGGTGGGGCCGTTTACGGCTGAGCAGAAGAAGATGATGATCGACGGGCTGGTGGACCAGAACGGGTCGGTGAAGGCGATCAGGAAGTTGAAGCTGCCGAACTCGGTGGCGCCGGCGTTTGTGTTTCATCCGTTGGGGGCCGTGAGGCCTCGGGAGGATCGTTCTTCGCAACCGGACGGAGGGAGGAACGAAGACATTCTCATTACCCCGCCTTCAATGCCTGCACGCATCGAGGATTTGGCCTTTTCGACTGTGAGCGAGCTGGGTTGGCTGCTGGGGACTCGCAAGATCACATCGCTCGATCTAACGAAGATGTACCTGGAGCGGCTGAAGCGGTATGACGCGACGCTGCATTTTTCGATCACGCTGACGGAGGATCGGGCGCTGGCTCAGGCGAAGAAGGCCGATGAGGAGATTGCCGCCGGTCATTATCGCGGGCCGCTGCATGGGATTCCGTGGGGGGCGAAGGATTTGCTGGCGGTGAAGGGGTATCCGACGACGTGGGGGGTGGGCGGGTTTGAGCACCAGGTGATCGACGAGGATGCAACCGTTGTCCAGCGGCTGGATGCCGCGGGGGCGGTATTGGTGGCCAAGCTGACGCTGGGCGCGCTGGCCATGGGCGACCACTGGTTTGGAGGGCAGACTCGGAATCCTTGGAATCCGAAGCAGGGTTCAAGTGGATCTTCTGCCGGGCCGGCGAGCGCGGTGTCAGCCGGGTGCGTTGGGTTTGCGATTGGGTCGGAGACGCTGGGGTCGATCTCTTCTCCTTCGACACGGTGTGGAGTCACGGGGCTGCGGCCTACGTTTGGGTTTGTTCCGCGGACGGGAGCGATGGCGCTGAGCTGGACGATGGACAAGCTGGGGCCGATTGCGCGGTCGGCGGAGGATTGCGCGCTGGTGCTGGAGGCGATCTGCGGGCCGGATGGGAAGGATACTTCGGTGGCGGCGGCGGAATTCCACTGGGATTTGGGACTGGATTGGAAGAAGCTGCGAATTGGCTATTTGAAGAGCGAGTTTGATGCGCCGGGGCCGCTGAAGCTGGATGAAGCGAAGCCGAATGAGACGGCGGAGGAGAAGAAGCAGCGCGAGGAGCGCAACGAGCAGATGACCGTGGGGCGTGCGCGGAGGGAGTACGACCGGAAGTTTGACCTGGCGGCGCTGGACAAGCTGAAAGAAATGGGGGTGACGCTGGTTCCGGTGGAGTTGCCCAAGCTGCCGTATGGGGCGATGACGGCGCTGTTGACGGCGGAGGCTGCGGCGGCGTTTGACGATTTGACGCTGTCTGGGCGAGATGCGTTGTTGACGGAACAAGGTGTGGAGGACTGGCCGAATGCGTTTCGGACTGCGCGGTTCTATTCGGCGGTGGATTACATCCAGGCGAACCGGGCGCGGACGCTGGCGGTGCAGCAGGTTTCGGCGCTGTTTGAGCAGGTGGACGTGATTGTGACGCCGACGAACGGGACGCAGCTGGTGGCGACGAATCTGACCGGGCATCCGGCGCTGATTGTGCCGAACGGGCTGCGGGGCGCGGATGCTCCCAGGCCGCCGAACGTGGATGACGGCGATAATGACGATATTGGCGGGCCGGGGACGCCGGTGTCGCTGACATTTTTGGCGGGGCACTATCAGGATGCGAAGCTGGCGGCGTTTGGAAGGGCGTATCAAGTGGCGACGGGGTTTGAGAGACTCCATCCGAAGATGGAGTAGGGGGTGGGGGATGGGGTGTGGGGTGTGGGGTGTGGGGTGTGGGGGGTGGGGTGCGGGGTCTAGGATTTAGGGACTAGGGACTAGGGACTGAGGAGTGATGGCGCTGGTTGAGGTGGAGGCGGTTTCGAAGAGTTATGCGCGGCGGGCGGGGTTCCGGACGCGGCTGCAGGCGGTTGTCGAGAATGTTTCCCTGACCATTGAGGCGGGGGAGACGCTGGGGCTGGTGGGCGAGTCGGGGTCGGGGAAGACTACGCTGGCGCGAATGATTCTGGGGCTGGTTACGCCGACGAGCGGGATGATTCGGGTGAACGGGACGGATGTGGCACGGGCTTCGGCAGGCGAGCTACTCAAGCTGCGGCGGCAGATGCAGCCGGTGTTTCAGGACCCGAATGGGGCCTTGAATCCGCGCATGAAGGTGCTCGATCTGATCACTGAGCCATGGCGGATTCACAACGCATGGAGCCCAAGAGTCGCAAGGATGGGAGCCGAGGGGCTTGGTCTGGAAGGAATCCGCATGGATGCTACAGACCTGCTGCACCAAGTTGGGATGGATGGGTCGGCGCTGGGACGGTTTCCGCATGAGTTCAGCGGTGGGCAGCGGCAGCGGATCAACATTGCTCGGGCGCTGGCGCTGCGACCGAAGCTGCTGATTCTGGATGAGCCGGTTTCTGCGCTGGATGTGAGCGTTGGGGCGCAGATTGTGAACTTGCTGCAGCGCTTGCAGCGGGAGTTGGGGCTGACTTACCTGTTTATCTCGCATTCCATGCCTCTGGTGCGGTATTTGAGTACGCGGATTGCGGTGATGGAGCGGGGGCGGCTGGTGGAGATGGGCGGGGCGGTGGCGCTGTGCGCGGAGCCGCGGGAGGCGTATACGCGGCAACTGCTGGAGGCTACGCCGGAACTGCCTGTGGAGGGGTAGACGGCGCGATGGGCGCCATGGGTTGAGAGTTGTGCCGCAACCGAATCAAACTAAAAGGATTTGACAGAAAAACCCATTTCGACCTATTGAAATAAAGGACTTGGGAGCGCACGCGAGATTGCGGGAGGCGGTCATTTTTTGAAGGAAAAGTGGAGGCGTTCAGGCCGTTCCTGGAGACCAGGCCGGGCTTCCGCCGCGCTTGTTTATAATCCAGACGAGCATGTAGCGGCCGCGTCCGCCTGCTGTCTGGAGCTAGAGAATGACCTTCGACATCCAGGAGATCCTGGAAATACTGCCGCACCGATACCCCTTCCTGATGATCGATCGGATCATCGAATTCGAACGCCAGAAGCGCGTTGTGGCCGTGAAGAACGTGAGCATCAATGAGCCGTATTTCCAGGGGCATTTTCCGGGCGCGCCCATTATGCCCGGAGTGCTGGTGATTGAGGCGATGGCCCAGGCCGGTGCGGTGCTGATGTTGAGCGAGATGCCGGACCGCGAGAACAAGCTGGCGGTTTTCACGGGTATTGACAACGCAAAGTTCCGCCGCCAGGTGGTGCCGGGCGACCAGTTGCGGATTGAGGTGGACGTGCTGAGCTTTCGCACGCGGGCCGGTCGCATGGCTGGGAAGGCGTATGTGGACGGCAAGGTGACCTGCGAGGCGACATTGACCTGCATGATTGTGCCGCGGGCGTTGGAGGCCAAGAGCGCCGAGGCGGGCCAGTGAGCATCCACCCCAGCGCGATAGTGGCCGCTGGCGCGGTGGTTCCGCATTCCTGCACGGTGGGACCGTTTTGCACCATCGGGCCAGGGGTGGTGCTGGGCGAGGATTGCGTTCTCATCTCTCACGTGGTGCTCGACGGCCGCACCCGGATCGGGGCTGGAAACATCTTTCATCCGTTCTGCGCGGTCGGTGTCCCGCCCCAGGACTTGAAATACAAGGGCGAACCCACCGAGACCGAGATTGGCGATGTCAATACGATCCGCGAAAACGTCACCATCAGCCGGGGAACGGTTGGCGGCGGCGGGGTAACGACGGTGGGCTCCGGGTGCCTGCTGATGGCCAGCGTGCACATCGGCCATGATAGCCATGTTGGCAGCCACTGCATCCTGGCCAACGCCGCCACGCTCGCCGGCCATGTGATCATCGAGGACTATGCAACCGTGGGCGCGTTCAGCCCGGTCCACCAGCACTGCATCGTGGGCAAGTATGCCTTCATCGGCGGGGGAACGATTGTGACCCAGGACGTGCTGCCGTTCTCGAAGACATCCGCCCGGCGTGAGAACAAGGCCTTCGGGGTGAACAGCGTCGGTCTGGAGCGGCGGGGATTCAGCCCGGAGCGGATCAGGTCACTGCAGAAGGCGTTCCGGCTGCTGTTGGTGTCGAAGCTGAACACGACGCAGGCGCTTGAGAAGATCCGCGAACTCGAAGGCGAAGATGTGGCGCTGCTGGTCGGCTTCCTCGAGCGCAGCGAGCGCGGGGTCATCAAGTAGACGTGGAATGGAGTAGCAATGAATTGGGATGTGGTTTCTGTAAAGCCCCTAGAGCCCCTCGAACTCTCAGTTCTCTTCAGAGACGGGACGGAGGGCAGGGTGCGCTTTGAACCTAGTCACCTTAGTGGAGTCTTCGAGGCGTTGAAGGCACCCGAGCTTTTCCGTCAGGTGCGGGTTGAAGAGGGCGCGGTCACGTGGCCCGGTGAAATCGATCTTGCCCCAGATGCAATGTACCGCGAGATCAAGCGCTCCGGCGAGTGGGTGTTGCGGTAAAGCGAAGCGCAGCGAGCGCGGGGTTATCAAGTAGTTTCTTGAAAGGAACGACAATCCAATGGACCGAAAAGCTGCTTTGCTCCTTGTGAGTCGCGCCCTAGCATTGATCCAGGGGGTTTGCGCATTGATTGAGACGAGCTACCTTCCTGAGCGCCTTTACTCGTACCTTCATTACGCGCATCAGGTAGCTCAAGTCTCGGTCCCAGTGGGAAGTCTCTATCTCCCGAGCCTCTATCGTGTGGAGGTTGCATTTTTGTTTTTGCGTATTTTGATTTACCTGGTCCTCGCGGTGGTCTTCTGGAATTGCGCGCCGTGGGTTGAGAACACGCTTCTGCCTGAGCGTGTGCCATGAAGCTCGGCCTTATTGCCGGCAACGGCCGCTTCCCTTTCCTGTTGCTCGACGCTGCGCGCGCCCAGGGCCTTGCGGTGACCGTGGCCGCTATCCGCGAAGAGACCGATGCCGAAATCGATCAGAGAGCCGCCGCCGACCCCTGCATCTCCGTCCATTGGCTTTCGCTCGGAGAGCTGTCGCGCCTGATTGAGACCTTTCACAAGGAAGGCGTGACCAAAGCT
>Ga0302278_10003969_pt1 | contig 15601 bp, 13 predicted proteins | sample III_Bog_N3_2_FD_194543 | JGI IMG/M metagenome (GOLD analysis project Ga0302278, IMG submission 194543) | Peat permafrost microbial communities from Stordalen Mire near Abisko, Sweden - III_Bog_N3_2 | ecosystem: Environmental > Terrestrial > Soil > Wetlands > Peat | place: Sweden: Abisko...
GCCTGGCTCAGCTTTACTTGCCGCGATGAAAAGACAGTGGCCCACGGCGAACCGGTGCGCGACTGCGCGGCGTTCCTCAACCGCATTCCGCAGATCGTCGCCATCGGCGTGAACTGCATCCCGCCGAACTGGGTCCCCGCGCTCATCGCCGTGCTTCGCGCCTCCTCCACCAAGCCAGTGATCGTCTACCCCAACTCCGGCGAAGGCTGGGACGCCGAAGCCCGCGCCTGGACAGGCTCGACCGACCCATCCGCATTCGGCCCCCTCGCCAAAGAATGGTTCGCCGCCGGCGCGCAAATCGTAGGCGGCTGCTGCCGTACGCGCCCAGCGCATATACGTCAGGTATCAGCGATTCTTCACTGACAACTGAAAACTGACAACTGACAACTGCCGTTACAGCACTTGCTTAGCAATCGTAGCCAGCTGCATATTCGACGTCCCCTCGTAAATCTTCCCTACCTTGGCATCGCGATAATACTTTTCGGCTGGATAATCGCGCACGAATCCGTTCCCGCCAAACACCTCAACGCACTGGCTGGCCACGCGCTCCGCCACCTGCGATGCAAACAGCTTGGTCATGGCCGCCTCACGCACATAGGGCTGCCCCGCATCCTTCAAGCGTGCCGTGTTGTAGACCATCAGCTTGGCCGCCTCAATCTCCGTAGCCATCTCGGCCAGCGTAAATTGAACCGCCTGAAACTCGGCTATAGGCTTGCCAAACTGCCGCCGTTGCTTGGCGTACCGCGCCGCATGACCCCACGCGCCCTCGGCCAGCCCCAGCATCTGCGCGCCAATGCCGATGCGCCCTTCGTTCAGCGTCTCGATGGCGATCTTGTACCCCTTGCCCGGCTCGCCCAGCAAATTCTCCTCGCCCACTTCGCAGCCATCGAAGATCAGCTCGCAGGTACTGCTGGCCCGAATTCCAAGCTTGTCTTCCTTGCGCCCCACCGTAAATCCCGCCGTACCTTTTTCCACCAGGAAAGCCGTGATGCCGCGATAACCCGCAGCCGTATCAATCGTGGCAAAAACAACAAACAGCCCAGCCTCGCGCGCATTGCTGATCCACAGCTTGCGCCCATTCAGCCGAAATCCTTCCGCTACCCTCTCTGCCCGGGTCTGCAACGCAAATGCATCGGACCCCGACCCGGCCTCGCTAAGCGCATAGGCTCCCACGGTGCCGGTAGCCAGCTTGGGCAGCCAGCGCTGCCTTTGTTCCGAACTACCCCAGCGCCGCAGAGCATTCACAACCAGTGTATTGTGCACGTCCACCAGCACGGCAACCGCCGGGTCCACCGTTGAAATGGCTTCAATCGCCAGCACTGCGTCAAAAAAACTGCCCCCCGCGCCGCCCAGCTCCTCTGGAATCTCGATGCTCATCAGCCCCAGTTCGAACAACCGCCCGACCAGTCCCGCCGCAAACTGCTGCTCATCGTCCATGGCCCGAACCTGCGGCGCAATGGCCTCCTCGGCAAACTGCTTGACGGTGGAATAGAACAGGCTCTCATCCTCAGAGAGCATGGTCAGCGGCGAATGGGTTTCGTGGGTCAACGGAGAAATACCTCCGGCATCGGAGTGTATCAAAGCAGCCTGCAAGTGGTCTGGGCACACAAGAAGCGTACGGCACCGGGCGGGCATTTCTCTAAAGCAAGTCCCGGTTCAGCCCGCAACCAGCTCCAGCGCCGCCGTTCCCCTGCGCGGCAAAATATACTCCGTCGAGCGCCAGGCAATCGACAGCCTCTCGCGGCTCAGCAGCTTGCGAATCTGGCCGCGCGCATGTTCCGCCCAGGGCCCCCGGTTGTCCAGCCGGATATAGGCCTGCCAATGACAAAGTGCCGGGCGGCGCAGACCCTTTCGCTCGTAAGCCAGAGCCAGGTTGTAGTGGGCGTCTGCGTATCGCGGAGCCAGCGCAACGGCCTGGCGATAGGCGGCAACAGACTCATCCAGCCTCTCCAGCTCGTCCAGCACGTTGCCCAGATCGAAGAATGCCAGCACGTACCCGGGATCGGCCGTGGTGGCACGGCGATAAAGTTCCTCGGCGCGGCCAAACTGCTTCAGGTGAAATTGAATGGTTCCCAGGTTGATATAAGCCGCGGCGTAGTCCGGATCGATCTCCAGTATCTCCTCGTACAGTCCAATGGCCTTCTGCTTCTCGCCCGCTTCCTCGGCCTGCACCGCTGCCAGAAAGCGGTCCTGTATGCCGCGCGGGTTGGCCGTTCCCACGCGCCGCATAGGGGTTGGCTCGGAAACAGCAGTCAGCCGGTCAAGATTGGCCGAATTCGCCGCATCCCGGTTCATTCGGTCATAGCGCTCAAAGTCAAACAGCAATTGGCGCCGGATGGGATCGACCATGGCGCCACTGTGGCGAAAAGCAAGGCGCGTCCCGGTGCGGACAAGGCAAGCCTCAAGCAGAGGATTGACCATCCCGGCCACAGCCTTCATGGCCATAATCGAGTGACGGATCGACGATGCAGGCACATCTTCCTCGCGCAGCACGCGCAGGGTCCTCAACTGCCCGAGGTCCTGAAACGTGTAGGTCTCAATTTGGGGGAAGATTCCGGCTCGCTCCCACCCTTGCAACTGGCGGGAACTGATCTGCAAGATGCGCAACACGTCCTGACGGCTATAGCTGGTCACTCTTGAGTGCTCCCACAGGTTCTTACGCACGGCCTCGGGGGTTGAACTCATGTTCTGAACACCGCCCGTGAACTGAAAACCCTGGAACTTAGGTCATGGACGTTGCTCACAAAACAGTTACGGAGGAACCGCTCTTGCTGCGATTATGCCTAAAGTATGCGTGGATAAGATGGCCGTAACCACCGTCGAACGATAAAAATCCGTGGATAACCCGTACCTGACTTGGTTCATTTGAGCCCGGTGCCCCGCGCAGCCTGCGGAAGACTCCTGTGGAAAACTCAAGACAAATGCATCGAACAGGGCGCAACCGTGCTCAACCGGTAAAAAACCCGTAAAGATTTTGGGGACCAAAACAGCGGAAGGAGTGGAGCCGAAGATCGGAGTCGAACCGACGACCTGCTGATTACGAATCAGCTGCTCTACCAACTGAGCTACTTCGGCTTGCCTAGATAATCTTATCCTGATGTGCGTTGAGCGTAAAGCGGCTATACTGCTTCCCATGTACGGCAACCCGGCAGAGGAATGGCAACAGCTCACCGAGCACTACCACAAAATGTGGGATGAAGAGCTGAACCGGTTGGCAACTGACTTCGGCAGTCTCACCGAAACTGCGCAGCAGGTTCTCCGCAACGAGATGAGGAATCGCGGCCTGCGCGATCCGCTCGCCCCAATGTCAAAAAGCCCCTTTCGTCCTGCGGCATCTGCGGTCGCCCCGCGATTCTCGAGCTCCGTCGACCCGATTTCCGCCGGCTCGCGACTCGGCGATTCCGACTCGCAACAGGAAAACGAAAGCCGGCATGAGTACACCTGGAAGACTCCGCTCTGCGAATGCGAAACCACAGAACAGGCGTGGCAGCTTTACGCAGTATTGAAGCGCGCTGGAGTTGACAGTTGGGTTGAAAATGCGGATTCGCGTGGGGGCGGCTTTCCACGCGTAGTCGTCGCCGCCGATCAGCTCGACCAGGCCCGCGAAGTTGCCGCCAGACCCATCCCGTCCGAGATCGTTGAAGCATCCTGTCAGGAATTTCCCGAGTTCGAAACGCCCCGATGCCCGAAGTGTGGTGCCGAAGACCCGGTGCTTGAGGGCGTCGATCCAGTCAATTCGTGGCTTTGCGAGGCTTGCGGAAAGGAGTGGACCGACCCGTCACCCGACGCGGACGGCGCATCGGAAAAGCCCGGACGATGAGCTCCCATAAAACGGAAAGAGCCGCCCGGCAACAGGGCAGCTCCTTCCTCAGGGAGAATAGTTCCAACGGAGGCAAAGCCATCAGAACTTTCTGGCTGCATAGTAGGTGTGTAGAAGGGGAGTGTCAAGGAGAAATCAGCATGGAAATAAGTCATTATAATTCAATAAGTTACAGATTCATCCAACTGAAACCTGTGGGATATATCTTCGATATATATTCGCCTTTTAAACCCCGCTTACTCCCGTCTTTTCAGGGTGTTTCATAGGGTTTATTTGGAGTTTTCCACAGGTTTAAGGCGCCATTTACCCTTCAGATGCTGCCCGCCCTCTCCCATCGGCAATTCCTGCGCTCAATCCTCCAAATGCAGGCTCGTGAACTCCGTATCGTAGACCGCGGAGATAGGCTTACCGCGCGCAATCCTGTAGAGGGCGCGGCCGCCGCCAAGAAAGAATCCCAGCAGAATTGCAGTGCTGGCGCCAATGATCACCAGCGAAACGATGCCGAACAGCAGCTTGCTCGTCTTTGAGACCTCGGATTCCGTAGGCTGCGGAATCGAGGTCAGGTCGGATTCGTAGTGAACCGTGGCCAGCAGCTTGTGGCTCTCTTCGGGAATGGCATCGCCGCTCACAATGGCCACCAGCGGTCCGCTGCGGCGCACTTCAAGCGAAGCCAGGTCGGAGTCGGCAAGCGGTTTTGGCCACGGCGTTTCGCCCGCCTTGGGAGCGCCTGCTTTGAGGAAGGCGCGAATTTTGCCTTCTTGCGCCATGGCCATCTGCGGTGTTGGATAGTCGATAATGGTGAGCGTGGCCGGGTTGGAACGCAGAGTGTAGTTTGCCGTCACAGCCTCCGCGCCGCGATCGAACCCCACAAGGTCGGGAGGAAGCACTCCGCCTGCGCCTTCATAGCCCGCAGGCCCCATTGCATAGTGCGTCGTCTGCCCGCCCAGCCAGGTTCGGGGCAGGCTGCTCAGCACCGGCGGCGTCAGCGCCCTGGTCCCCTCGATCATGGGCAACTGCCCTGCCAGCTCCCGCAACTCCGATCCCGACATGGGGCCAATGCGCGAAAAGTTCGCGTCCACTACGCTATTCCCTTGCCAGAAAAGCACACGGCTCTTGTTCGATGCTGCTCCTGTGCCAACATCTTCCTTCGGCCATCCATTCTGGCGATAGAACGAATAGGCACCATAAGCCCCGCTAGAGTCGCGAAATCGCAGCGCCCGCAGGCTCAGCGTTTCGCCACTGCGCTTGTAGGTGGCCTCCGCACCATCGGTAAAATCGTATTCCTTAAGAGCTGCGGCGCTGGCTGCATCGGCCTGTGTGGCGTCTGTAATCGTCTTTAGCGTTCCGTCGGCAACCCATCCAGCAAACGAGTCCGGCAGCAGTGCTTTAGGCACGGGAGGTAGCGTCAGGTGCGCCACACCCTGCGGAACGGACGGCTTGGCCGGCGTGGTCTGTGCATCGGCGCCGGCCAGACTCGCCAGCAGCGCGACCGAACAAATCGAATAGGCCAGGATTCGAATCCAACGCATCAAAACGCTCCGGTCTTCAGGGTACACGTTCCCATCGCCGCGCTCACCGCGGCATGCCCTCTTTACTTTGACACTGACGGAGCCGGAAAGGTTCCTGGCGTCATTCTTTAACGCCGGATTTGCTTTCAGCGCGTGCGTCCCGCTGCTTCGGCAGCAGCAGCCAGGCCGCAATGGCCGCCACCGAAACCAGGGCCAGCGCCATCACCAGCGCATCGCCGTGCAGGCCAAGCATCTGCACCGCAACCGCTGTCAAGAGAATGAAGCATCCGCCCCACAGGCAGAAGCAGGCCAATCCCCGAACCATAGGCTTCAACCATGGATAGTCCAGCATGTTCCGGGCCGATTTCTGGAAATAGCCTGTTGGATCCGCATAGAACTTGCGCGCCATATAGATCACGTATCCGCCTAATGCGACACGCAATGCCACGGCCACAATGGGATCGGAAAGTGTTTGCCGGACGCTGTTCATGGTGTTCGCGAGGTCGTGTCCTCTCTCTACTTGGACACTGAAAGCCTCCCAAATGTTCCTGTGGCGCGATCTTGCGCCTCAAACGAAGGTCCGCCGATGCGCCAGGGTCAAGCGACCGACGGCGAGCCCGTCCCAGCCAATGAAGCCGAAGCCGCAGGCGGATAAAGCAAGTCTCCCAGCGCCCGGTAGTGGCCTCCATAAAATATCAGTGCATACTCACGTAATCCCGTGCTCACCGGCCCGCCCAGGCAAATACCAACCAGCAACGCCAGGCCAAATGCAATCACACCGAAGAACACCTGCAGGGCGATTCCGGCAACTGCCGCTCCTCCTGTCGAATCCGCGAACGCCGAGTGAATGCCGTACTCAAACGCCCCAAAGGCGCCGGCCAGCGCGATCCCAGGAATCAGCAGCACCATAAACATTGCGACCGCCGCAATGGTCGGCAGCACAATTCGCAGCAGCGCGTAAACAATAAACTGCCTCTTTTCTGAGGTGACGCGGTCCCAAACCTCCATCCACGCCTCGCCCGCCGATGCGTCATCCAGCGCGTAGTGCGGCAGCATCCAATCGCGCAATACCATGTCGGCCAGAAATCCAGCCAGCCCCAGCAAAAGAATAATCGGAATCAAGGGCAGTACCAGAGCCAGCAGCAACCCGATATTGGGCATCGTGCCCGGCGCAGTCTCATGGAAAAGCCGCCAGAATCCCTTCACAAATGGAATCGCGATCAGCACCACCAGCACCAGGAAGCCGAATCCGACCGCGAGGTTCAGGCCGAAGAATCGCAACGCCTGCGATCCGTAGAGCCGCCAGCCCGGCCCAATCTCCCTGATGTTATGCGTCAGGCAATGAAAGAACGCAAACCGCAGCCGCGTGATCAGATAGAACACAATAATCGACACCACCATCGCCAGCAGCAAGGCGAACACAATCCCCGCTATCCATTCCGGCTTGATGTCGGACGGCGAATAGATCATGGGTCCATGCCCGGACGAATGATTGCTGTTCGCCTGGGTATGCAAATTGGCCCCAAGACCTTCCGTAATGATCGCGACCAGGCCAAGTTTCAGATAGGTTCCCCAACGGAAGGGCCTGAAGAGAAAATCCCGGGTACGTTGAATGGCGGGCGAAACGGAGTCGGCGGCTGAGATTGGGTACATGGATACCCCTTTCCGGGGAAGGTTCAATGTACTTGAGAATTACGCAGATTCTACGCGCGAAGTTCCGCATCCGCACAATCATTCTCGCAACCAGTCAAGCTCATCTGCGGCAAGGCGAACAAACATTCCGTGTACCATCCCAAGCCAAATTGCAACCGGCTCTACCGGACTCGTCGGCGCAGAACTTGCGCGAGCCGTCCGCCTTTTGTCTCTCTGGCCATACGTCAAGTGCGTAGCCACCGTGTTCGGTCTGATGACACCAGATCCCGAATACATATCCGTCCTGTTTCACATAATTCCCGCCGATATAATCCCAATCTTTTTCACCGAAGGGAGGTCCGGAGTAGTTCCGCTTAATAGCTTGCCCATTACAGGTCCGATCGAGACCGCCGGATTCCGCGCGAACCCGTTCGAGTGCATTCTTCAACCCGGCAAACCTCTCCGCCGCGAGCTGGTCATTCCGCGCCACCCTTTGAGCCACTAGGCGTGGTGTCAGCAACATCGTTACCGGGCCGATTGCAACGCAGCATCCCAACACAATCCAGCTTGCAAATAGCACTGGCCCACTGTTGATCGATATCCTGCGGCCCACCAGGCACGCGGCCAGAGAGACAATGATGGATGTTGCCGTTCCCATCACCAGATCTGACCCGGAAAAGGTTTGAGCAATTGGATCTGGGGATGGCCAGATTGCAATCCCCAGGCAAAGGCCGGCGAACGTGCCAATAGCAGAAGCCAAACAGAACATCACCCAGCGCCTGTGAGCCTGGCTCGTCGATATGGCAGCCAACAGCGCTACGACCACCAATGGAGACCACCACCACAAATCGAGACTCGGCTCCATCGAGTTCGGCAACCAGCACAGCGCCGAGCCGATTGCGGTCACTATCACCAGGAGTTGGCTTGTGCGCATTTGTGCTCCCAAGCGCAAGATAGCAGATTCACCCCGCGGATTCGAAAGGCTTTTCGCCTACCGCACAGGACTTGCGTACCCAGTCGCCGCCCACCACGCATCGAACGCCACCAGCGCCCGTTCGCAGACGATCCGATGCCGCTCCTTCTTGTCCCGAACCTTCTTGCGCAACTCATCTTCCAGCGGCTCCAGCAGGTCGAACGTGATATTCGCCGGTTGAAAGTCCTTCGCATCGGCATGGGTGATGTAGTGCACCAGCGAGCCAAGCGCACTGGCTCGAGGCGCAGGCTCGGGTTCTTCGCCGCGCGCCAATGCTGCCGCATAGTTCCCCGCAAGCATCCCGGTGGCGATGGATTCGGTGTATCCCTCCACGCCGGAAAGTTGCCCCGCAAACATCAGCCACGGCGCTTTTTTCAATCTCAGGGTTTCGTCCAGCAGCACCGGCGCCTGGATATAAGTGTTGCGATGAATCTGCCCGTAGCGCAGAAAGCGCGCGTTCTCAAGGCCTGGAATCAATCGCAGCACACGAGCCTGCTCGCCGAATTTCAAATGGTTCTGAAATCCCACCAGGTTGTAACTGTCCGCGCGAACATTCTCTTTGCGAAGCTGCACCACAGCCCATGGTGTCTTACCGGTCCGCGGATCGCGCAACCCAACCGGCTTCATCGGCCCGAACCGAAGCGTGTCGCGTCCGCGCCGGGCCAGCACTTCGATTGGCAGGCAGCCCTCGAAGTATTCCAGCTTCTCCCACTCCTTCGCTTCCGCGGCTTCCGCCGCCAGCAGCGCATCCAGAAAGCAATCGAACTCCGCGCGATCCATAGGGCAGTTGATGTAGTCGGCTGTCCCCTTATCCCAGCGCGCGGCCATGTAAACACGCTCCATGTCGATCGTCTCCGCATCCACTATCGGCGATATGGAGTCATAGAAGGCCAGATGGCCCGAGCCGGTGATGCGTTCAATCTCGCGGCTCAGCGCGTCCGAGGTCAGCGGCCCAGTCGCCAGAACAGTCAGACCATCCGCCTCATCGAGCCGCGTTACCTCTTCCCGAATTACGCGGATGTCCGGCTCAGCCCCAATCGCCTCCTCAATTCGCCTCGAAAACTCCACGCGATCCACGGCCAGCGCATGCCCCGCCGGTACAGCTGTTTTGTCTGCAATTTGCAGCAGCGCTGACCCCGCCCGCCGCATCTCCTGCTTCAGCAGCCAGGGCGCTGTGTTGGGCGATTCGCTCTTCAGCGAGTTGGAACAAACCAGTTCGCCGAACTCGACGGTCTGGTGAGCAGGGGTCAGCCGCGCCTTTCCGTCCACCACCGCGCGCATCTCGTAAAGGTCTACCTGGCAGCCCAGCCGCGCCGCGGTCAATGCAGCCTCAGGACCGGCCAATCCTCCGCCAATCACGCGTATCTTCACTGGCCGCCCTCGCCCGTCGCAGCCCCGGAGAGCCGTGTCAGCGCTTCGCCGCTCACCCGCACATTGCGCCATTCGTCCATGAACTCGGCCCCCATGGCGCGGTAGAAGTCGATCGCCGGCGTGTTCCAGTCCAGCACCGCCCACTTCAGCCGCGCACACCCTCGCTCAACCGCGATGGCGGCCACCTTCTTGAGCAGCAGCTCTCCAATTCCCCGCCCGCGAAGATCCGGGTAGACGAACAGGTCCTCCAAATAGATTCCAGGGCGGCCAAGCCATGTCGAGTAGTCGAAAAAGTAGAGGGCGAAGCCGGCAGGCTGGCCGTCGAGTTCGGCAATCAGGCAGCAATAGAACGGGCTCGGACCAAAACCGTCCCGCAGCAGGTCCGCTTCGGTAGCCACCACCGCCTCCGGCGCGCGCTCATAGTCCGCCAGAGCCTGGATAAACTTGAGGATTTGCGGAATGTCCGCCGGTGTTGCGTTTCGAATCGTCGTGCCCATGCATTCATTCTAGAGGGTGATTCATAAACCCGCTCTGTGTCAGGGCACGACTTCAGTCGTGCCGAAAACGGCCGGAATGACGAGGGGTTTTAACCCCTGAGGGACGACAGGCCAGATGAGGCGGTCGTTTATGAAGCAAATTCTAGGCTGTGACGCAGGCCACACACTGCCGCCGTTAACCGCACTACCATGTTGAGATGACCGTGGGGCGCTGTCCTTTGCGGGGTTTCCGGAAGTGACGTGTTGCAGCCTGCCGGCCGGATAATTCGTCCCTTCAACAGGCGTAGTCGCAACTCGTGACGGGGCCACCACAGGCACATTCTGCTGCAGCCCCTTGTGTTGGGCAGCCGATTGGATTTAACTTGGGTCTGCTAAAGAGAACCGTCCGCAGACCGCGCTCCGCGTGGCGGGTTGAAGGCCACCGCCGTTTCCGGCTGCGCGAATTGAATTGCTGCCAGATGCTTTGGCCGTGTGTTTGACATTTGGATGGAAGGGCATACTCACTGGAGAAACCCCAATGCGGCGAACCGTGAGTGGGCTGAAAAATACGACTTTATTGAGCCCGCGGGCAGCTTCGTTCCCGCCGCTCTCAAGGAGAAGAATATGAAACGGAACATTGCACTTTGGCTGGGCCTGCTGGCCTTCGCCCTCATGCCCGCGCTTGCGCAGGCGCCCACGGGCAAGATTCACGGCCACGTAACCCTTAACACCACTTTTTCTGCGACCAAGGGTTCGGTAAGCCTCTCCAGCGACGATGGCCATACATCGAAGTACACCTTCCCCGTCGATGACAACGGCAATTATTCGGGCCAGGCATCGCCGGGAACCTACATGTTGATATACCGCGCCCCTGAGACGCCGCCAGACAAGATGGTCGACTCCTACCCCGGAGTGAAGATCGTCGCCGGTCAGGATGTGGTGCAGGACATTGACATGTCCCGCAAAGCATTTCTTGACGCAATGTCACCCGAAGACAAAAAACGGCTGGAAGAAGTCAAGAAGCAGAATGCTGAGGTCATGAAGACCAACGAGGTCATCAAGAAGCTGAACGCGGACATCAAGACAGCATCCTCGGACTTCCACGACTGCGATAGTGCGATGGCAACGGCGATCGCGACCCTCGGCGCCACTGCCTCCAAGGCCGACCTAGATGCCAAGGCAGTCGAGATCAAGGCCGCGAAGTATACCGAGGTCGAGGGCCTTATGCTTGCCGATACTCAGGCAAGACCCACCGAATCAGCCCTGTGGGCAGACCTGGGACAGGCGCAAAAGGGCTTGAAGAAGTTCGATGTGGCGGAGACTTCCTACAAGAAAGTGCTGGAACTCGAGGCCGCTGCAAAGAAGCCGAATCCGCAGGCCCAGGGAGCAGCGTATGAAGGTCTGGGCGAAATCAATGCCCGCCAGGGAAAAATTGCCGAGGCAAATGCGGCCTATGACTCGGCTGTCAAGGCCAATCCTCCCCAGGGGATTATCTACCTCAAAAACGAAGCCGTGATCTTCTATCAGGCCTCCCAAACCAGTGGAGACCCCAAGACGATTGTGGCCCAGGTGGCTGCGGCAGATGAGGCAATCGCAGCCAATACCGACCCCAATAATCCCAACACTGCGATTCTCTACTACCTCAAAGGCCAGGGCATGATCAGCGCCCCGGACGCCGTCAAGGAAGATCCCCAGACCCACAAACTGACGGCGCCTCCGGGAGCCATTGAGGCCTTTCAGAAGTACCTTGCGCTGACGCCCACCGGTCAGTTTGCCAATGACGTCAAGGGAATTCTCGCAGGCTTCAACGAGACCATTCAAACCAGCGTGAAGGTCCCGAAGAAGAAGTAGAAGCCTTTTCTCCAGGCAGAAGCAGGGGCGCTCCCACTCCGGAGCGCCCTTCCTGCTTCAGCGATCCTGTGCATCTGGTGCGCGGAGCCCCGCCGACCCTCTACAATCCAATCCATGAGCTCCGCTCTGCCAGGCTACGAGCAAGCCGCGGCGATGGTTGCCGCCTGCATCGCGCAACTGCGCCCATTGCGCCATCCCACGGAACGAATTGAGCTCGCTCTGGCCGCGGGCCGCATACTCGCCCAGCCACTTATTGCCGATCGCGATCAGCCTCCATTCGCCCGCTCCACTCGCGACGGTTACGCATGCCGGGCTGCGGAGGCTTCGTCGCACCGCAAACTCGCCGTTGTTGGTTCCTCGCGCGCCGGCGAAGCCCCAGCTGGCCCGCTTGCACCGCACACAGCCTGGGAGATCATGACCGGCGCTCCGGTTCCTGAAGGCGCCGATGCCGTGATCATGCTGGAGCACGTCGAATTGGCCGACGGACAAGTGAGCCTGCTCCCCCCCCGCACCGCCAAGCCGGGCGACAACATCGTCGCCCAGGGCGTCCAGGCACGCGAGGGAGACGAATTGCTGCCCGCCGGTACGCGAATCGATTTTGGCCAAATTGCACTCGCCGCCAGTTGCGGCTACGCTGCCCTCGACGTTTTTGCCCGTCCCCGCGTAGCTATTCTCACCACAGGCGACGAGTTGGCCCCCGTCGAGTCTTCCCCCGGCCCAGGCCAGATTCGCAACTCCAACGCCCCCATGCTCGCTGCCCTGGTTGTCGCCGCCGGCGGTGTTCCGCTCGTCCTGCCCACCGCAGCCGACAATGCGCAGTCCCTTGACTCCGCCCTGGCCCAGGCAGCGGGCGCAGACATGCTGCTGATCTCAGGTGGCGTTTCCGCGGGCAAATTCGATCTTGTTGAGCCGGCCCTTGCCCGCGCTGGAGCCCGCTTCCACTTTACCGGCGTTCGCATTCAACCCGGCAAGCCGCTTGTCTTCGGCGAACTGCCCGTCAGCAACGCTCACGCACAAAACAAGAACAATACAAAGTGCTTCTTCGGACTGCCAGGAAACCCCGTCTCCTCCGCGGTAACCTTCCTGCTCTTTGCTGCGCCGGTATTGGCTGCTCTTGCCGGCAGCAGTCAGTCACCTCCGCGCTTTGCCTGGGCGCGATTTGCCTCGCCCGCCGGCAAGCACAGCAAGAAAGACCTTACCCGTTTTCTGCCCGCATCCTGCAGCTTCAAAACCATGGCAGGATCACTTCCCGAAGTCTCCCTCGTCCCCATGCAGGGTTCGGGAGACCTGCCAGCATTGGCCCGCTCCAACTGCTTCCTCGTAATTCCGGAGGGCGCGCCACCATTCGACGAGCGCGCAATCGTCCGCATTCTGCTTGCCTGAGGACCGTACCATGCCCGAAACCCCGCCGCAGTTATCGCACTTCGATTCATCCGGCCAGGCCCACATGGTCGACGTAAGCGCCAAGCAGCCTGGCCGTCGCACCGCCACCGCCTCCGCCTTTGTCGAGCTTTCCAGCGCGGTCCTCGCGGCCTTGCGCGCCAATCCCAAGGGAAACCCGCTTGAGGTAGCTCGCTTCGCAGGCATTCAGGCAGCAAAGCGCACCGCCGATCTCATCCCCATGTGCCATCCGCTCGCCCTCTCGCATGTCGACGTGCAGGCGGAGATCGTCGCCGGAGGCGTCAGCATCGTCGCGACGGTCGCCACGGTCGGCCCCACCGGCGTCGAAATGGAGGCACTAACCGCCGCCTCTGTTGCCGCCCTCACCGTTTACGACATGACCAAAGCCCTCGACAAGGCCATCGTCATCCGCAACATTCAGCTAGAAGAAAAGTCCGGCGGCAAGAGCGGAGACTTCTCCAGACAAGGCGGCCGCGCCTGACCGCCGTGCTTCAGTAAGCAGCCACAAATCCAAACACACCCGACGTCTCCACTCCCCGCACCACCCTGCTCACCGGGTCGATCGTTCCCATCACCGCGGTTCCCTTTATGTTGCTGGCATCCTGCTTCGATCTCTGCTCGAAAACGACCCCCGACGCCCCAAGCTTATTCAGGAACTCCGCATCGTAAGCCTCTTCCGGAACCAATTCCGGCTTTGTAAACCAGGTCTCCCCCGCTTTCATCGGCTCCGCATTCATCAGCAGCGGCGGCGCAGCCATTGCCCTCAGCGGGTCCAGAGAGTTGGCGAACGTCGCAACCACCAGCCGAACCGCCTCAGGAATCAGCGACTCGCCAACATTCGCAAGGGCCAGCACCGGCTTCGAATCCGTCATTGCAATCAGCGGCGTCATGTCCGTGGGAAGCGGATCGCCCGGCTTGATCGCCGCCAGGCTCGCCTGCTGAAATCCCGCCGCATCCGATATCGGAATGCCGCCCACAACCATGCCTGCTGTACCCCACAGCAATGTGTTTATCGTGTGCGACAGCGCCGCGATGTTCCCCCACTGATCGATTACCACAACCGCGTCGGTATGATGCGGCGGTCCCGGCTGCTGGGCCGCAATCTCCCCTTCAATCTGCGCCGCCGTCTTTTTCGCGTAGGCCTTTGAGATGCGATCCTCCATTAGCGCGCTCATCCCGTGCGTCCGCAGGTAATCGTCGGTATATTTATCCGCCACTGCCTTTCGCACAATGCGCGTGAGCGCCGAAAAAGCCTTGGGGTCCTTGAAATAAGGCCCCATCCCATCCAGCTTCAACTCTTCCGCCAGGTTCAGCGCCTCCAGCACCACGGCTCCGTTGCCATTGCTCTTCCCCGGCGCGTAAACGGTGTGCCCCATATAACTCGTGCTCTGCGGCTCTTCCCAAATAGGCTCATAGCGCTTCATGTCTTCGATCGTCGCTTTGCCGCCCTCGCGCTCGACTGCTGCAACAAACTGCTGCCCCCACGCGCCGGTGTAAACGTAGCTGGCCCCGTCTTTCGCAACGCCTCTCAGCGTCTTCGCCAAATCCGCCTGTAGAAATCTGTCGCCCGATTTCGGCACCCCGTCTCCAGCCTGGTTCATAAACGCCCGGCCTTCCGCGGTGCGCGAAAGAAACTTCTCGCGCGATTTGAAAAACGCCGCCAGCACCGGCGAAATCGTCACTCCGCTTTCCGCGTACCAGATTGCCGGCTCAAAAAGTTCCTGAAACTTCAGCTTCCCAAACCGTTTGTGCATGGCCTCTATCCCCGCCATAAATCCAGGCACCAGCGTCTTGCGTCCCTCGGCGCCTTCGGTCGGTTTTGTGCCAAACGCAATCGGGCCCAGGTCGTCCACGGGAATGCTCTTCGGATCGGTCTCGCCAAGATACGAGTTCCATCCCGCGTTCAGTGAATAGACCTTGCCCGTCTTCGCTTCGTAGTAAACCAGTTGCAGCACCCCGGCGTACGAGACATAGGACCCCAGCGCCGTGGTGATCTGCGTCAAAGCCACGGTAGCCGCAGCGTCGGCCGCCGTGCCGCCCTGCTTCAGTGCTTCAACCCCAGCGCGAACGGCAATCGGAGACATGGTCCCCGTCACAAGGCCCGACTTCCCCTCAACCACCCGTGCCTGCGTCGGCGAGGGCGACATCTCCCCAAGTTCAGCCTGCGCCTTCTCCGCCGGGTTCCACTTTCGCGGAGAGAGATCCACCGCAAATCCTGATTCAGGAACCAAAACCATGCACAATACGATAGCGACAATCTGTCTCTGCAACGTCATTCTCTGCCCCCTGATCTTTACCGGTTCGCCGGAATCCGGGGTTAACCGAAGATCGGAGACGAAATGCATTTATACTGCCGCCCTCATCACCGTCCCGCACATCCCTCAAATAAAATCCCGCTTCCGCGACTGAAGATAAAAAGCCAAGCCCAGCATCGCGAGAATCAGCCCAAACTCAATCGCCAGCAACATCGTCGCCGCTGGACTCCAGTAGATCGCTTTCTTCCACAATCCGTTCCCAATGCTGGGAATGTGAGCCACGAAATACCCAACCACGTTGAGGGCCAGGTTGC
>Ga0302278_10003975_pt1 | contig 15579 bp, 14 predicted proteins | sample III_Bog_N3_2_FD_194543 | JGI IMG/M metagenome (GOLD analysis project Ga0302278, IMG submission 194543) | Peat permafrost microbial communities from Stordalen Mire near Abisko, Sweden - III_Bog_N3_2 | ecosystem: Environmental > Terrestrial > Soil > Wetlands > Peat | place: Sweden: Abisko...
GTTACTCACCCGTGCGCCACTTTACTCAGGTATTGCTACCCTTTCTCGTTCGACTTGCATGTGTTAGGCACGCCGCCAGCGTTGATTCTGAGCCAGGATCAAACTCTCGTTTGAAACCTGATGTCTCGCCACCTCTGACGGAGGTCAGTGTGGTCCGACTGGCATCTGCACATCTCTAACTCGGCGAACCGAAGAAGAGGGTGCATGCAGATGCTCTTACCTTGTGAGAATGATCAAGCCAAACTCGATCACATCTCACGACTGGCATGTTCAACCAATTTGTCAAAGATCCTTTAGAGTTGACCGCCTGAGCGGGCTCCTTGGATCGAGGCCCAAGCTGTGACGCCGGGGTGTCCTCGAACTTTGTTGCGCATGGCGATTTTTGCGTTTAACCGCAAGCCTCATCATTTTTGCGCGAACCTTCTAAACCTATCGAAGTTCCTTCTTCATGTCAAGCTCAATCTTTCACTTCGTTCAGGGCCCGCCCCAGACTTATTTCTGGCTCGTTGTTGACGGTAGTTTCCCGATGCGAATCAAGACCAGCCGGGAAGGAGAAAGCTCCTTTTCAGAGGTATCGCACAGCGCAAAATATCAAAGATTAACCAGACAACAACGTCCTGAGCCACTAGGGCTCACAGGAGATAAACTCCTGGGTCGTGCAATGGCTTGTTCTCTGTGGGATTCCCTACAGGGGTTCAGGGGCTCTTGCCTCACCTGACCCAACGAACTAGTTCCATTACCTGGCTTCCCACTTCCCTCATTGGGCAGGCCATACGGCCACCGGGAGGCTACTTGCTATTCACTTGCAACTTTCAAAGAGTAGCACACGCCACCCCTTATTGCAAGCCTTGCCTCAGACTTAACCGGCTCAGCCGTCTCCGTCTCGCTGCAACTTTCCGAGAATAGCAACACGCCAGCCATAAAGCAAGCTCCAGGCCTGTGGAAAGCCGCCATTTCTGTGGGAAACCCGCGCTCTACTGGCGCTGAATCACGCCCAAGTCTGTGAGCCCATTGACGAAGAACTGCATGGCCAGCGCTACCAGCAGCAGGCCCATGATGCGGACCAGGATGCGGATACCGGTTTCGCCGAGCACGTTGCGAACCCGGCTGGCCCCGGAGAGCACCCAGTAACTGATGAGGCTGGTGAGCGCGATGGAGCCCAGAATGGCGCCCATCTCCCAATTGAGCAGCGTGGGAACCTGGCCTACCAGCACCATAACCGACGAAATGGCGCCAGGGCCGGCCAGCATGGGTATTCCCAGCGGAACGATGCCGGCGTCTTCCTTGAGCGAAGCCTCCTCTGTGTCGCCTGTGGCCTCCTGGGTGGGCGAGCGCTTGGCCTCCAGCATGTCCAGGCCGATGAGGAGCAGGATCAGGCCGCCGGCAATCTCAAATGCCGGCAGGGTGATGCCGAACATCTTGAAGAGGAGCTGGCCGCCCAGGGCAAAGCTGGTGAGCACGATGAAGCAGGTCAGAGACGCCTTGCGCGCCATGCGTCTGCGGCGTACCGGGTCGGCACTCTCCGTAATAGCCAGGAAAGAAGGGATGGCAGCGAATGGATCGACCAGGAAGAAGATCGAGCTGAGCGCAAGAACAGAAAAGCGCACCCAGGGCACACGGGTCAGTTCAGTCAATGCTGCTTCGGCTGGATTGGTCCAAATCACCATAGTTAGAGGCTACAAGATCGCAAATGATTCAACGGCCACCTATCCATTCGCGTCAGATTACCGTCTGGGGTCTCAATCCTTCGACTGCCGTAGGCTGTCATGCTCGCACTCGAGTCGGATGCCCAGCATCTTCACGATTGCCAGCGCGTTGGTCTGCTGCAAGATTCCCGGCTTGATCCGATAGTCGAAGGCCAGCGGCTGCTCGGGATCTTCGCTTTGCATATGAACATTGCATCCGCACAATATGGGATTTCCGGCAATTTCGGTGAGCGCCAGGTCGTGAGTCGAGAGCGCGCCCACAGCTGCGCCCGCTACCAGCGCGGCAATCACCGCTTCAGCGGCAACTCTGCGGTCCCGCGAATTGGTCCCGCTCAGAATCTCATCGATCAGAAACAGCACGGGCTTGCTTGCTTCAGTGGCGCGAATCGACGCCCGCAACCGCTCCACTTCCGCCAGAAATTTCGACTTCCCCTCGGCAAGCGAGTCGGCAATGGAGATTGAAGCGCAGAGATTAAAAATAGTCAACCGCGCGTCGCGGGCACATACCGGTGCACCCGCGGCGGCCAACACTGCGTTCAATCCAATGGTGCGTAGGAACGTGCTTTTGCCAGCCATGTTTGACCCGCTGATGACATAGAACGACCTTTCACCGTTGAGTGCCAGATCGTTTCCAATTGAGCGTTCGCGCGGCAACAGAGGATGGCGCAAATCTTTGCCCTCGAATCGCCCTTCCCCCACCAGCAGTTCAGGGAATTTGTCGGTCGGATGTTCGTATGCATAGCAAGCAATGGCATTCAGCGCTTCAAACTCCGCCCAGGCGTCGATCCAGTCTTCGAAATCCTCTTTGTGCTTCGCCCGCCATCTCTCCGTCGCCAACACCAATTGCGTTCCTGCTGCAAACCACAGCGAGAATCCGTAGAGGATGAAATCTTCTCTCCGCTCAACAGCCACGAGCAAGCGTTCGAGCTTTCGAATGGTTGCTTCACCCTTGCATTCGCAAAGTCGCTCCACCAGGCCGCGAAGCTTTACGCAATGGAATTGCTGGCGCTGCATAAGTCCCACACCTTGCCGCAGCACCACCATATCCCTACCCAACGTCAGCAAAGCTTTCAGGTGGATTCGAACCTCGCGCATCAGCTTCAGGCTGATTCCTGTCTGCGCAGCGAGCCATGGGGTCATCAAGAGCAGCGTTTGCGTCCAATGAAGCATCCTTGCGCAGCCACTTAATCCCAACGCGAGGTTCACTGCCCCGGAGAAAAGCAGAAATGCGGGGACCGCATGCGGGACAGTGAGTGCGGGCAGGCTGAGCCATTCCCGCAAATGTTTTCCTTCGCAATTCTGGAAGCTGTACTTTCCCAGTAGCGCGACCTCCTCGCGCAGATGGTTCGCGCCACGCAACTCCTGCACCGCCTCCTGACGCTCCCTTGCTTCTTCAACCCTAGGTGAATCGAGCAAGAACGCAGCCAGGCGCTCGGCGCCAACTTCTGAGCGAGTAGTCGCGAGCAATTCAAACAGGGAGCCCTCGCCGAGAATGTCAAGGTCTGATTGGTAAAGGTGATCGGTGCGCGCAAACTCCGAGCCCGTACTCCCTTTGCCGCGCCACCGGTCTTCCAGTCGCTCTACGCCGCGCTCATAAAAGCTCGACCGGCGCGCCAGTTGGATGGCTTTGTTGCGCGCGCGAAGATAACTCCTCATCGCAACGATCCATCCGATGACGGACATCCCCAATGCAATGGCAAGCAAGCCAGTTCCATGCAACGTTGCAATCAGCAAGCCTCCGCCGATGACGACTAACTTGAGAGAAACTACAAGCGCCCAGCGTTTGCGCGTTTGCAAAGAGGCAATCTTATCTTGTAACTCCTGCACTTTTGACTTATATCCATCCAGCACGCCTCGGGCACCGCCCGGCTGTGATTCAACACGCATACACACCTTCTCTTCTCTGGGTCTGGCCAGAGACACTAAGCGAGGACAAAGCAGCAACAGGGCTACCGCAACGGAACCCTGTCAGAACTCAACAGAAGGAGTTATGCGAACAGAGGCGGGGGGCGCTGAAAGAGCACGGGGAGTGCAAGCGCGTCCGGAAGAGCAGAAGAGTCAATCCATAACTCTCGCCATGTTATCCTGGCCTCGGGAGTTATCCATAAGTTAGGAAATATCTTCAGGCAGGTACTCATTGCACCGCCGATATCATCCTTTTGCGCCACCAGGAACATGAGCAGGACTGCGACTAATAGGAAAACGATCGCCCTGCCCATTCCATGCAAGAGCATAGCCTGATAGAACGGCAGATACACTGGAAGCATGTAGAGGAACAAATCCAGTACAGCCTCCTTGTAACCTTGCCGATTCATGCGCGCTCCTAGCCGTCATTATAACTGCACATGCATGAACCAAATCCATGATGCGCATTCAGGCGCCACCGCTCTACAATCGTTACTTGCCTGCTGATGCCAAATCCGTTGAGATCGTGCTGGTATCCCCGCGGAACCCGCTCAATATAGGAGCGGCCGCGCGCGCCATGGCCAACTTCGGCTTCCAGAATCTGACCGTGGTCGCGCCCTACGAACCCCACTGGCGCGAGGCCCAGTCGGCAGTCGGGGCTGAGACTCTGCTCCAGAACGCTAAGAGGACGGAGTCCCTGGCAGAGGCTGTGGCCGGCTGCACCCTGGTGGTGGGCACCGGAACGCTGACCTATCGCAAAGCCGAGCAGAAGGTTGTTGCGCTGCCCGCGTTGGCGCCGATGGTTCAGCAGGAGTTAGGCCGCGGCGGTCGAGTGGCTCTCGTCTTTGGCCCGGAGAAACACGGACTCACGCGTGAAGACCTTTCCTGGTGCAACATGCTGGTCGAGATCCCCACCGATCCGCACCAGCCCTCGATGAACCTGGGGCAGGCCGTGGCCGTTTGCCTTTACGAGCTGGCTTCAAGGGCCTTTCCCGGCCCAGGCGACCCACCGGCGGGAAGCCCTGCGCAGACCTCGGAAGCAGGGTTGGGAGAGCAGCCAGCCGCTGCACTCTCCGGACACCTTGACTTGCTCGCCGGTCTGATTGAAGAAACCATGGCCGCGGCCGGCTACTCGCCACGCTCTATGCAGGCGGCCAACCGTCACGACTTGCGTCTGCTGCTACGCAGGCTCGCTCCCAGCGAACGTGATACCCGGCGCATCCTGGGACTCTTCCGGCGGATTCTTTGGCGGCTGCAGCGAAGCAATCGGAAAGAATGATTTGCAGAAATGGGAATAGGTCTGCAACTTGCGTGTTATTTCGCTCATAACAGCGGACCAACAGGACGATAATCCTGATAAAGTTGCCCTCAAAGGTTCCCTCATGTTCATGGCTATCGGCCGCTCCCGAACTGCCCCGGTTGCGCTACGGGTTCGCGCAACGGCGCTCTTGTGCGCCGTCTTTGCGCTGTCGCTGGCAGCGGCCGCCCAACAGCCTCAGCCTGATGCGCAGCAGCAGCCGGCGCCGGCCACCAAGACACAGGCTCCTGTGGCAGACACTGCGCAGGCTCCCGCCTCAAGCACAGCTGCGCCTGCTGCGCAGCCAGGCAGCATCACGGAAGAAGAGCTGAAACAGATGCTGCTGGGCAAGCAACTCTACCTGCGTGGCGGCTATCTGGGCGACTCTCTTAATTTCGACGAGCACGGCCGCATTGTCGGCCACTCCCCTATGGGTTCATACACACTCGGCGTGATCCAGATCGACCATGTGCGCTTGACCAAGCACAAGGTAGAAATCGAAGGCATCCGCTATGGCCTGCATTTCAACGAACAACTCGCCTATGAAGATTCTTCGAAGGCTTACGATAAGGTTCGCATCACGCCCAAAAAGAAGATCGTCAAAATCACAATCGACCGCGAATTGGTTGTGATCCCAAAGAAGAAAAAGGAGCCCGCAAAGGAAAAGGGCAGAGCGGTCAAGCCCGCTGGTCTGGCCGCACCTGCACCACCCGCAGCCGAGCCAACTCCCTCCGTTGCGCCCGGTCAGCCTGCGCCTCAGGCTCAACAAGCAACCTCAGCTCCCGCGACAGCTACAGCCGCGCCTGCTGGTTCCGCAACCGCTTCTGAGCCAGCCGAAATGAGCGAGGCCGACCAACTCAAGGCTTCCATCGCTGCCACTCCAGAGGCAGAGCGTCCCGCTGATCCAAGCAGCGTCACAACGACCATCTCACAGGCACACGCAAACCGTGTTCTGAGAGGTGCGCTCGATGCTGCGTTCGCTCCAAGCCTGGACGACCGCATGATGGCCGCCATGCCCGACTTCTGGAGGCTCTACTACCAGGCCGTGGCCGCCAAGGCTGACTATCGGCCCACCGATCCATCCATCCTCCGCCAGAACACCGTGGATCAGAAGGCGCAACTGCTGACAAGCTTTGAACCGGAGTCGAACGACTTTGCGCAGGCCGCCGGCGTCGCTGGCATGGCTCTCTATCACACGATAATCGGCCCTGACGGCAAGCCCGGTGAAATCGCAGTTGCCCGGCCCATCGGCTTCGGGCTCGACGAGAATGCCGTTGCGGCCATTCGCAAGGCCAAGTTTTCGCCCGCCGTTAAGGACGGCAAGCCCGTACCCGTGATGCTCGACCTGGTAGTGCAATTCCGCATTTTTTCAAAGCGCACCGCCGCCCAGAGCCTGCCGGAGACGGCGGAAAAGGACAAGCCGGCCGAGCCGGTCCTGCCCGGACCTTATAGCGTGCCGCACCGTTAGGGATTGATTACTGCGCCAAGTCGTGAATCCCGTTGTATGCTCGGTCCATGAGTACGCTTCTTCTCAAATTGATTCAGCAGGGAGCCACGGCGGAAGTGGCTGACGCTGTCCTGGCAGACCCGGCGCTTGCGACGTTGCGCGACCCTCAGGGAGTCTCTCCTTTGATGTGGGCCGTATATTTCAGCCAGCCACTGGTGCGTGACTTTTTGCTTTCCCGTCTGGAGGCCGAAGGCATAGCTCTGGACATCTTTGAAGCTGCAGCCACTTGCGGAGAGGCGCACCTTGGAGCACTCCTTAAAGCGCAGCCTGAACTAGCGCATTCTTTCTCTGGCGACGGCTGGACACCCCTCCACCTTGCCGCAGCCTTCGGGACACCCGCAGCCGTCTCCGCTCTGTTGGCCGCCGGCGCGAGCGTAGAGACCTTCAGCAAGAATCCGCAGCAGAACCAGCCGCTCCACGCAGGCCTTGCGTTGGGAAAGAATACAGAAACCATCAGGCTACTGCTCGAACATGGCGCAAAGGCCAACGCCGCGCAGGCTGGGGGCTTCACACCGTTGTTTTCAGCCGCGATTGCTAACCGAATTGACCTGGTGGAGATACTTCTCGCGTTTGGGGCCGACCCTCACCGGAGAAGCGACGCGGGCAAGACCGCAGCCGATTTTGCACGCGAGCGGGGCCATGCGGAAATGGCTGCGTGGCTTGAGTCGTTACCAGTAAACTAAGAAGGCTCTTATTCGGTCAGAGCTACCAATCCTCCAAAGACACAAACGAAGAAGCAGAAGCGCCCTCTAGCGGAGTTGGATCGTCATACGTTCGCGGCAGGCCAGCGGCGATTGAAACCCGCTAGCGGGAGTTTACTGCGAAGCGAGAAGTTCTTCCTGACTCATCTTCTACACCATATTTCCGGAAGTGATTGATTATCAGCATGTTGCAGTTTTGAAAATGGCGTAGTGACACGCTTTCTCTCCAGACTTCTGAAGCGATTGATCGAAGAGGTAGCGAGGAAGGTCAATCGGACACCGAAGGCGATCCGCAACATGCTGAAGAGAACTCAACTCAGCTTGCGCGAGATTCGGTGTGATTTGTTTTCAGTAGAGAGCCTTGCAATCGCGCTACGCGTTCGAAAAGCGGAGGTCATTTTCTGGATTGAACAGGGATGGCTCCCGGCGTCCATTGCTTCCCGCGGCAAGCGGAGATCCTACACCATCACGCTCGAATGGCTTAAGAGCCTGTACAAGCAGCATCACGCCGATGTGTTGAAGCGCGGCATTCCGAATCAGGCTCTCTTTTAGGCGTACGTACAGTGCTGCTTTTCCCCAAAACACACAGTTGGAGAACAGCTGCTGAATGTCCGACGGGACAAACGTGAGCGGGCCGCATACGCAGCAGCGGAATCCAAGGAACCTAGTGGCGATGACGAAGAGGAAGAGGAGGTGGAAGGCGATGAAGAAGATCAAGACGGCGATCAACTCTATGGCATCGCGATGGCGGAATCGGGTGCCCCTTTTGAATTGCGCAGCAATCAATGCGGTCGCGCCGTCTCGTCAAGCTGCATGCCGATGCCTGCAAATCGATAGCCAGTTCCGGACACAGTCAGAATGAGTTCGGGATTTCTGGGATCCTTCTCGAGTTTTTGGCGAAGACTGGCCACATGCACATCCACGGTCCTGGTAAACGTACCGCTGTCGTAGCCCCATACCACTCGCAGCAGGTCGGTTCTAGCAACAATCTGCCCCGCGTTCTCGATGAAGTAGCGCAGCAACTGCATCTCCCTCGCCGACAAGTAGATGGGCTTGCCGCTGCGCATCACCTGGCTGCGCTTCAAGTCGACGCGAATAGCGCCAAACTGATGAATTCCACGACCGCTCCGCAGGGGCATGCGCCGCAACAGCGCTTCGATGCGGGCAAGAAGTTCAGCCGCCTCAAACGGTTTTGAAACATAGTCGTCGGCACCAAGTTTCAAGCCAACAACTTTATCAATGGTCTCGCTTCGAGCTGAAAGCAGCAGGATCGGCGTGACCAGGCCTGCCCGGCGAATGTCGCGACAAACATCAAGCCCGCTGCGCAAGGGCAGCATTACATCCAGAATGATCAGGTCGAAGGGCCTTGCTATTGCCTTCTCGTACGCGTCTTCTCCATCCGCGGATGTCTCGACTACAAAACCTTCGCGCGTGAGCCGATCGCAAAGTGTGGTACGCAGCGCCTCCTCATCTTCGACGACAAAGATGCTTTCGTTCATCACTGTCCCCTGGTACGAAATCTGTTTGAGATATTAACCTCCATGAATGGGGAGATGAAGCGTGAAGGTGCTGCCCATCCCCAATTCACTATTGACAGAGAGTGTTCCTCCCATGGCTTCAGCGATCTCTTTGGCCACAGCCAGGCCCAGGCCGGTGCCGTGTATCTGCGCCGACTTGGCCCTTGCGCTGCGATAGAAGGGCTTGAAGATCTGATTCAGATCACCGCTGTCGATCCCTGTACCAAAGTCTTCCACGCCGATACGGATCTCCTGCGTGCGGTGGATCTGTGAGCGCTTCGCTGTTATGCGAATCTTACGACTTTCCCCGCTATATTTGACAGCATTCACCAGCAGATTCTGCAAACATGAAGCGATCGCGCTCAGATCGCCTTTGACCGGTGGAAGTTCCGCCTCGATCTCCTTTTCGACCGAGAATCCACCAGCCTGGACGACTGCCCGACTATTTCTGAGCGCCAGTTCAACGATGCCGGACACGTTCAGATACTGCAAATCGTACCGTCTTTCGCCGTTTCTCGTGGATGCGAAGGTCAGTATCTGGTCGACGAGATCCATCAATTGCCGGGCTTGCGTGGTAATAATTGCTCCGTATTGCTTTAGCTGCGGCTTGCGCTCAACGACCCCATCTGAGAGGTTCTCACCGGCGGAATAAATGGCTGTCAGAGGCGTACGCAATTCATGGGAGATCGACGCGACGAAGTCCATTTGCAGCCGTGCGAAGCTTCGGGCTCTGAGCGCTGCCATGGCGACAAGACTTACGCTTGCGGCCAGAAGGAGCAAAACGATCCCACTGGTGAACAAGTTGACACGGCGAACCTCGGCGACTACATCTTCCAGGCGGCCGGTTCGATGCGTCAAAAACAGCATCCACGGATCTTCCCGGGCTGAGTATTGAAAGACTGGGAACCAGATGGGGCCAGAGAACTGATGCCAGTTCTGCGCCTTCACGGCGTTCGCATTTTTCACCGCTTCCCAGAAATTGTCCTCGGTGGCGCGTGGAGGAGGTCCAAAGATGTTCATCGCAGCGTCCGATTTTTCGCTATTGTTCGCACTGCTGCTACGCGCAGATTGGTAAAGAGTGCGATTTGGGTCTCCGAGGGCCGCGACGACAACTGTATAGTCAGCTTTCTCCGCAGTCTCGAAATGCCGTCGAGTCAGTTCAGGAAGGAGTTGACTCTTGATTGAATTCAGGTCGAGCACGATGATCATCCAGTCGACAGCATCGCGGCTTTGCGGATGGTCCGGCTCGAGGGGTAACGGATGGTGCACGATCGGATGCACAATGGCCGGTATGTATTGATCGAATTGCCATCCGGTAAAGGAGTCACTCTCGGCCGTTAGGTGACGCGCGTCCGCAGTCCTGGATGGATCCGTCGAGTCCATCGGCTGCCAGGCGCGAAGCCCGGTGTGGAGGCTGGACGACCGCGCCTGAAGTCGCAGAAGCAGAGTGGCGAAACCAGTATCCGGCGCTACAGGCTGTGGAGGCTTTGAACTTGTTTCGAGGCGGAACAGTTTCGGGCCAGCCTTCTGGCTCGTCTCCCAGATATAGAGTCCCTGCACCAATTGAGGCTTCTCCGCGGAGCGGCGCCATAGCTCATATCTGTCGCTGAAGGTTGCCCAATCGTCGAAGGCGCCCGAGTCGGGCCCCACCTGTAACGCGACACAGATCGCAGAAAGATGATGATACAAGTCAAGTTGCCAACCCATCATGAGCGATTCGACGTTTCCGCCAATCCGGGCTTCCGTAGCGTCACTCAGCTGGGTGGTGGCGCGGTACTGCATCACGCCAACCAGGCCAAGCAGACATGGCAGAAGGCAGAGCGCGGCGATCCAGAGGATATGGGAATTCCGGAACCTGACGGCGAAAAACCTGAATGCTTTCATGCGTACCTGGCTCCTGCCAAATCCTAAGCCATTTTCTCGTTTACTCGATGGCGTATTATCAAGCCTTCCTGGGATTTACCACCTGGGACAAATTGAGCCAGACCGAATGCGTTTGGCTCGACTGTGACTCACGGCGGAAAATCTGAGGGAATAAGAGCATTGTAAAAGGCCAAACTCGATTTCGCCATTCGCAGGAAGTTGCGTTTGAAGCGAGTGGAGTTAACACGAAGCGTCGAATGTTCTTGTTAGTTCCCCACCGGCGTCGCCGACCCACGGTGGATGAAACTGTGCCCCATCCATCGGACGTCTTTTTGTCCGATGGGTGGGATCGCTGAACTCATCCTTTGTTTTGCTGAACTTGCGTTTTTTGTTTCTTCCTAGGTTTCGTGCCCCATTACCTTCGCACTCTCCAATTCTCCTTCGTTCTCATTCGTCCACCATCATACTGACTTCATGCTGTACCCGCTGAGGTTTTTAGTTGTCTTCCTTGTCCGTATTTTTCGCTCTCGCCGCGCCCTGCTGCTTGAGAACTTGGCTCTTCGCCAGCAACTTGTCGTTAGGAAGCAGCGGTATCCTCGTCCACAGGTCTCCACCTCCGACAAGCTGTTCTGGGTGACCTTGCGGCGGCCTTGGCCGGAATGGATGCACGCTTTGATCCTCGTCCAGCCAGAGACTGTTGTTTGCTGGCACCGTGCAGAGTTCAAGCTGTATTGGACGTGGCTCTCGCAGCGTCGGGTTCGGGCGGGCGGAAAATGCGTCAGCAAGCAGTTGCGCGAGGCGTTCCCATATGACTCGGCCCCCGGCTACTTGATCTACGATCGCGGCCCACAGTTCAATGGTGAAGTGACCGAAACCGTGAAGAGCTTCGGTATCGGGCCAAAGCGGACGAGCTTCAGAAGTCCATGGCAGAACGGCATTGCGGAACGCTGGGTAGCCACCTGCCGCCGGGATTTGCTCACCCACGTGATCGTTCTCAATCAACGCCATCTGAAACGCCTGATGAACGAATACGCCCGTAACTATCTCGACGGTCGCACAAATCTCGCGCTAGAAAAGGGAACGCCTGCGGGTTGTGAAGCAAGGGAAACTCCCGGCGCCGGTCACGAGGTGACATCGATGCCGGGACTGGGTGGTCTGCATCGTCGCTACAATCGTGCTGCCTGAGCTGCTGCGTCGGACATTCCTGGTCAAAATTGAGGATGACCGGCGGGAGAAGTGTGCCCGGTATTCAGACACTCTACGCTTCGCCATTATTTCATTCTGGCCGGCAGTCACCGAACAGCCGATCCCGTGTCGAAAGCTACTGCCAAAATCGCCACCAAGTCGGTGAATCAGGCCCATTTCGCCCCCGGATCGCATTTTGGCGAGGAACAACCACAAAGCCTCTCAAGCACTTTCGCCGACCATCTTTTTTGAGCTACACTCCTAGCATCTTGAAGCAGACCGCGAAATGCAGGATCAACATCCAGGCAGTGGAACTGGCGGCCAATGGAGCAGGCTGCGTGAATACCGCAGGGCGCAATTTCGACGGGTTCCCGGTCTTTCAACCGATCGGTGTACAACGACTGGCGTTTTCAAACTGACGGAATTGGAGGTTCTCGTGTCAAAAATTGACAGGTGCAGTGTTGTTGGGCTGCAAACAGTTCTCGCGCTGGCTGTGGTGATCATGCCGGCGGCTTTTGGTCAGGCGCAGCTTTCACCTGGTTCACATGCACCGGGGAGGCTTGCTCTGGCCGCAGACAAAACCTTCCGAGAAGGCGTGCATGCGAAGTTACCACCTCATCTTTCAACATTGCTGGGCGTTTCCAAGGAAGAAGAGTGTCCGGTCATGCAAGGTGTGGTGCGAACGGGGAATCTGGTGCAAGGGATTGACGTCTTTGTCCAGAACAAGAATGACATTGTTCTTTTTGTTGTCGATGAGACCGCTAACGACCAATACCTCTATCTGACCTCCCCCGAAGGTACGCTGCGGAAAGTGGTTTCCGTGAAGGCGGGTGTGGGTGCCGTGGTGCTTATTACAGACAAAGACAAGGCAGCCTTCAAAAACGAAAAACAGTTTTGGGTCGATCGCCTGGTCCCATCCAGTGTGACGAAGTAATGTATGTCGATCCTTTCCCGACTCGTTTTGCGGGGGCCTGATGATCCCGTAGGCGAAGATCTGAGAAATGTCCGACTCAGCGACAATCCAATCTGAACTCGCAAGACCCGGACGAGGCGGTGCTGGAAACGTGCCTCGGCACTGCTCTCGGTAGTATGACTCCTCTAGTTTCGGTTTTCCGGCGATAGGAACCGAACTCCTCGATGCCAGGCTACCTTGGCCGTTCACACTCACTGCCGCGTCGTGCAAAATCTGGGCACCGGAGCTCGAAGTCTTCGGCCCTTGGCTTCAGCCTTTAGGAATTCATTTCTTCATCGATTGCGCTTCGTCAATCAATCGCGCAAAATTCGGTGACAAAATGAGATTATCAATGTTGTTGGGAGGCTCGCTATGAAAATGATGAAGCATCTGCTGGTTTGCATGGTCGCAGTTTTGGCGCTAAGCGGGGGCCTCGGTCAAAGCGCTTATGCCGCTCATGGCAAGCACGGCTTCAGTTCTCCGCGTGGACACTATCGCGCGAAGAAGAATGAAGGTCAGTTCGGCGGGAAGTACATGGCGCCAAAGAAGCAACGTCGCCCGACGGGCTACTACCGTAGCATCGTCACCGGCCGAACCGTGTATGGAAAGCCTAAGCCGTAGCGCAAGCGCCTTGCAGAGCTCCTCTTGTTTGAGGCCTTCATGTCGCTTGGGCGGATGGCCAACGAGAGTGTGCAAGTTTTTGGGGTGAGTTAATTTTTGAAATAGAGAATCAGAGCGGTAGTTGAGGTGGTTCCAAGGCTACCCCGTCGCGCACGAGGTGGAGATGATCGATCGGGCAGAGCAGGTCTCCCACTGCAACCGTGGGATTGACAATAGCAGAAGCAAGAGCGCAGCTTGCCAGCCTGCAAGAGCGAATCGTGACCTCCCAAGTTCAACACCATGTTGCCAGCATACAGTCCCGCCCGTGATTCGGTCGTGCGCTTCGCGCGAAGGGCTATTACCGGTCCACACTTCATTCTGTGTGCGGTAAGGTTGCCTTGCGTATCCGGCGACTCAATGGATGTCCTTGCTCTGGACCGCATAGGAACAGCCTCTCAACACTGCTCTACAAGGCCCTGAACGGCGCCTGCACCGAAATCGCCTTACATGGTTTTTACAAGGAGATTACAACTTTTTACCGCTCTTCATCATCAAATCTGTCAGATTGATTAGAGGACTACCGGATAAAAATCGCAGAGTGCGATTGGCATAATCCAACAGGTTGCAAACCCGCAGGAAACAAGGCAGGACGAAATCGGGAGGGGCGGAATGTTGAGCTCACTAGCAGTGAATGAAGCGACGGACGTGAAGAGCGGGCGCGGTAGCCTCGAACCCGAAACAGTTAATGCCAAAGCTGTGTTGGAAGAGTTATTTACACTCCTAGAAGAATATGGCCCGGGCTGGTACACGGAAGATCATCACAAACGCGCAGTAGCAGCACTGATGGGAACGGGAATGCGAAATGTCTGCGAAACATACCGATTGGGTATGACTGCCTGAATCATTCGATTTCGGCAAGGCTCTGGGGCCTTTGATTCCGATTCCGCGGCAGAGCTGTTCGAATGGAATCGTCGAGTTCCCTACTCCGTTCAGCCCATTTTGTCGACGGGCGAATCGGCCGGCCTCCAGCCTTGGCTCCAAGCCTCGCGCAAACAAGGCGGCTGAAGTACGGCACACTACACGTCAGCTCTGAAATCGATACCCGATTCCAGGAACAGTAATGATCATTTCGGGGTCCTTGGGACAGGACTCAAGCTTTTGACGCAGACTAGCCACATGCACATCTACAGTGCGCGTGAGCGTACCAGCCTTTTGTCCCCACACCTCTTGCAGCAACTCATCGCGCGATAGAGTAATCCCTTGATGCTCTGCGAAGTAACGGAACAAGTGAAACTCCCGCGCAGTGAGATTGACGGGCTTGTTATCCTGGGTAACCAGCGTTCTCCGAACGTCTAAGACAATGGCGCCGAATCGATAGAAGTCCGGCCCGGCTGAATTGGGATTATTCGGCTTAAATGGTGAACGCCGCAGAAGGGCCTCAATGCGCGCCATGAGTTCCATGGTGTCGAACGGTTTTGTGACATAGTCGTCGGCACCGAGTTTGAGACCAACCACCTTGTCAACCGTCTGGCTGCGGGCAGTAAGCAGGATAATCGGAGTGGCCAATCCAGCGCGGCGAATATCCGCGCAGATGTCGAGGCCGCTGCGAAACGGCATCATGATATCGAGGATAATCAGATCGAACGGGAGGTGGGTGGCCTTCTCCAATCCGGCTTTGCCCTCGACCGCTATGTCCACACAGTAGCCTTCACTGCGCAACCGATCGCCCAGTGTCAAGCACAGTTCTTCTTCGTCTTCAACAATCAGAATGTTTTGGTTCATATGTAGGACGATCGAGCCGGCAGGGATGTTGAAATAGCCGTCTCTACCATGGCTTCTCCTTTCGCAATTTCCAGGTGCAGGGTGAAAGTACTTCCGACGGAGAGTTCGCTCACAACCGAAAGCCGGCCTCCCATCGCCTCCGCAATTCTCTTGGCAAGGGACAGTCCCAAACCGGTTCCATGAATTTGCGCGGCGACGACGCGAGAGCTGCGATAGAATGGCTCGAATATCTTCGCGATCTCAGAGGGATCGATCCCCATGCCGCGATCCACAATGGAAATGCGCACTTCTCGGCCGGCCCCGCGCTCTATAGGTGCAACAAAAGCGCGAAGTACTATCCGCCGGTCCACGCCCCCGTACTTCGTAGCATTGCCTATCAAGTTCTCCAGACATTGTGCTATTCCAGACGGGTCTCCAAGAACTGCCGGCAGGTCTTGCTCAATGAACCGATCGATGACGAAGCCCGCTCCTTGCACAAGCCCTTCTGTGCCGCTCAAAATCGAGTCGATCATCTGCAGAGTTTGAATGGGCCTTATGACGTAACGGTTCTTCTGATCTTCAGTA
>Ga0302278_10003977_pt1 | contig 15576 bp, 16 predicted proteins | sample III_Bog_N3_2_FD_194543 | JGI IMG/M metagenome (GOLD analysis project Ga0302278, IMG submission 194543) | Peat permafrost microbial communities from Stordalen Mire near Abisko, Sweden - III_Bog_N3_2 | ecosystem: Environmental > Terrestrial > Soil > Wetlands > Peat | place: Sweden: Abisko...
GCAGCAGCCCTTCACCGCCCCGCTGTGTTGCCCGCGCCGGCCTTTGCTCTCCGCCTGGCCTTGGGGCAGATGGCCGATGAAGCTCTTCTCTCCAGCGCTCGCGCTGTTCCCTCCAAGCTGCTCGCTGCCGACTTCCAGTTCGCGCACCCCACCGTCGAGCAGGCCCTCGCCGCTGCATTGCTGCCCCATCCGGCGTTATCCTAGAAAGTCCGAAGCCCCAACGCCAACCTGAGCCGCAATGCCGGTCCAGGTCGTGTGTGCAGAGGTAGGTAGAAAACATGAAAGCGCCATTTGGCTTATGGATAGCTCTGCTCCTGCTTGGATTCCAAGCATCAGATGCCCAAGTAACGCCTTGGCTGACCGATGAACAAGCGCGAAATGTTGCAGCAGCAGCGGTTCACGTTGTATGGCCTGAGCCGTGCTATAGCACGTATCGAAATGAGAACCTCGAAGGTTTCGTCGTCGATCTTCGAAGGAACCCCATAGTCGGCAGTCAGGTCAACAATTCTGTATATTTCTACCGGGTTGCAAGCGACTCCTGTGACTACGTTGTTGAGAAGGACGGCAAACCTGTTCGAATGACGCAGGTTACGAATGACTGCTGTGAGTACGGAATTGTCGCGGTAGACCGCATTACGGGGAAGAGCTACTGGTTTGATGGAGAGAAGAGGCCGGAGATTTTCGCAGCGTTTGCACGGGCCGAGCAAATACATCCCGACATGCCTGAGCCCAACTTATTTTTCTCGCTCTATCGGGAACTCGTCTGGGGCGAATACGGCGACAATGACATTGAGAGTCAAGGGCAGCTGCGAGATGCAGTGCAACAGAATTTTCAGTCCGCTTATTCCCCCTACGAACGAGACAACGTCTGGCAGGGAAAATTCGACCGCTGGTGGCGGCGATGCCGATCAAACATTTCAAAGTTGGATCTAAAAACCACGTACCAATCAACCGCCGCAGGAACTGAAGTCCGCGGGTATGCCTTCAACGGGTTCGAACTAAGGATACCCCGGAGCGATCCGCCACCGAAAGGCACACCCAAACTGTTCCAGTGGGCACTTCTCGTCAAGTCTGACGGAACGGTTGAACGGCTGCCCTCAAAGGTGATTTACTCGTCCCACTGAGCAGCCCGCACCGTACCCTCCAAGCTGCTTGCGGCCGGCTTCCAGTTCGCGCACCCCACCGTCGAGCAGGCCCTCGCCGCTGCTCTGCTGCCCCATCCGGCGTTATCCTAGAGAGTCAGGCCGCTTAGCCTCATTCCGGCCACCAAGGAAGCTCATGCCCGAAGATCCCACTACCCCGATCGCCCCTGAAGCGCAGCCAGCGCCAGCCACACCCCCTTTCGCCACCATCGCCACCATCGCCCAGTACGCCGGCCAATCCGTCATCCTCCGTGGATGGCTCTACAACCTGCGCGAAAGCGGCAAGCTGCTCTTTCCCATCTTTCGCGACGGCACCGGAACCATCCAGGGCGTCGCCCACATCAAGGGCGTCCCGTCCGCCGTCTTCGAGGCTCTGAAAGGCCTGACTCAGGAGTCCAGCGTCATCGTCACCGGCAAAGTCCGCGCCGACCAGCGCGCGCCGGGAGGATTTGAGCTCGACGTCCTCGACCTCCAGGTCGTCCAGCGCGTTCCCGAGTCCAACCCCTATCCCATCACCCTCAAAGAGCATGGCGTCGAATTCCTTATGGAGCATCGCCATCTCTGGGTCCGCTCCCCGCGTCAATCCGCCATCCTCCGCATCCGGGCCGAAATCATGCGCGCGGCAGCGGAGTATTTCGACACCAACGGATTCATCCGCACCGACCCGCCCATCCTCACGCCGGCAGCCTGCGAAGGCACCTCCACTCTTTTCCCAGTCGATTACTTCGGCGACCCAGCCTACCTGACGCAATCCGGCCAGTTATACATCGAATCCACAGCTCTGGCGCTCGGCAAGGTCTACAGTTTCGGCCCTACCTTCCGTGCTGAGAAATCCAAGACCCGCCGCCACCTAACCGAGTTCTGGATGATCGAGCCCGAAGTTGCCTACTGCGACCTGGACGGCCTTCTCGAACTGGCCGAAAACTTCCTCTCTCACATCGTTCAGAGCGTGCTCAAGAACCGCGCGCCCGAGTTAGTGGTGATCGGCCGCGACACTGCGAAACTTCAACTCATCGTCCCGCCGTTCCCCCGCATCACCTACGACGACGCCGTCTCCCTGCTCAACGCCGCCCACAAAACCGGCGCTCTGGAAGCCCCCTTCGAGTACGGCAACGACTTCGGCTCGCCCGACGAAACCTGGCTGAGCAGCCAGTTCGACCGCCCGGTCATGGTCCACCGCTATCCCGCCAACGTCAAAGCCTTCTATATGGAGCCCGACCCTCTCAACGCCGCTCTGGCCCTGTGCGTCGACGTCCTGGCGCCCGAGGGCTACGGCGAAATCATCGGCGGCTCCCAGCGCGTCTCCAGCTTCGACCTGCTACTGAGCCGCATCCAGCAGCACCAGCTCCCGCAAGAGGCCTTCGAGTGGTATCTTGACCTCCGCCGCTACGGCAGCGTCCCGCACAGCGGCTTCGGCATGGGAATAGAGAGGGCAGTAGCCTGGATCTGCGGCTTAGACCATGTGCGCGAGACCATCCCCTTCGCCCGCACCCTCCACCGCATCTACCCGTAAATGCGCCCTTGCATCCTCAACTGCGCTTGGAGTACTTGCTTGCCCCGAGCGCAGTCGAATGAATTGCTTTTAAGTTTCCTTGGATGAATACCGGGTGTTCCGCCGCGTCTTCCACCGCGAAAACGCAAACACCGCCGCTCCCGACCCCAACATTGCCGCGGTTCCGCCAACAACCTTCACAATCGCCAGCACCTTATTCGGCTCATCGTCCGCCGGCACCGCCGACAGAAAAATCGTAATCGCTGTGCTTGCGAGGCCGACCACCCCCAGCACAATCGCCACCGGCTTGCCTCCGGGAACGCGCCGCACCTCCGGCCCCGCCGGCCTGTTCTGTAGCCGGATCATCGCTGCAAAAAGAAACACATACGGAACAAAGTACGAGATGATCCCCATGCTCACCAGCACCTCGTACGCGCCCCGCACATTCGTTCCCGCCTGCCCCAGCAGAGTTACGACCATCCCCGCCAATCCATACACGCCGATCGCCACCCACGGCGTACGATATCGCGGATGAATCTTCCCGAACGCAGGCGGCAGGCAATGATGAATCCCCGCCACAAACGGCAGCCTCGACGTGGACGACAGATACGCCGCCGCTCCTCCCACCGCATTCAGCCCCACAAACAACGCCACCGGCGCCAGCAGCCACCCAATCCCCAGCCGCGCGCTCATCAAGTGGATGCCATTCACAAACCCATCCGGCCCACCTACCGCATCGCTCGGCAACGCCACCAGCAGAGCCCCGGTCCCCGCGATATATCCGATCGCCAGCACGCTTCCGCCCAGCAGAATCGCCAGCGGAATCACCCTCCGCGGATTCTGTATCTCGTCTCCCATCGCGCTTCCGGCTTCCACTCCGCCAAACGCAAAAAAGACGCTCGACCAGAAGACTGCATTGTTCAATGTCCAATGCGGGACGAGGCTATTCAGCGTAATGTGCGTCGCCGCGCCGAAGCGCCAATACATAGCAGCAGCCAGCGCAATCAGCACCGCAAGCGGCAACAGTCCGCCCAGCGCGCTCACATTGTTGAGCCACTTCCCGGCATCCACTCCGCGAATGTTCAATAGCGTAATGATCGCCAGCCACACCACAGCGAAGGCGACATAATAGCCCGGACTCGCCGCCAGCCCGCGCCCGCGCGCCCCAAACGCAAACAATGCCGACGCCGCGCCAAAGTAAAGCACGCCGGAAAAGTACGGCAAATTGCTCATCCAATAAGTCCACGCGGAGACAAACCCGGAGAACTCCCCGAACGCCTCCAGCGTCCACACATAAATGCCGCCCTCTTCCGGATGCCGCGATGAAAGCTCCATCACGCTTGCAGCCAGCGGCACAAAGAAGAACAGCAGTGCCGCCACCCATACCACCAGAATGCTCGGCCCGGCGGCCGCGGCCATCGCGGTCCACCGCACGCTCATTCCACTCACCACGTAGAAAAGCGCCAGATCGCGAAAACGAATTCCTCGCTTCAGTGCGGGAGCGGCAGGCATGTTGGGCGCAGCATATCAAACTCGCCCATGCCATTGGGGCGAATTCTTCTTCGCGTCCGCAAGCACTGCCATCGCTGCGTTGCGCCCATTCATCCCGATCACGCTGCCTCCCGGATGTGTGCAAGCCCCGCACAAATACACACCCTCCATTGGCGTTCGCGGCGTCAGCCGATTGGCCCACATATATGGCGGCAGGCATTCTCCTTGAAAAATATGTCCCCCCGTCAGCCCCACCTTCTTCTCAATGTCCGGCGGTCCCAGCACCTGCGCCTCAATCACCGCGCTGTCCATGTTCGAGCAAAACCGCCCCAGCGACTTCATCGCCAACTTACTGACTTCCTCCCGCCGTTCGTCCCAGTTACCGCGCGCAAACTTGTAAGGCACATACTGCGCAAACACACTCATCGTATGCTCTCCCGCCGGAACAACCGACCGATCATGCACGCTCTGGAAATATAGCTCGCACCATAAGTACTCGGGTAACACTCCTCGCCGAGCTGCGGCAAACCCGGCCTTCCATTCCTCCTTGGTAAGCGGTGTGTTGATCTGCCCGTAATGATGCGCTTCATCCGTTCCCGGCCGAAAAGAAAAGTTCGGCAACTCCCGCAGATGCACATTCAGCTTCACCGTACAGCCCTCCATCGGCACCCGCTCAACCCGGCTTCGCCAGCCTTCCTCCGCAGCCGCCCCCAGCAGCCCCAGCGTCTGCCTGGGGTCGGCATTCGACACCACTGTCCGCGCTGCAATTCGCTCTCCACCCTCCAGCCGCACCCCTTCGCCCGGCAATATCTCCGCCACCGCCACACCTGAAACCACCGTCGCTCCCGCCTCTCGCGCCGCATCGCAAAAGTAGAACGACACCATCCCCATCCCGCCCCGCACATACCCCCACATCCCCGCCATTCCGCCCAGCCGCCCGCTCGCATGATGAAACCGGATCGAGGCCGTCCCCGCGTCGAACGGGCTGGCATTCGTCCCAATCACTCCCTGTCCGAGATACGCAACTTGCAGCCGCTCGTCCTCCAGGTATCGCTCCACAAACTCCGCCATCGACCAATCGAACAGCACCGCCCGAGCCTCCGCATCGCCGGCCAGCCTATCCTCCAGCTGCTCCCGCGTCGGCGCTTCGCCAATCCACACATCTCCCGCATACGCTGCCGCGCCGCCTGCATTCTTCGCAGCCGCGGGACGAAGCTTATCCCGCAGCCGCCGAATCACATCCCCCATCGCCCGCCACCCCGCCACATCTCCTGGTGCCAGCGCGCGTACCTCCGCCGCACACCGTTCGTCATCGTCCCAAAGTTGAATGCTGCTCCCATCCAGAAACGGCACAAACAATCCGTTCACCGCTGGAATCCACTCATAACCTCGCCGCGCCAGATCCAACTCTTCCACCACCAGCGGATGCAGCAGTCCTGCAAGATAAGCGCAGGGAGACATCTTCACCCCCGCAAACGGCTCCTCGATAGTGCATGCTCCACCAACCCGCGCCCTGCTCTCGATCACCAGCACCCTTTGCCCCGCCAGCGCCAGGTAAGCCGCGCATGCCAGCCCATTGTGCCCCGCGCCGACGACGATCGTGTCCCAGGTCTTCGACGCCAACTCACGCAACGGCATCGCCAGCCCAACCTCGCCCAGCAAATCAGCAGTAGCAGAACTCATATTCGCTTTAACCTAGCACCCCATGCTCGCCTCTGGACCCGCAAGCCTCCCAAGGTCATCCTGGAATTTTTCATGAAACTTAGCTTAAATCGATTTAGTCAGATAGCATAGACATCGTTTTGGTCCACAACAAATAGCCACAGTGGAGGGTTTGTGACCTTGCTCCGGCGTTCTGCTCTCAACAGTTTCCCGCTGATCCTGTCGGGAGTTGCTTCCGCAACCCTCCTCGTCGCCGCATCGGGGGCCGTGGGCCAAACTCCGGCACAAGCCCCGCCGCCGGTGACCTTCACCGCCGATCAGGATCACCAGAACATGATGGACCAGTTGGGGATCAAGTCCCTGCGTAACGGCCCCAGCGGCGACGAGAAGGCCCCCAACCACGCCAACTACGACGAGTCTCTCGCGAATCCCTACCCCAATCTGCCCGATGTGCTGACGCTGAAGAACGGCCAGAAGGTTACGACCGCGGACATGTGGTGGAACCAGCGCCGCCCCGAAATTGTCGAAGACTTTGACCGCGAAGTCTATGGCCGCCTGCCAAGGAGCCTACCCCATGTCACATGGACGGTGAAGGTCACCGACCGTGAGTGGGTTGGCTTCACTCCCGTGATCGCCCGCCAGCTTGTGGGCCATGTTGACAACTCCGTCTATCCGCAGATCGAAGTCAACATCTCCATGACGATCGTGGTTCCGGCAAATGCCAAAAAGCCGGTTCCGCTGCTCATGATGTTTGGCCGCACCGGCCTGCCCAATCCAACCCAGCCGCCGCCCGACGATATGGAGCGCATCAACGCCGCGCTCAAAGCCTTGCTGCTGAAAAACGACCCCGAACTGGCGTCCATCTTTGCTCAGTATCCAGGGTACAGTCCGCTCAACCCGCTTCCGCCGGCCTTTGGTTTTGGAGCGCCCCGTCCGCCCGCCGGCGATCCGCCAACTAATGTGCAGCTCATCGCCGACGGCTGGGGCTACGCGATGATCGATCCTGCAAGCATTCAGGCCGACAACGGCGCCGGCCTCACCCGCGGAATAATTGGCTTGGTCAACAAAGGCCAGCCCCGCAAACCGGACGACTGGGGAGCGCTGCGCGCATGGGCCTGGGGCGCGGCTCGCGGTCTCGATTATCTCGAAACAGACCCCACCGTCGACGCCAAACATGTAGGCATCGAAGGCGTTTCGCGATACGGAAAAGCTGCCCTTGTCACGCTGGCATTTGAGCAGCGGTTTGCCATGGGACTCATCGGCTCCTCTGGCGAGGGCGGCGCAAAACTGAACCGCCGCAACTTTGGCGAAGCGGTCGAGAGCCTCACCGGCGGCGAATACTACTGGATGGCCGGCAATTTCATCAAGTATGGAGCATCGGAGGCATCCTTTGGCAGCAAGAACGCTGGCGATCTCCCCGTCGATTCGCACGAACTCATCGCCCTGTGCGCGCCGCGCCTCACCTTCATCAGCTACGGCCTGCCCGCCCAGGGCGATGCTAAATGGCTCGACCAGCAGGGAAGCTTCATGGCTACCGTAGCCGCGCAGCCGGTCTTCGAGCTACTCGGCGCAAAGGGCCTTGGAGTCTCACCCGACTATCGCAACGCGATCATGCCGCCAGTGAACACCGGTCTGCTCGACGGACAGCTTGCCTGGCGTCAGCACGACGGCGGCCACACCGACGCGCCGAACGTGAAGTACTTCATTCAGTGGGCGGATAAGTTCATCCCCCATTCCCCCGGCTCTTAGCGGAACGAAAACCCGTCATCCCAGGCGCCACGACTTGCGCCTGTGAGTCATGTCTCGGATGAACGTCCCGTCCGATCCGCAAATGCCCCGTGACCCGATCCATGCTGTCATCCTGACCGAAGTGGAGGGATCTGCGTTTTGACAATCTGGCGAATGGGTGGGAAACCACAATGCTCAACCACCAGCTTCACAACTTTCTATGGCCATCAGGACGAGCAACCGGCCCGCGTGCCGTCGAACCGTGAGGCGCGGCCCTCAGGTACTGCTGCGGCCAGCTTGCAACTTCGCCCAGCGAGGCAGCGGCATGAAGCGGCCAGTAAGCGTCGCGGAGAAACTCGCGAGCAAGAAAAACCAGATCCGCCTGTCCCTGCTCCACAACGGTGTTGGCTTGCACAGGGTCGGTGATCAACCCCACTGCGGCGGTTGCAACACCAGCCTCGCGGCGAATTCTGGCTGCAAACTCCACCTGGTAGCCCGGCCCAATCGGAATCGCAACGCCAGGAACCATGCCGCCCGAAGACACATCGACCAGATCGACTCCGTGATCGCGGAACAGCCGCGCCAGCTCGACAGACTCGTCGATGTTCCATCCCCCCTCTGCCCAGTCGGTGGCGGAGATTCGCACGAATAACGGCAGGTGAGCCGGCCATTCCGCGCGTACGGCGTCCACAACTTCGAGCACAAAGCGAGTGCGGTTCTCAAAGCTGCCGCCATACGCATCGCTGCGCCGGTTGGCCAGCGGCGATAGGAACTGGTGCAAAAGGTAGCCGTGCGCCGCATGGATCTCCACAAAGTCGAACCCAGCGGAAAGCGCGCGCCGTGCCGCCTGGCGAAAAGCCTCCACCGTGGCATTGATTCCCGCCTGGTCCAGCGCCCGTGGAACCGCGTAGCTGGCGGAAAACGCGACCGCGCTGGGACCAACCGGCTCCCACGCGCCTTCTTCCGCAGTCAGCAGGCGCTCTCCCCCAAAGGGCGGCGTCATGCTCCCCTTTCGCCCGGCGTGCGCCAATTGTATGCCGGCTCGCGCGCCCTGCGAGTGGATAAACCGCACAATCCGCTCCAGCGCCGGAATATGCTCGTCCTTCCAGATGCCCAGGTCTCCGGATGAAATGCGTCCCTCAGGCACAACCGCCGAAGCCTCCAGCGTCACCAGCCCCGCGCCGCCCTGTGCGCGGCTGCCCAGGTGTACCAGATGCCAATCCGTCGCAAACCCGTCCTGCGACGAGTATTGGCACATGGGCGAAACGCCGATGCGATTGGCAAACGAGACGCACCGAAGTTGAAATGCCGAAAAAAGAGAATGGCTCATGCAACTTGGATGACCGAAAGCAACCACGGATGCAGAGCACCAGCCCTGGATCCCTACCCATCTCCATCCCCCTCACGCCCCTTGCGCTACCATGGAGAAACAGCGTCCCATCAAGCCCACCACCGGAGCCGCGCATGTTCGTAGTCGTTTGGCAGTTCGAAATCGCCGAGGAAAAAGTCCCCGCCTTCGAGGCCGCCTACAGTCCTGATGGCGCCTGGGCAAAGCTCTTTCAATCATCGCCAGACTATTTGGGAACCGAACTCCTGCGCGACGCATACATTCCCGGAAGCTACCTAACCATCGACCGCTGGGCCAGCGAAGACGCCTTCCGCGCCTTCCGTAAATCCCATGACGGCGAATACGAGTCCCTCGACCGAGCCTGCGATCCCTTAACCACCCGCGAAACCCGCGTCGGCGCCTACACCGTTTGACCCTTTCCCGGCCACATTCCGCAGCCCACCCATCCCCGCTCCACCACGCCTCGCACCCAGCCCAAGCCATCAAGAATCAGTACGTTACGCGACGTCCTCTCAAGATTCGCCATTTATTCGCCATTTTCCCCTGTTAATCTCCGCAAAGCCCTGCTACAATCCCATCGAAATCAATTTCATTCCGCCGGCGTTTCCTGCAAAGTAAGCAGAATCCCAACGATGCGGAGATACGAAAGTTCGAGGAGCCTCCATGGCCATCGCAGACGACCGGGCAAAAGCCGTAGAACTAGCCCTGGCACAGATCGAAAAACAGTTTGGCAAAGGGTCGATTGTGCGCCTCGGCTCCAAGGAGGCTCTTCTCCCCATCGCCGTTATCTCCACCGGCTCTATCAGCTTCGACGCCGCCCTGGGCGTAGGCGGAATTCCGCGCGGCCGCGTAACGGAGATCTTTGGCCCGGAGTCCTCCGGCAAAACAACCATCACGCTCCAAATCATTGCCGAAGCGCAGCGCCTTGGCGGCTTGGCTGCCTTTGTCGATGCCGAGCACGCGCTCGACCCCGGCTATGCCAAAAAGCTTGGCGTCGACGTCGATAACCTGCTCGTCTCGCAGCCCGATAACGGCGAACAGGCGCTTGAGATCATCGAAGCTCTGGTCCGCTCCGGCGCAATCGACGTTCTGGTGCTCGACTCCGTGGCCGCTCTCGTGCCCAAAGCCGAGCTCGACGGCGAAATGGGCGACTCCCACATGGGTCTGCAGGCGCGCCTCATGTCGCAGGCCCTGCGCAAGCTCACCGGCACCGTATCCAAATCGCGCACCGCGCTCATATTCATCAATCAGATACGAGAGAAGATCGGCGTCATGTTCGGCAACCCGGAAACCACCACCGGAGGCCGCGCCCTCAAGTTCTACTCCTCGGTCCGCGTCGATATCCGGCGAATCGCCGCCATCAAAGAGGGCGACGTGGTAACCGGCAACCGCACCAAGGTCAAAATCGTAAAGAACAAGGTGGCCGCGCCGTTCCGCGAGGCTGAATTCGACATTCTCTACGGCGAAGGCATCAGCAAAGAGGGCGACGTTCTGGACCTGGCCGTGGCCAACAATATCGTCGAGAAATCCGGTGCATGGTACAGCTACTCCGGCGAGCGCATTGGCCAGGGACGCGAGAACACCCGCACCTTCCTCAAGGAAAACAAGGACATATTCGCCCGGATCGACAGCGACCTAAGGAAGAAGCTGAACATCGGCGCAGTCAAGGCCGAAGTACCCGAAGCCCCATCCACCGGCCACGCCGAAGCCAAGGAAGCAGTCCGCCCACGCAAAGGCTAAAGAAAGGCAGCGGCGCCCCAAACCCGGCCGTTAGGACGAGGCCTTGTATAGGGGTACGGCTTCACACCTTGATGAAAACTGATTTCCGGTGCAATTTGTGGGGGTTTTGTATCCGTCGTCCACTAGCATCGCCGACCCACGAAGTCATGAAATCTCTTCCTCTCACATCACCCGCTGACTCGCTAACTCGCTCTGCCCGCGAAGCGGGGGCTGACCTGCTAGATTCATTCCCAAAACTCCCACGTCTCCTCCGCTCAAATTCTTCAATAGCCAACCCATCTCAGCCCTGATTCTTATCGGGGAAGGCCTTCAGCCGTGGCGCAAATGCACAGGAATGATGCCTGGTCTTAGCCCTTTCGGTCACTTCCTTCGCAGCAAGATAAATCGATACCCCGCTCAAGCGCGCAAACTAACTCTCTGCATATCAGCAGCGGAATACTCCCGAAAATCCCGAAGCTGCAATCGATGAGACGCCAAGACAGCGGGATGCCGCGGATCGGCCCGGCGATCAGTGCCAGCGGAATAACTCCGGCGCAAGCAATCAGGCCGAACGTGATCACCCACTTGTTGCGCACGGGATCGATCCAGGGACCAATGAAGGCAACGGCGAGGACCAGGTGAGCGAATGCAAGCCAGTCCGTGCCGTAGGCGAGGAACGGGTAATTCCTGTTCGTTTCGCTCAAGGCCCCGTTCACGCGTTCGACCCAAGGCAGCAGGTGGGAGAATTCGGCAATCGGTCGCAACCAGCTTCCATGAAGAAGCGCAACAAGCAAGCCGAGCTCGGTTTGCAGAGGAAAAGCCGTGATGCCGCTGAGGACCAGGCCAGCGATGAACACGGCAAGCCAAAAGCGAATGCGACGAAGAGGGTTCGTTTGCACCATGGTATGGGAACAGAGTACATCGTGTTTCAAAAACATGCTTTGTGTCAGGGCACGACTTTAGTCGTGTCTCCATGGGCCTTAGGCCCACCCAAGTGGATGAAAACAACGACGCTGGGTGCCCCTGGTTCCTCGCCTTTGGGGACCAGGGAATGCACGAACCCATATTCGCCTCTTCTTCCCTCGTTTTCGACTGTGCCGAAAAGCGCCCGCGTAACGATGGGTTTTAACCCCTTCGGGATGATCGCTCCTACTTCCGCGGACATTCTTGAAACATGTTCCACTGTCGCGGCTTAAAAGTGTTTCGCAGGATGAAGATGCCATCCCCAAAAAAACGGAGGGAGCAGGGGCCTTCAGGCCCCCGAAATCAGCCCCTCCATCCAAGCGGCTTTAGCCGCGGGCCATTCGTTTGCATTGTCACAAGAACCCACCGCAGTTACAGGCACCCCGCCAAAACGCCTTTCCCTGCGCCCGAATTCTCCCAGCGCGGCCCCCAAATCAGCCTCGTCAAAATCCGGCCAAAGACGATCTGTGAACACAAATTCCGCATACGCCGATTCCCATAGCAGAAAGTCCGACAGCCGCTGCTCGCCGCCGCTGCGAATCAGCAAATCCACATCGCCGCTCTCGCGAGTCAGCGCCTCCGTCAACGCGTACTGCATTACGTCGGCCGAGAGCGGCCGCTCATGCACGAACGCCGCTGTCGCATCCGCTGCGGCACGCGCAATGGCATCGCGAGACGAGTAATCAATGGCAACGCGGAATTGAAGACGGCGTCCGCCCTCGGTCGCAGCTTCGGCCCTGCCGATCTCGCGCAGCACCGCCTCCGCCAACCGATCGCGCCTGCCGATCACCTGCAGCCGCGCGCCTCGCTGCCGCAGCCGTGCCGTCTCCAGCCGCAGAAACGCCCTCAGCAGCCAGAAAATGCTCTGCACCTCAGCAGCCGGCCGGCGCCAGTTGTCCGACGAAAAGGCATAGACCGTCAGACACCGGATCCCCACATCCGGCGCCCGCTCCACAACCCTCCGCAAAGCCGCCACCCCAGCGCGATGACCGGCGATGCGGGGCAGTCCGCGCCGCATCGCCCATCGGCCGTTCCCGTCCATGATGATGCCCACATGCAAACCCTCCCGCTGTTCTGTCTGCATCAGTCAGCATCCTTTGGCATAAGCTCCGTGGCTCGCTGCTCATCGGCGACTGTCAGTGGCATCGAGCTATACCAGTCGAGCCCGCGTGTGAAAAACATTGCAGATGCAACGGCTGCGAAGCTGGCAATCGCGCCCACTAGCAACGCATTGTCTTCGAGCCGCAACAGAAGGTATATCAGCGAGTAGAGCAAGCTGAAACACGCTAGTGCGCGGAACCCCTGTATGCGGCTCAGAAAAATCCATCCAGCATTCGCCGCAAGCAGAACCACCGTGGCCGCACCGGCCACCAGGAACGCAAGATCGAAGCCGATTCTCTCAGCAAATGAGAGCAGAAGCAGATAGAAGATGATTTGCGCTACACCGACCAGAACATACTGAGCTGGGTGGACGCGCTTCCCGGTAGTGACTTCAAAGATAAAGTACGAAAGGAAAAGCAGCCCCAAGAATAGCAAAACGTATTTGAGAGAACGATTAACAGACTGGTACGGATCGGCCAGGTCGACGAATGAGACCCCGAGGCCTGTTGCGTCAAGCCCTGCGAACGAAGAGCTGCGGCCCTCGGCCTGAATGCCGCGAGCAATATATGGAACCGCCCATTCGCCGGAGAAGCCTTGCGGGGAGATAGTACGCTTGACGGGCAGAAACCCTCCATCGAAGCTCGGATTAGGCCAGTCACCCTCGACGGTCATGCGCGTAGCTTTCCCATAGGCAAGGATGGCAATCCGCTGTGCCCCTGAAAAGCGCAACGTGGCGCTTACCTGAAACCTGGAGTTAGGTTGGGCGAGCTTTGAGACCATTACTCCGAAAAGGGTGAGAGGCGTGCGCTGATTCTGGTTACCGTTTGAATCCGTCGATAGGCCGTCGATGTTATCCGTCGGCGAAAACGCTTCTGCCTTTCCATTGGCGGTGAGAACGGCATCGGTCAATGCGCCGCGGGCATCGGATGCCCCTACGATGAGCTCAGCCTGGCTCCAGTCAAGCTGTGCGCCCAATGGAGCAGCCAGCGGCACTCCTGTCAGGTCGAAGGCGGCGTCGAATTGCAGATCGGCCTGGAAGACCGGGACCTTGAAGAGTGAACGGCGTCGCTCTTCAGTGCGAGTCTTGACTGTGACCGCTCCCTGAATAGGAAAAACCAAGTAAGTGCCGTGCTCCGGTAATCCGTCCTTAGTCTGCGCGGGCACTGTATAAGGAATCGCCAGCGTGGGGCCGAGAAATGTCTGCTGCCCGCCAACATGACCGCTGATTTCTTTGATAACGCCCGCTGCGCGGCTGGTCCTTTCGTCAACTAGTCCTGAGACAAAGAGCGCGGGGATGGTCATGGCCAGAGCCAATCCGCACACCACGATGAGTTTCATCCCCATCGACCGCGACTTGAACCTGCCTTCCACGTCCGATTGCAACACCGAAGAGTCGTTCACCTGTATTCCTCCCTATCCAAAAGTCGAGTTACTTGAAAGTCGAGTTACTCGAAAATCGAGTAAGTCCAAAACTTACTTTGCAACGCAAAGTAACCGCACAAAAAAAGCCTCACGCCTCGCGCGGAGTCAGCCCCCGCATCCGCTCACCCGCCGCCTCGTCCGCGCCGCCTTTCGCCGCATCCCGCACCACCTGCTCCAGCGTCGCCAGGTATTCCAGATACCGCTTCCGCCCGCTCCCTGTAATCCGGCAAACAGTCTGCGGACGATTCCGCTCATGTCCCTTCGCAATCTCCACCATCCCCGCCGATTCCAGCACGCTCAAATGCCTGCTCAAATTCCCATCGGTCAGCGCGCACAGCTGCTTCAAATCCCCAAACGTCAGCCCCTTGGGATGCGTCAGCAGGCTCGTCAGCACGCTCAGCCGGGCCCGCTCGTGAATCACCCTGTCCAGCCCCTCGTACGCGAACCGCCCCTCGCTCCCCCGCTCCGCCTTGCCCGGCGCCCCCTGGGGAGTCTTAGTCTTCATCGCCGGCCTCCTCTGCGGTAAACAACAGAATCCCCGCCACCAGCAACTGTCCCGCTCCATAAGCAATGCCCATCGCCCATGGAGAAAGAGCGCGCCCATCCCCCATCACAATGCAGGTCAACCCCGACAGCAGGTACCATGCGCCCGCCCACACCATCTGCCGCGGCAAAAATCGGCACGACGAAAACACGCCCAGGCTGAAGATCACCTGCCAAAGTCCCGGAATCATCCAATGAGCCGACGGAACCGCGCCCCCAATCACCATCGCCATCAGCGCCCCCGCCCCCGCCGCCGGCAAAAACTGCTCCACCGCCATCCGTATCATCTCGTCGGCCATGCCACTGTGTACGCGCTGTGTCCGCGTCACCATCTGCACCCCAATCAACCCGGCAGACAGCACCGCGGTCGATATCCAGATCGCCAGGTAAGCCCCAATGTGGCCAGCCGGGTCCGGCACCCATAGCGCCTGCGCCGCCGCGGCCAACACCGCAATGCCGCCCGTAGCCGCCAGGGTAGCGGGCCCATATCCGCGAAACTCCGTGCTCAGCGCCACCTGTCTGCGGATGCTGCTGATATCCCCCAGCGCTTTGTTAAGATCGCTCATCTCGCCGTCCCTTTTCCCGCCTGAACTTTTCTCGCCTTGTTTTTCTCGTCTTCACTCTTCCCGCATTCACTTTGTATTGCAAAGTAACCCATCCGCGCCCCTCTGTCAAGCAGGAATCTTTCCTGTGCCATCCCGATCAGCAAAAAAATGCTGTCATCCTGAGCGAGCGCAGCGAGTCGAAGGACCTGCGGTTGCTCCTCGGGCTCTTCAATCGACGCTCTACCGGATCCGAAAATGCACCGTGCCCCATCCATCGCTTTTTTCTAGCGATGGGTGGGAAGCCACGAACCTCGATCAGCCCCGTTTATCAGGAGCGCTCCAAGAAAGGCTGTCATCCTGAGCGAGCGCAGCGAGTCGAAGGACCTGCGGTTGCTCCTCGGGCTCTTCAATCGACGCTCT
>Ga0302278_10003985_pt1 | contig 15564 bp, 14 predicted proteins | sample III_Bog_N3_2_FD_194543 | JGI IMG/M metagenome (GOLD analysis project Ga0302278, IMG submission 194543) | Peat permafrost microbial communities from Stordalen Mire near Abisko, Sweden - III_Bog_N3_2 | ecosystem: Environmental > Terrestrial > Soil > Wetlands > Peat | place: Sweden: Abisko...
CAATCACGGCGGCGGTGAGCGGGTTGTCGCCGGTGATCATGATAGTGCGAATGCCCATAGAGCGCAGGCGGGCAAGCCGCTCCTTGAGGCCGCCCTTGACGATATCCTTGAGGTGAATCACGCCCAGAGCCGTCGAATTTTCCGCCACCACCAGCGGAGTTCCACCTTGGCGGGCAACCTCCTCGACTTGCTCAGTGACCTTCCTGGGCAGTGAGGAGCCTTGTTCTTCGAGGAAGCGGGCAATGGCGTCCACCGAGCCCTTGCGGATGCGGGAGCCGGGCAGGTTGACGCCGCTCATGCGGGTCTGCGCGGTGAAGGGCACAAACTCGGCGTGGATGCCGCCCAGGTCGCGCCCGCGCAGGTTGTACTTCTCCTTGGCCAGCACCACAATGGAGCGGCCCTCGGGGGTTTCGTCGGAGAGCGAAGAGAGTTGCGCCGCGTCGGCCAGCCGCTCGTGACTCACATCGGGCGCGGGAATGAATTCCGTGGCCTGGCGGTTGCCCAGGGTGATGGTGCCCGTCTTATCCAGCAGCAAAGTATTTACGTCGCCGGCAGCCTCGACGGCGCGCCCGCTCATGGCCAGCACGTTGTACTGAACAAGGCGATCCATGCCGGCGATACCGATGGCCGAGAGAAGGCCGCCAATGGTGGTGGGGATGAGGCAGACCAGCAGCGATACGAGCACGAAGATGGTCTGCGGGGCCTTGGAGTACATGGCGAAGGGTTGCAAAGTGACTACGGCCAGGAGAAAAACGATGGTCAGGCCACTGAGCAGAATGCTCAACGCGATCTCGTTGGGCGTCTTCTGGCGGGTGGCGCCTTCGACCAGGGCAATCATGCGGTCCAGGAAGGTTTCGCCGGGGTTGGCGGTGATTTTGACCTTTATCCAGTCCGACAAGACTTTTGTCCCGCCGGTTACGGCCGAGCGGTCTCCGCCAGCCTCGCGTATGACGGGCGCCGATTCGCCGGTAATAGCCGACTCGTCGACCGAGGCCACGCCCTCAATGACCTCACCGTCGCCGGCGATATAGTGGTTGGCCTCGACGTAGATCACGTCGCCCTGGCGAAGTAGGCCGCTGACAACCTCCTCAAGGCTGCCGTCCGCCTTGTACCGTTTGGCAATGGTCTCACCCTTGGCCTTGCGCAGCGTGTCGGCCTGGGCTTTGCCTCGGCCCTCTGCCATGGCCTCGGCAAAGTTGGCGAAGATCACCGTGACCCACAGCCACAGCGTGATCTGGAGGTTGAAGCCAAAGCCGGCGCGGTGATGCATAGTGTTGTCGATCAGCAGCAATGTGGTGAGCACGGCGCCCACCTCGACAACAAACATCACAGGGTTCTTGACCATGCCGCGAGGATCGAGCTTACGCACCGAGTCCAGCAGCGCCTGGGCCATGATTTTCGTGTTCCAAAGACTCTTTTTTTCAAGCATGACAGTCCGTTTCGCCTTGTCCTGATGCGGTATCGGTTAGAAAAGCTGGCCTGCGTGAATCTGCAGGTGTTCCAGAATCGGTCCCAGGCTCAGGGCCGGGAAGAAGGTGAGGGCGCTCAGAATGAGGATCACGCTGACCAGCAGCACGGTGAACAGCGCGGTGTTCACGGGGAAGGTTCCCGGCGAGGGAGGCACGCTCTTCTTGCTTGCCAGATTGCCGGCCAAAGCCAAAACCGGGATCATCATGAAAAGCCGTCCGAACAACATATCCCAGCCCAGCGCCACGTTATACCACCAGGTGTTGGCGTTCAGACCGGCGAAGGCAGAGCCGTTGTTGCCGGCCCCGGAGGTGAATGCATAGAGAATCTCGGTGAGCCCGTGCGGTCCCTGATTAGTAAGGCTGCTGAGACCGATGTTGGGGGCCATCACAAAGGCGGCAGTGAGCGAAAGGATGATGAGCGGGAAGATGAGCACGTAGAGCATGGACATCTTTACGTCGTAAGTTTCGATCTTCTTGCCCAGGTACTCGGGGGTTCGGCCCACCATGAGGCCGGCGATGAAGACCGAGAGCACAACCATGATCAGAATGCCGTACAAGCCCGAACCCACGCCTCCGAAGACCACTTCGCCCATCATGATGTTGATGAGCACCACCATGCCGCCCAGCGGAGTGAGCGAGTCATGCATGGTGTTGACCGCGCCGCAACTGGCGTCGGTGGTGATGGTAGCGAAGAGCGAGGATTGGCTGATCCCGTTGCGGACCTCTTTGCCCTCCATGTTGCCGGCCGGGGCGGTGGCTGTGCCGGTTTGCGCGGCGCCGTGGATGAGCAGGTGCGGATGTGACTCGGCCCAATAGACGGTGGTGAATCCTACGGAAAAAAGAACGAACATCGCCGCCAGAACAGCCCAGCCGTGGCCCGGCGAGCCGGTCATGCGGCCCAGCGTATAGGTGAACCCAGCCGGAATCACGAAGATCAGAAACATTTGGAAGAGGTTGATGAGCGGCGTGGGGTTCTCAAATGGGTGGGCGCTGTTGGCGTTGAAGAAACCGCCGCCGTTGGTGCCCAGCATTTTGATGACTTCCTGCGAAGCCACGGGGCCCTGCGCGATGGTCTGCGTTTGGCCTTCCAGCGTATGCGCCGAGGTGTATGCGTGCAGGTTCTGCGGTACGCCCTGCGCAACCATCAGCAGCGCGCCAATGATGGAGGCCGGCAGCAGCACGTAGAGCAGCGTGCGCGTCGTGTCCACCCAGAAGTTGCCGATGGTGCCCGATGTCGTACGCTTGATGCCGCGGATCAAGGCAACGGCCACTGCGATGCCCGCAGCCGCAGACCAGAAATTGTGCGTGGCGAGGCCAGCCATCTGGGTCAGATAGCTCATCGTGGTCTCGGGCGTATACGACTGCCAGTTGGTGTTGGTGGTGAAGCTGGCGGCCGTGTTCCAGGCCAGATCAGGCCCCACGGCAGCTAGATTCTGCGGATTCCAGGGGAAGAAATTTTGCAGCCGCTCAAGGCCGTAGGTGAGCAGCAGAGTGGCGGCCGAGAAGCCCAGCACGGCAAATGCGTACTCGCGCCAGTTCATCTCCTTGTCGGCTTTGATGCCGCAGAGCTTGTAGATGAGCCGTTCGACGGGACGCAGCACCGGATCGAGCCAGGTACGTTCTCCCTCCAGCACGCGGGCCAGATAGATGCCCACAGGGCGAACGCTGGCCAGCAAAATCAGCGAAAAGACGGCAAATTGCAACCAACCGTTAGCGGACATCTCAGAACTTCTCCGGGAAGAGCAGGGTTATGGTCAGGTAACCAAGCAGCAGGACGGACAGAATCAAGGCAACGACGGTGATGATGTCGGTTTGCATGAGTTACCTCAACTTCTGGCAAGCCTTGACGTAGAGAAACGCCAAGGCGAAGAAAACTGCCGTGAACAGCAACATCGTCAAATCTTGCATCAGTGTTTGCATTCTAGGTCTCGCAGTTCCATGAGCAGGAGTTTAGGGAAGCCGCCTGCTCAAGAATGATTCTGGCTCATGCCTCGTTTGAGTATCGAAAAAGTTTCCTAAATAAAGCGTAAGGATGGGAAAGTTTCAGGAATACTCCTGAAATGACTACAGCTTCTTTCGCAGGTAATGGAAGATGCCATGCCCTAGCAAGGCGGCAATCATAGCGATGGTGAAATTGGTGAGCGTAAAGATATCGCAGAGGGCATGTGCCAGAGTTTTCCCATGACCGTTGGTCTGAGTGAACTCTCCCATCAAGAGGTTTGAATAAAAGAGAAAGACGATAAACGCGACCTCAATCAGGGCGCGCCTGATCCGGGCGATGAGCCGACGATCTTTTTGCTCCGGATGATACATGAATGGATGATACCAATAACTGTATAAAGATTCCGTGTGGGCGGAGTTCACTCTTCGTTTCCAGCCAATCCCTCGGGGACAAAGCGGTAGCCCACCCAAGGCTCGGTCTGGATGTACTGCTTGCCGGATTGGGCTTCGAGCTTCTTACGCAACTGGCCTACGAAAACGCGCAGATACTCCGGTTGATGGGCAGACTGCGAGCCCCACACGGCGGTCAAGAGCACACTGTGAGTCATCACCTTGCCGGCATGGCGGGCCAGGTGCAACAGCAACTCAAACTCCTTCGGCGTGAGATGAATGGGTTTGCCCAGGACGGTGATCGTGTGTGCCTCCGCATCCACCACGAAGTCGCCGGCCTCCAATGCCGTAGTAGTCCGCTCCGGGGCGCGGCGCAGATGGGCGCGAACGCGGGCCAGAAGCTCCTGGATGCTGAAGGGCTTAGTCACATAGTCATCGGCCCCTGCGTCCAGGGCCTCGATCTTGGAGCGCTCATGGTCGCGAACAGACAAAACAACAATCGGAATTGCCGATTGAGCGCGGATAGCTCGGCAGACCTCGACGCCGCTCAGGCCGGGCATCATCAGGTCGGTCACCACCAGGTCCGGCAGCCAATCGCGAAACAGCAGCAGGCCCTCCTCCGGATCGTTGGCGGTGCGCACGTCAAAGCGCTGCGCGGTGAGTGCGGCACGCAGCACGCGGGTAATCTGCGGCTCGTCGTCGATAACCAGAATTCTGTCTGGCATGTTTTTCTTCTTTCATCGAAAGATTACATCATCCGGGCGGACAGGTATGATTTCTTTGGGAGAAATATGCGACTGCCCTCCTATGTGTATGTGATTGCTCGCTGGCTTGCGGCCACCCTGGTTGCGGCGGCCACCACGCGCCTGCTGGTCTGGCTGGGCGTCAATTCGACAACCGCGGGGATGGTCTTCCTGGTGCTGGTGGTGTGGTTTGCCGCCCAGGCGGGCATCTGGCTGGCGCTCTATGTCGCGCTGCTGTGCGCGCTTGCTTTCGATTACTATTTTCTGCTGCCCCTTCATACGCTGCAAATCGTGGGATTGCAGCAATGGGTGGCCATGATCTCGTTCATGCTCAGTTGCGCGGTGGTGGGCCGGGTGGCCGAGCGGGCACGCGGCCAGGCGCGCCAGGCCGAGCAGCGCCGCGAAGACGTGGAGCGGCTTTACGAACTCTCGCAGGAGATGATGCTGCAGGAGGATGCTGCCGAACTGATCCGCGACCTGCCCCGGCTGATCGGACGAATCTTCGCGCTGGATGGGGTGGTGCTTTACATTCGCGACCAGGACCAGTTCTATTCCTCAACCTCCGAGTTGCCGACGAACATTCAGGCCAGCTTGCGGGCTATGACCCAGGGCCAAAATCCCGCACAGGCTATTCCGGGCGGCTTTACGGCGATGACGTTGATGCTGGGGCTGCGACCGGTAGGCGCGTTGGGCTTGCGGCCAGCCGTGCCTTCCCGCGAGGTGGCTACGGCGGTCAGTGCGCAGGTGGCCATCGCGCTTACCCGCGCCACGGCCATCGAGGCCTCAGCCCGCCTGGAGGCGGCTCGCGAGGCAGACCGGCTGCGCGCCGCGCTGATCGACTCGCTGACGCACGAGTTGCGCACGCCTTTGACCGCGATTCGGGCCGCTGCCACCACATTGGTTCAGGGTGAGGGGCTGGACGCGGCCGGACGGCTGGAGTTAGCGGAAATTGTCGATGAGGAGAGCTCGCGGCTGGATGGACTGATTGGCGAGGCTGTGGAAATGGCTGAGATTGACGCCAACGTGGTTCAAGTTCGCCGCGTGCCGCACCATCCGCGCGCGCTGCTCGATCAGGCAGTGGAGGGGTTGCAGAATGCGCTGGCCGCGCATCGAATGGTGATTACCGTAGAGGAGTCGGATAAGCCTGCCTGGTTCGATCCGCACCTGCTGGGGCGCGTTCTGCGCCACCTGCTGGAGAATGCGGCCCGTCACACGCCCCCCGGTGGCCGTATTCTGCTTGGCAGCCGATGCCTGGGTGACAGGCTGGAGTTTCGCGTAGAGGACGAGGGTGAGGGCATCGATGCCGCCGATCTGCCCTTTATCTTCGATAAGTTTTACCGGGGCAAGAAGGGAACCGGCAAAGGGAAGGGAACCGGGATGGGGTTGGCCATCTGCCGCGCTATCCTGGCCGCGCACGGCGGGGAAATCGAGGTTGAGAGCGCTCCCGGACACGGCTCGTGCTTCCGCTTCTGGGTGCCGCTGGTGGAAAAGGAGCCGGTGAGCAAGAAGGCAGGTTGAAGTATTTCTTTGACGCATGACGCAGCACAGGCTACACTGAAAAAACATGATTACGTCGTTCAGGCACGCGGGTCTGGAGAAATTCTTCCTCACGGGAAGCAAGGCCGGAATCCAACCAGCTCATGCCGATAAGCTGAATATTCAACTCACTACTCTGAACACCGCAAAGAACGCTGTGCGCATGAATGTTTCAGGTTGGGATCTACATCGTCTCAAAGGCAATCTTGCGGATCACTGGTCAATCAAGGTCAACGGCAATTGGCGGATGACGTTCAGATTCGAGGGAGAGAACGCAATTCTTGTTGATTATCAGGACTATCACTAGGAGGAAAGATGGCAACGATGTATAACCCCGCTCATCCCGGCAAGCTTCTCAGGGAATATCTCGGCACGATGCAGGTCGGTGAAGCGGCGAAGCGCCTTCGCGTTGCGCGGTCAACACTTTCGCGTCTCCTGAATGGCCGCACATCGTTTACCGCGCCTATGGCGCTGCGGCTTGCTGATGCGCTCGGAACGGAGCCTGGGGTATGGCTCGACTTGCAGCAGCAGTATGACCTGTGGCATGCCGCGCGACGCAAACGGCCGAAGGTCGCTAGGATTGTTTTCCCGGACGCTGGCAAAAGTGCCGTTGCGTAAGGTTTGGGTGCCGCTGGTGGAAAAGGAGCCGGTGAGCAAGGCGTTGCAATGAGCTAATTGAAAAATAGACATACCCGGCACACATTCCACGTCTGGAGTCTACTTCGGCTCCTCGGCCCAGTTGCAGACGATTTCGCAGCGCTTGTCGGAGCTATCCAGGGCCCACTCCAGCAGGCGCGCCACACGCCAGGCGGCCAGCGCCGGAACCGGAGCCGGCGACTTGCCCAGCAGGGCATCGCGGACGCCCGCATAGTAGAGCCGGTAGTCGCCGGGGATGGGTTCGATGGACCGGGTGACCGTGCTGCCATTCACGTCAACGTGGAGCGTGCCCCAATCCGCAGCCGGCTCCTTGCCCCAGGCCGGATCGTCAATGCGCGTGACTTTGTTTAGCGCGGCCTCCTGCGGGTCGAGGCCAAGCTTCCAGTAGTTGCCCTTTGTGCCACGCAGGTGAAAGCGTGGGCGAGCAGGCGTACTCAGACAGTTGGCCCCGAGTATGACCCAGCAGCCTGGATAGCGCAGGCGAAGGGTGATAGAGTCACAGGCGCGAGCCCATTCACGCTCGCAGAGAATCTCAGCGGAGACGGCTTCCGGCTGGCCAAAGAGCGTCAGCGCCTGGTCGGCCAGATGCGTCCCGAGGTCGAGCAAAACGCCGCCGGAGGAGGGGTCTTCCTTCCAGAGGCGGTCGGTGGGGGGATCAGGCCGCCAGCGGTCGAAACGCGATTCAAAGTAGACCAGATGGCCCAGAGAGCCTTCATGCAGCAGTTTCTGAATTGTCTGGAAGTCACTATCCCAGCGCCGGTTATGAAATGGGATGAGATGGGCTTTATGGGCCTTGGCTAACTTCATAAGCTGGGCTATTTCGGCGGACGTGGTACACATAGGCTTGTCCACGATGACATTTTTGCCGGCTTTGAGAATCTGGCTGGCAACCTCGAAGTGGCTCTGGCTAGGTGTAGCGACCACAAACAGGTCGAGCGAGGCATCGGCCAGCATGGCGTCAAGAGAGCGGTAGGTGACGATGCCGGGATAGCGCTGGGCAGCATTGTCCGAAGTGCGCTCCATGACGGCGGCCAGTTCCAGACCTTCGACCGAGGAGATCAGCGGCCCGTGAAAGACTCTCGCTACCATCCCAAACCCAACCAAACCGACACGAATCATGCATCCTCCCAAGGCGCGAGATTGAATAGCCCTATCCTTCGAGCTTATACCGGGTTTCAGCCAGTCGGTAGAGGCGGCGCCAGACCAGTCGGTTCATGGTGACGACGATGGAGGCCATCAGGATGGTAGCCAGCAAGAGGGAAGAGATGTTTCCGCTATCGCTGGCCGCGCTGATTTGCGCTCCCAGGCCCAATGTCTGAAGGGTTCTGTCGCCGATGTGGAAGTATTCGGAGACAATGGACGCGTTCCACGCTCCACCCGAGGCGGTAATCATGCCGGTGACGAGATAGGGAAAGATGCCGGGAAGAATCAGCCGCGTCCAGCGTTGCCAGCGGGTAAAGTGATAAACCGTGGCAACCTCCTTGAGGTCGGATGGAATAGCCATTGCGCCGGCGATGACGTTGAAGAGGATGTACCACTGCGTTCCCATCAGCATCAAAGCAATCGACCCGACGCCCAGCCCGCCTCCTATGCGAATCAGCCCGAGCATCAGGACGGGAAAGAGCGCGGTGGCTGGGACAGAGGCTACGACCTGCGTGATGGGCTGGAGATAGCGAGCCAATCTCGGATTAGACCCGATGGTTACGCCGACCGGTATGGTCCACAGGGCGGCAATGGCAATGGATGCGTTGACGCGGAGATAGGTGGCTCCCGCACCCAGCAGAAGCAGCCGGATCTCTGCCCACGATGTGCCGCGAAGCAACAGGTAAGCCTGAAAGAGACTCCACAGGATGGCCGGAGCAGCAAAGGCAGCCAACATCAGCGGGAGCAGCTTTCCGCGCTTGCCGATCGTGTCGTCGATGGGCTGCACAATGCGGCATTCGCGGGTTTGCGAGAGCCGATGGTAGATGTGTTCCTCCATGCCGCCCCAGACGCGCGCGGGGAGATGAGTGAGCGCGTTAGGCCGTTGCAGGAGCGAGAGGATGGGCGAGGTGACGCGGGTAGCAGATTCAGTTTGCTCGAATTTGAATTTGTCGCTCCAGGCAATAAGCGGCCGCCAGATCAACTGGTCGGTGGCTACGATGATGAGGATGAGCACGGTTAATCCCCATAGCAGGGCATGTGTATCCACTGGGTTAGCCGAGGCGGCGGTTTGCAGATAGCTACCCAGGCCGGGCAGGCGGAAGTTGGTTCCACGGAAGGCGAACATCTCGCAGACGATGAGAAAGAACCATCCACCGGCAACCGAAACGATGGAATTCCAGATGAGGCCGATGGCGGAGAAAGGCAGTTCAAGCTGCCAGAAGCGCTGCCAGGCGGAGTAGCGGTAAATGCGGGAGGCTTCGATCATCTCGCGCGGGATGCTCTTCAACGAGGAGTAGAAGCTGAAGGCCATATTCCACACCTGGCCGGTGAAGATGAGCAAGATGGAGCCTAACTCGATGCCCAGTTGGTGGCTGGGGATCAGGGCCATCATGGCCAGCATCACGCCGGGAAGAAAGCTGAGTACGGGAATGGATTGGAGAATGTCGAGAACTGCGATCATCCAGGCTTCTACGCGTCGATTGTAGGCAGCAATATAGCCGTAAGAGACGGCAAAGATGAGGCTGAAGAGATATGCGATGGCGATGCGCGCGACGGAGTAGAAGGCGTAGAGCGGCAGTGCGCGGACAGAGTGGGAGATGACGATGGCCGGCATGGGCCGCGCCATCCAGTAGGTTCCCAGCTTGATGATGCCCAGGAAAAAGGCGAGGCCGCAGAGGATTACAGCCAGATCGATGAGGATCGACCAGGTCTGGGCGGGAACCCGCGTTTGCGCGAGGGTGTGCGGGGGCTTCACTCGGCGTCCTCGCTGGCGGCGACCTCTTCGTCCTGCGCGTCGGGCAGCACGAAGCGGCGGTGTCCGGCGTCATAGTCGAACAGTTCCGCGTAGCGGCCCCAGGTGACGGCTGTTTCGATCTGGCGCTCGCACTCCTCCTCGCTGAACTGCTCGTTGAGCATGTCAATAAAGAATTCCTCGGGTACGGTGTGGTCGCTTTTGGCTTCCAGAGCGAGGCGAATCTGGCGCAGCAGCAGAACGTGGGCCACGGCGGCGTCGCGGAAGAGTTCCTTCTGGCGAAGAATCTCGGAGTTGGCAAACTCCGTACCGCTGGCGGTGATAACCGCGTCGCCCTCCTCGACATTGAGGAAGCCGAGCAACTGAGCGGCATCGACGATGGGCAGCAGGTCGTCGATCTCGAAGCTCAGGTTGTCTGCCATGCGATAGATGTCGTCGCGGCCACCCTTGTCGAGCAGCAGTTCCAGCAAGCCGGCGATACCGCCAGGGCGCGAATGTGGCAGCATCTGATAATGCTGGCGCTGATCTCGCGGCTTGGGCTCGGCTTGCTGCTCTGGAGCCTCCGCCGGAACCTCGTCGGGCTTGGTGAGCACTTTGTAGATGTAGTCGACCAGCTCGATAAAGGGCGCGGCGGTGCGATCACGAGGTTGGGAAAGCTGGACCTTGAAGTCGGTGCGGATGTGGCCGGGATTCTTTCCCAGCACGATGATGCGGTCGGCCAGAAGAACTGCCTCTTCGATATTGTGGGTAACCAGAAAGATGGACTTGGTGGGAATGGTCTTATTGGCCCACAGCTCCAGCAGTTCACTGCGCAGGTTTTCGGCGGTCAGCACGTCGAGGGCGCTGAAGGGCTCGTCCATGAAGAGGACTTCAGGTTCAACCACCAGGGCGCGAGCAAAGCCTACCCGCTGCTTCATGCCGCCCGATAATTCCTTCGGATAGGCAGCTTCAAAGCCATCCAGACCAACCGTGTCCAGAATCTTCATGCTGCGATCGCGGCGCACATCGGCCGGGACGCCGCGAGCCTGCAGCGGGGCCTCCACGTTATCCAACACCGTGAGCCAGGGAAAGAGAGCAAAGCTCTGAAAGACGATGGAGACGTTGATCTCCGCGCTGGCGATGGGTTTCTCGTGCCAGTAAACCTGGCCGGCAGTGGGCGTGGAAAGGCCGGACAACATGCGCAGCATGGTGGACTTGCCGCAGCCGGAGGGACCGAGCAGGGCAACGATCTCTCCGGGAACGATGGAGAGGTCGGTGGCTGAGATGACCAGAATGCGGTTCTGGCTTGGCTGCGCGTAGTATTTCTCGATCTTCTCGGCGCGAATGATGGCTTCAACAGCCGGGGCTGTGGCCGGGATTGGCACAGTGGTTTGGCCTGCGCTGGGGATGACCGCTTCTTGCATGGCTGCTTCTCCGCCTTCAAATTAAACTTCCCGACGTCCCTCCAGCGCCCGCGCCATCGTCACCTCGTCGGCGTATTCAATGTCGCTGCCGGCTGGGACGCCTGTTGCGATGCGGGTGATGCGCACCGGAAAACTGCGCAAAGCACTGGCCAGCCAGTGTGCTGTGGCTTCGCCCTCGAGAGTGGGGCTGGTGGCCAGGATGACCTCGTCCACCTCGCCGCGCTCGACGCGGGTAACGAGAGTACCGGTGCGCAACTGATCCGGTCCCACGCCGTGCAGGGGCGAGAGCGTGCCGTGCAGCACATGGTAAACGCCTTGGTAACCGCCATTTGAGCTGCGCGTGCGCTCCACGGCGGCGATGTTGGTGGGTTCCTCGACGACGCACACCAGGCGGTGGTTTCTGGTTGAACTGGAGCAATAGGCGCAGGGATCGATGTCGGTGACGTTGTTGCAGACCGAGCACAGGCGCAGGTTTGCCTTGAGGCCGCTCACCGCCTCGGCCAGCGCCGCAGCATCCTCGTCGCTGGAGCGCAGGATGTGAAAAGCAAGACGCTGAGCGCTCTTGGTTCCCACTCCCGGCAGCTTCTTCAACTCTTCAATCAGCCGAGCCATTGGCTCGGCATAGCGTGACACGGTGATGCCTCCTACAGAGTCCGATAGACGATGCCGGTAAAGGTTTCGGCATTCATGAAGCCCTTGGCCAAGCCGCCATCGAACTCCGCTGTCGGCCTCTTGGCGATGACCTCTTGCTCGCTGGCTCCGGTGGACTTGAGTGCGGCCACCTTGTCGCGAATTGCCACAAGCATGTCATGATACTTCTGAAAATCGGTCTTCGACCCCAGCGGTCCATGGCCGGGAATCATCTTCGTGGTGTTGCCGGCCACAGCGAGAGTCTTCTCGCTGGCGCGGATCATGCCGCCGATTGAGCCGCCGGTGCCCTCGTCGATGAAGGGATAGACGCCATTGAACCAAATGTCGCCCACGTGCAGCACATCGGCCTTTTGAAAATGAATGTAAATGTCAGTGTCGGTGTGCGCGGGGGCAAAGTGAACCAGATTCAGCTCATCGCCGTTGTGCCAGATCTTCATCGCGTCGTCGAAGGTGATGGTCGGCAGTGCCCCGGCCGGAGCGGCGGCCACCTCGCGATGAAACAGCTTCATCTCCTGCGGCTCAGAGAGCCGTTTGCGCGTATTCTGATGAGCGGTAATCGTGAACCCCGCCGCGTGCAACCCTTCATTGCCGCCGGTGTGGTCGCCGTGCCAGTGGGTGTTGATCAGCATGAAGGGCGCGTTCTTGCTCTCAGCGGCGATGGCCTCAAGAATCCGCGGAACCGCCGGGGCATAGCTCGCGTCGATCAGAATGTCGCCCTCCGCGCCTGTCTGCAAGGCCATGTTACCGCCCTCGCCCTGAAGCAGGTAGAGGTTGTCGTAGAGCTTGGTGATTTTAATGGGCGTGGTCGCAGCGCTGGCGTTGGGTTGCGCGGCCTTCGCGGCCTGGGCGCTCATCGCGCGGGGCAGCATCGCCACCGCGCCCGCCGTCAGGCCAAGCTGCAAAAAGTTTCTGCGGTTCATTGCGTCGATCATGGTTCATCCTCCAAGCCCCGGCAGATTTAGTCCGCCGAGCACGCCTTTGACGCTGGATTGAATCACTTCTTCGGCCTTGCGCCCGGCCTCGTTGACCGCGGCCACCACCAGGTCTTCCAGCATCTCCACGTCCGGCTTGTCGCCGCCCAGGCCAATCACCGCCGCCGGCTCGATGCGAATCTTCAGCAACTGCTTCTTGCCGTTCATGGTAGCGGTCACGGCGCCGCCGCCGCTGGTTCCCTCGACCACCGTCTGGGTGAGCTTGCGCTGGACTTCCTCCTGCATCTGATTGGCCTGGGAAAGCATCTCGGCCATTTTGAGTGGGTTCATCATGGATTCTTACCTCATTTGTCGCATGATTTTACTTCTGCCGCAGATCGACGACGCTGCGCACTTCGGCCTTGAAAATCTCCCGTGCCCGCTGGACCAGAGGATTCGCCAGAGCGGCCTCCTGAATGCTGCCTGCCAAAGGCGGGGCCATCGGCGCGGCAGGCTGCGCTGCGCCTTCGCCGGGAACCACCAGAAAGCGGCTCGGCGCGCCCAGCCGTTGCAGCTCCTGACGAATGATCTTCTCCGCCGCGGCATTGATTGTAAGGGCGAGCATCTTTTTGCCCATGCCAGCGACCTCGATGCGCAGACTGCCGCCGTCCAGCGTCCACGCGCCCGCGCCCAGCAACTGCGCCGCCGAAACGTGGCCGCCCTCGACCAGCGCACAGCCCACGGCGTGGCGGATTGCCTCGATACTGGGAAGACTGGTTGCCGCAACAGCGGCTCGCGGAGCCACGGCCAGCGCGCCTTCGGTCAGTGTTTCTCCGGCAGCGAAGCCGGTGGCCTGTGCCGTCGCGGCAGGGAAGGGCGTTGTGCCTTGAAACGCGCTGACCGCAGCCGGCGCGCGCTCCATCGTTGCCACCGGCGAAGCAGACGAGCCTGACTGCGAGCTGGATTCCATCTTCGCTCCCGAGCCCCATCCTCCGCCCGCAGGCCCAAAGGGCGAAAGCGCAGGCGTGGCAGCCGGAGCTGATGGTGCAGCCGGACGCGGTGCGCTGGCGGTTGGCCGTGGTGCGGATGCGGGAGCGCCAGAGCGAAGACCGCCCCCGGCAGCCACTCCGCTCAACAGCTCTTCAATCGGCAGCAGCCGCTGCGCATGAATCAGCTTGAGTAGGCCAAGTTCCAGATGGAAGCGCTGCTCCTGCCGGTAATTCAAATCGTCGAAGGTGCGCAGCACAATTTGCAGGTTGCGCGTAATCTCTTCTTCGGTGAACAGCAGCGCGGTGCGCACGGCGCGGGCCCGCTCATCGCCGCTGATTTGCAGCAGCTCGGTCTGCTCGCCGCCCAGCTTGGCCATCAGCGTATTGCGCAAGTAGCGGACCATCTGCCGCGCCAGCGACGAGGGGCTGTGCCCGGCGTTCACCAGCAGATTCAACTGCTCCATCAGCTCCGCGCTCTGCCCGGCGGCGACCGCCTCCAGAAGCCGCTCAAAGACTGCATTGGGCACCGCGCCCATCAGCTCGCGAATCTGCGCCGACGAGAGCACCGCCCGGCCGTTTTCGACGGGCGCGGAGGCAATCGCCTGGTCCATGATGGAGAGCGCGTCGCGCATTGACCCGTCGCCCGCCTCGGCCAACAGAGCCAGTGCATCGTCCTCGGCGGTCACCTCTTCGTTGCCGGCGATCATCTTCAACTGCGCCAGAATGTCGTCGAACTTGACGGCGTGAAAGCTGAAGTGCTGGCAGCGCGAGCGGATGGTCTGCGGAATGTCCTCCGGCTGCGTCGTGGCCATCATGAAGATCACGTGCGCGGGCGGCTCTTCCAGCGTCTTGAGCAGCGCGTTGAAGGCCGCGTCGGTGATCTGGTGGGCCTCGTCGAGGATGTAAATCTTGTAGCGGTCGCGCGAAGGCGCGTAGCGGGCGGCGTCCCTCAGTTCGCGAATCTCGTCGATTCCGCGATTGGTGGCCGCGTCAATCTCGATCACGTCCACCGCGTTGCCCTGGCGAATCTCCGTGCATGAAACGCACGTGCCGCATGGCTCCGGCGTGGGGCGCTCCGGGCTTCCGATTTCGGTCCGGCAATTCAGCGCCTGCGCCACAATGCGCGCGATGGTGGTTTTGCCGATGCCGCGATGCCCCGAGAAGATGTATCCGTGTGCGATGCGATTCTGCGAGAGCGCGTTCATCAGCGTCCGCGTGACGTGATCCTGCCCGGCGACGTCGGCAAAGCGCTGCGGACGGTATTTCCTGGCTAGAACCTGATAACCCATGCGAACCCGCTCCTTGAGGCCCGCCCAGTGCGCGGACGGCCTGAGCTAGATTCTATCGTTCCGGGCCGAGGGCGCGACGGGTGGAAAATAGCGAAAACGTTCCGAGCGTATACTAGCTGCGATTCCACAACTGAACCCAAGGAGCATACGAATGCGCGCCAGATTGATCGTTACAATTGCATTGATTGCTACCATTTATCTTCCGGCCACTCCTTCTACTGCACAAGACGAGGCTTCGGCCAAAGCTTTTCTCACTTCAATCTTTCGGCTTTACGATAAGAGCGGCCCAGGAGTCGGTATCACCAACAAGTACCTTCATTCCTCTCTGGTGGCTCTCATACAAACGGACGTGAAGGCAACGGGTTCGGACGTTCCTGGAGTTCTCGACGGCGATCTCTTATGCCTTTGTCAGGAATGGGACGGATTCTGGGTTCACCAAATGACCCTGAAGATGGAGACACCAAAACGAGCTCAGGTTATGATTTCGTTCTCCGTCTACGCACCAAAAGACCGGCCAAAAGATGACCTGCGTACAATTCAAATTACGCTTGTTCCGGAGCGAGGCCAATGGCGCATCTACGACATTCTGGATATTTCTGTGGCAGGCAGTGAGCAATGGAAAGCCAAGAACCTGCGGGGGCAATTGCAAGAAGAGATAGACTCTTACAATCATCCGACCAAGTCACAGA
>Ga0302278_10003990_pt1 | contig 15543 bp, 12 predicted proteins | sample III_Bog_N3_2_FD_194543 | JGI IMG/M metagenome (GOLD analysis project Ga0302278, IMG submission 194543) | Peat permafrost microbial communities from Stordalen Mire near Abisko, Sweden - III_Bog_N3_2 | ecosystem: Environmental > Terrestrial > Soil > Wetlands > Peat | place: Sweden: Abisko...
ACCCTGGCCAATACCGGCTGGCTGATTCAAGCCGGGGGCTCGCTGTATGTGGGCGCCGGGGGCATTGTGAAGCATCATGCGGCCGATACGGTGAACATCGTTCTGACCAACGGCATCTTAGGCGCGGCCGCCAACTGGACCAGTTCCATCCCGATGCAGTTGAGCGGAGTGGCCTCCTCGGCCATCACTGTTCAAACAGCGGACGCCGCCGGCCATCCCTGGAACATTGGCTTGGGAGGCGCGCTCACCGGCTCCGGGGCGTTGATCGCCTCCGGTGGCGGTACGCTCACCCTCGGCGGCGCCAACACCTACACCGGCAACACCACCGTTTCCAACGGCACCCTGCTGGTGACGGGTTCCCTGGGCGCGAGCACGGTCACCGTGTTGGGCGGGGCGGCGTTGGGCGGCTCCGGCACGATCAATGGCGCGGTGACTTACAATACCGGCGCAGACGCCGTGTTCACCGAGGGTTCTCCGGCGACCTTTGTCGGCACCCTCACGCTGGATCAGACCGGCTCGGGCACGGTGGTGAAGCTTAATCTGCCGGCCAGTCTCGGCGCGGGGACTTACACCTTGGCGAGCTATCCGACCTCGGGCAGCGCCGGGGCGGTCAATCCCACGCCCGTCATTCTGAGCGGCGGGGTCACCCCCGGAGCCACCGCCACGGTGTCGGCGTCCGCCGGGACCATCAGCCTGGCCGTTTCCCAGGCGACCCCGGTCATTTCCGGCACCCTGTCCGCCACCGCCCTCACTTACGGCCAGCCGCTGAGCGCCACCACGGTGAGCGGCACGGTGGAAAACGCCGCCAGCGTGGTGGTTCCCGGCACGTTTAGTTTCGACCCCTCGATTGCTTCGACCATTCTGACGGTGGGCACGTACTCCGAGCCGGTGATCTTCACGCCGAATGACGCCACCGATTACACCACGGTCATCGGCAGCGTGAGTGTGACGGTGAATACGGCGACGCCGGTCATCTCCGGCAGCCTGTCCGCCACCGCCCTGACTTACGGCCAGGCGCTGGGCGCCGCCACCGTGAGCGGCACGGTGCTCAACGCCGCCAGTGTGGCGGTTCCCGGTACATTTACTTTTGCCACCCCGGCGGTGTTCCCGTTGGTGGGTTCGCCCACGGAATCGGTGACCTTCACGCCGGATGATGCCACCGATTACAATCCCATCACCGGGAGCGTGACTGTGACGGTGGGGCCCGCCACGCTGACCCTTACGGCCAACAGCACGAACAAAGTCTATGGCCAGACACTGACGTTTGCCGGGACCGAATTTACGACCAGCGGCCTGCTGTTCAGTGACAGTGTCACCGGGGCGACCCTCACGAGCGACGGCGCAGCGGGCACCGCCACCCCCAACGTCGGCGGTTACCCGATCACCATCAGTGCGGCGGCGGGCACCGGCCTGGGCAACTACACCATCGGCTACGTCCCCGGCACCCTGACCGTCAACCCGGCCGTGCTGGGCGTGACGGCGAATAATACGAACCGGATCTACGGCGCCACCAACCCCGTGTTCACCGCGACCTTCACCGGGTTTGTCAATGGCGACAGTGCCACCAGCAGTGATGTCGGCGGGGCGCCGGCGTTGACTACCTCGGCCACCACCAACAGCCTCGTGGGAACGTATGTGATTACGAACACCCTTGGCACCCTGACCTCGACGAACTACACGTTCAGCTTCACCAACGGCACCCTGACCGTGGCCCAGGCCGGCCTGACGATCACCGCCAATAGTGCCACCAAGGTGTTTGGCCAGACGCTGAGCTTTGCGGGGACGGAGTTTGGCGCCGTCGGTCTGCTAAACAACGAGACCGTGGGCGCCGTCACCCTGACGGCGAGCGGCGGCACCGCCCCCACCGATGCGGCGGGCGGTTACTCCATCACCCCCACTGCGGCTGCGGGCGGCACGTTTAATCCGGCCAATTACGCGATAGTTTACGTTCCCGGCACTTTGACGGTGAGTGCGCTTACGATCAATGTGACGGCCGATCCGCTGATTAAAGTTTATGGGAGTGCCGACCCGGCCTTGACCTTTGAGTTCAGCCCGGCGTTGGTGGGCGGCGACAGCTTCAGCGGCGCATTGAGCCGGGCGGCGGGCAATACCGCGGGGGCGTATGCCATCGGCCAGGGGACGCTGGCTTTGAGCAGCAATTATATCCTTAACTATGCGGGCGCGAACCTGACGATCAGCGCCCTGCCCGTGACGGTCACGGCCGATCCCAAAACGAAGGTTTACGGCAGTGCCGACCCGGCCCTGACGTATCAATTCAGTCCGGCGTTGGTGGGCGGCGACAGCTTCAGCGGCGCGTTGAGCCGGGCGGCGGGTAATACCGCGGGGACGTATGCCATCGGGCAGGGGACGCTGGCCTTGAGCGGCAATTATACGCTTAACTACGCGGGCGCGAATCTGACGATCAGCGCCCTGCCCGTGACGGTCACGGCCGATCCGAAAACGAAGGTTTATGGCAGTGCCGACCCGGCCCTGACGTATCAATTCAGCCCGGCGTTGGTGGGCGGCGACAGCTTCAGCGGCGCGTTGAGCCGGGCGGCGGGCAATACCGCGGGGACGTATGCCATCGGGCAGGGGACGCTGGCCTTGAGCGGCAATTATACGCTTAACTACGCCGGCGCGAACCTGACGATCAGCGCCCTGCCGGTGACCGTGACGGCGGATTATCAGTTCAAAATCTATGGCACGGCCGATCCGACCCTGACCTATGAAGTCAGCCCGACCCTGGTGGGGGGTGACAGTTTCATCGGTGCGCTCACGCGTGCGCCGGGGAACGGCGTTGGCAATTACGACATCAACCAGGGCACCCTGGCCCTGAGCGCCAATTACAACCTCACCTATGTGGGCAACACCCTGACGATTGCGGCGGCGTCCCTGACCATCACCGCCAATGACGCCACCAAGGCCCTGGGGCGGACCCTGTCGTTTGCCGGGACGGAGTTCGTGACCTACGGTTTGCAGGGTGCTGACACGGTCACGAGTGTGAGCCTGACGAGCCCCGGGGCCGCGAGCGGCGCCGCGCTCGGCAGTTATTCGATCACTCCCAGTGCCGCTGCGGGCACCGGTCTGACCAATTACTTCATCTATTACGCCGAGGGCACCCTGTCGGTGATCACGCCCTCGGCCTTCGGCCTGAATCCCCCCGTGGTGCGGGGCGATGGCACCGTTCAGTTGACCTTCACCGGCGGCAATTCCGGGTTGACCTACGAAGTGCAATCCAGCACCAACCTGGTCAACTGGAACACGCTGACCAACGAAACGCAGGGCATCAGCGGGTTGCCGGCCTATACCGACGCTGGCGCCAACACGAACGTGCTGTTCTTTTACCGCACGGAACTGCCATAACACGCGGCTTTGGCATGGGTTTCGCGGCGTGTTTCCGTCTCCCCGGAAGCACGCCGCAACTTTTTACACCTCCCCAAACCACCGCTGGCGCAGCCTGACCCCGCCCCGGAGCGCCGGTCTGTGACGGACTTGAACCGCCGGCTCTTGTTGAACGGCTCCCTGGTTGCCATCATTGGGTGGAGAATTTTATCCTTCCATATCAGCCTCCCGCCGGGCGGCCCTGCCCTTGGGGGGCATTCGGCTTTTTTCCAATCGCCAAGTGGCCGACCGCAACCGGATCGGTCAGGGTCGGGGCCATGCCGATGCGCCCGGTCCGGTCGTTTGGACCGCTGGATCGCTCACGCGAAAGATTCCGCTTGCGCCGGGGCGTTTCGCCGCTAAATTGGGTTTTGCATTTCAACCGCCGGTTGCGGCGGTTTTTGTATTTTGATTCGGAACAACCATATTTTTTATATTCGTGAAAGTTTTTAGCGGCACCGCCAACGAAACCCTTGCCCGCGCCATCTGCAAATCCATCGGCGTCGAACTGGGCAAATGCAGCATCACGCCCTTTCCCGATGGCGAGACCTTCGTCAAAGTCGAGGAGAACGTCCGCGGCCAGGATGTCTTCATTGTCCAGCCGACCTCCCCGCCCACCAATCACAACCTGATGGAACTGTTCATCATGATTGACGCCGTGCGGCGGGCGAGCGCCACACGGATCACCGCCGTGCTCCCGTTCTACGGCTACGCGCGGCAGGACCGCAAGGACCAGCCCCGCGTGCCCATCACCGCCAAGCTCGTGGCCAACCTCCTGGTCGCCTCCGGGGCCAGCCGGGTGCTGACCATGGACCTGCACGCGCAGCAAATCCAAGGTTTTTTTGACATTCCCGTGGATCATCTCTACGCCGCGCCGGTGATGTATGATTACCTGAAGCAGAAGAACCTGAAGCAACTCACGGTGGTCAGCCCGGACGTGGGCGGCTTGAAAATGGCCCATGCTTATTCGCAGACCCTCGAGGCCGACCTGGCCATTGTCGCCAAACGCCGGAAAAGCGCCACCGAGGTCGAGTCCATGGCCGTGATCGGCGAGATCGAGGGCCGGAACATTTTGATGGTCGATGACCTGACGGAAACCGCCGGCACGCTCACCCAGGCGGCGGGGCTGTTAAAGAAAAAAGGGGCCAAAAGCATTATCGCCTGCGTTTCCCACGCCATCCTCAACGATGTGGGGATCGAAAGATTGCGAAATTCTTGTATTGACGAATTGATTACAACTGATACAGTCCAACGCCCTGCGATTGACGGTGTGAAAATAACCACGCTGTCGGTGGCCGGGCTTTTGGGCGAGGCCATCAAACGAATTCACAATAATTCGTCGGTGAATTCGCTGTTTGAATTCAAAGGCGGACGCACGAGTTAGTGCGCCGCAAGCAAATAGATTTAAGAACATGAAATCAGTCCCGTTACAAGCCTATCAGCGTTCGCAGGTGCGCCGCGGTGAAGTCAAGAAACTGCGCGCCACCGGCCGCATTCCGGCCGTCATTTACGGCCGCCTCGCCCAACCGCAAAACCTCGAACTCAAATCCAAGGAAATCGCCGATCTCATCAATCGTTCCGCTTCCGAGAACATTCTGGTGGACTTGGCGGTCGAAAATGACCCCCGGGCCAAGCGCCTGGCGCTGGTGCAGGATGTCCAGCACCATCCGCTCGACGGCAAGGTGCTGCACGTGGATTTCCACGAAGTGGCCGAGGATGAGAAGGTCACCGTCAAGGTGCCCGTCGAAACTGTTGGTGAGGCCGCCGGGGTCAAAAACAGCGGCGGCGTGCTGGAACATGTGGTTTTCAACATCAAAATCCGCAGTCTGCCCAAGGATTTGCCCGAGCAAATCGTGGTGGACGTGACGTCCCTGGAAATCGGCAAGGCCATCCATTTGGGCGACCTCAAGGCGCCGGAAGGCGTGGAGATTTTGGGCGACAAGCATTTGACCGTGGTCGCCGTGGCGCAACCGCGCACCGAAGTCGAGGAAACGGCCGCCACCGAAGCCGCCCCCGGGGCCGCCGATGTGGAGATGATCAAAGAGAAGAAGGAAGACGGCACCGAAGCCGCCCCGGCCAAAGCCGGCGAGAAGGCTCCGGCCAAGGCCGGCGACAAAGCCGCGGCCAAGCCGGCCGACAAGGGCGCCGAAAAGAAGCCCGAGGCCAAGGCCGAGAAGAAGAAATAAAGTTTACGGCGCCAGCCGCCGGTCCCGCGCATGGATTCCGGGCATCTCATCGTGGGGTTGGGCAATCCCGGGGCGCAATACCGCCGGACGCGCCACAATGCCGGGTTCATGGTGGTCGAGCAACTGGCGACCCGCTGGGGCGCGGGTTGGACGGACGAAAAGAAGTTCAACGCCCGGGTGGCGGCGGCGCGGCGCAACGGCGGGTCGGTCTGGTTGTGCCAGCCACAGACGTTTATGAATTTGAGCGGCGCAGCGGTGCGGTTGATGATGGATTTTTATCAACTGCCCCCTGCGCGGCTGTTGCTGGTGGTGGACGACGCGGATTTGCCGCTGGGCACGCTCCGGTTGCGGCCCGAGGGCAGCAGCGGCGGGCATCACGGATTGGAATCCGTGGAGCAGCATTTGGGCACACGCGCCGTGGCGCGCTTGCGGGTGGGCATTGGCCGGGCGGACGGGGCGCGGGAAATCAGCAATTACGTGCTGGGTAAATTTGATGCGGACGAGGGCGCGCGGTTGGAAAAGATTTTGACAGTGGCGGCCGACCAGGTGGAATGCTGGTTGGACGCCGGAACAGCAAAAGCAATGAACCAGTATAACGGAGCCGTAAGCTCCGGGAATGAAAATATAAAAACGTGAAACGATACGAAGGTTTGTTCATCTTGAACATCGCGGGCAAGGAAGAGGGCATCAAAGATGTCCTCGACAAGATTTCGGCTGAAATCACGGCCACCGGCGGCAAAGTGGAAACCGTCCAGAAAATGGACAAGAAGGCGTTTTCCCGCATTGCCGACAAGCGCCACGCCTCGGGCTACTACGCCAATGTCATTTTCAACGGCACCCCGGCCGTGGTGGCGCAGTTGCAGTCCAAATTCTCGTTGAACGAGGACGTCTTCCGCACCCTGTTCACGGAATCGCCCGAGGTCAAGCCGCGCGAAGTCATCCCCGTGAAGTGATTTTTTGCCATGGCGAGCTTCAATAAAGTCATCCTGGCCGGGAACCTCACCCGCGACCCTGAGTTGCGCTACACGCCCAAGGGCATGGCGGTCGCGCGCATCGGCTTGGCGGTCAACCGCACCTACACCAGCAGTGAGGGCGGCGAAAAGAAGGAGGAGGTCACCTTCATTGACGTTGAAGCCTGGGGGCGCCAGGCCGAGGTCATCGGCCAGTATATGAAAAAAGGCCGTCCCCTCCTCATCGAGGGCCGGCTCAAGCTCGACACTTGGGAGGACAAAAACACCAAGCAGAAGCAGAGCAAGCTCAAGGTGGTCCTCGAAACCTTTTCCTTTATTGATTCCAATCGGGGCGAAACCGGCGGCGTGGCCGAAGCCCCGCGCAGCCGTCCGGCCCCGTCCGCACCCTCGCCTTCCGCCCCGCCGCCGCCGGCCGATGCCGGCGATTCCGAGCCGCCGCAAGACGACGACGTGCCGTTCTGATTTTACAACCGCAACCAATATTTTGTATGGCAAAAACTGAAGTCATCCTCACTCACAACATCATCGGTCTGGGCGGCGAATCCGACCAGGTCAAAGTGGCCGCCGGGTATGCGCGCAACTACCTGCTCCCCCAGGGGTTCGCCATTCCGTTGACCGGGGCCAACAAGCGCCGGATTGAGTCGCTCAAGCAGCGCCGCGCCGAGCGCGAGGCCCACGAGTTCAACTCCATGAACGAACTCTCCAAGGGCGTCTCCAAACTGATTTGCGTCGTCAAGGTCAAGACCGGCGACGATGGCAAGATGTTCGGCACCGTCACCACCGGCATGATCGCCGATGAACTGAAGCACCAGTTCGACATCGCCTTGGACAAAAAGAAAATCCACCTGGAAGCCCCCATCCGCACGCTGGGCGAACACGAAGTGGAATTGCGTTTGCACGCCGAACTCAAATCCACCCTCAAAGTCCGCGTGGAAAGCCTCACCCCGCTGGCCGTGCCGGCGGAAGCAACGCCTGCGGAAAAGCCCCACACCGAGAAGCGCGGCAAACATACCGAGGCCGAGAAGGCTCCCGCCGCCGCCGAAGCCAAAGCCAAGACCGAACCCAAGGCCAAGGCTGAGAAGAAGGTCAAAGTCGAAAAGAAAGACTGATTTTCCCGATCCCGCCTTTTTGCAACCGTCACGGAATCATTTCCGTGACGGTTTGTTTTTTTGGGGGCTGCATTGCTTTATGGTATATCAATAAAATTCTATTGAATGGCAAAAATGGGTGCGGAAATGGCAACCGGTGACTTGGAAACGGCGGCGGTTGATGGGAGATTGAATCAGCGTCGGTGGCAGCCGTTTCTTCAGCGGACATCCCCTGTCCCACCTCCTTGGCGACTGCCGCCGACCGCCTGTTTTCCCCCCAGCGAACTGCTGTGTTTTGGTGGAGTCCGTCGCGAGGCGTCCTATACTGCGGTGGTCCTCCACCGCTCTTGTCGCGCCGAAGCCAGGCGAAGGCGGATTTGCGGTTCAATTCCCGAACCATTCGGCTGCCTCACCTGCTCAGCGGAACCCGCCCGTTCCCCGTCACCGGGCCAGGGCCCGATAAAAGAACGAGTTGGTGCTACCGGCATACTGGGCGCCATACAGGTTAAAGCCGCCGTCGGCCATATTCACCATGGCGGACACTGGCCGGGGCGTCACGCGCGGATCATATTTTCCGCTCACCAGATGGTAGCCTTGATGGGCCGCTTCGATGAGCGGGGTGAGCGCGCCGATCAGGATCACCAGCCAGAACGCCCGGCGCAATCTCGGTGCGAGGCCGGTGGACCCCAGGGCACGCGCTGTCAACAGCGCCAGGCAAAACCACGGGGCGGCGCACGCCCGCATGGCCAGGTCGTTAAAGCAACCCATCGTCACGGGGAGCAGGGCCAGCAGGGCCAGCCCGGCGGCATCCGTCAGCTTGCGTTCCTCCGTGCCCCGGGGAAAGCGGGCGCGGAGGAATGCCAGGATAATTCCAAATTCAAAGCCGATAAACAGCAGCAACAGGCCGATGGATTTGAGCAGGCCCGGGGCGTCTTGGAACCGGGTGAACCAGGCGATGGGCACGGGCGGGAACCGGGCCGCCACCACCGGCGAGACTTTGGCCGCATAAAAAGCCACTAATACGCCAAGGGGCAGCGCCAGCGCGGTCAGCGGGGCAAGCGGTTTGACCGGCCACACCAGCCCTTCACGGATGATAAGGAAAAACGCCAGCAGCCCCAGGCCGATGCCGGCAAAGGGCGACCACAGCAGATCACACGTCAATAAAAAACCCAGACCCAGGAGCCGCAGCGCCTTGGGGCAGCTCAAAAACACCGCCGCCGACAACCAGCCCGCCAGCGCCTGACCCGGCGCCCATTCCAGCATCCAGTAGTGCGATGGAAACTGCCAGATCCACGTCCACGATTCATTGGGATAAAATTCCAAGGGGCCGTGGTGATTGGACAGGCCCAGAATTTGCACCACCAGATTCGCGACCAGCACCAGCCCGGAAAAGCAAAAAAAAGCGGGTGCCGCCACCCAGACCGGCAGCCGGGTCAGCCGGGCAAACCAACCGCCGGCGAGCATCACGCCCAGGGACGTCCAAACCCACAAGGCAACCTGCGCCGCCGCATAGCCGGCCACTTTGCCCACCAGCGCCGCCGGCAGATACCAAGCCAAATAATAAACCAACGGCCATCGGTCCGCCCCGTCCATCAGCACCGCCGGCCACGGCTGGCGAACGCAATCGGACAGCACCGCATTGTGCTTGATCCAGTCCGTGGCCTGCGGGGCGAAGCCGCCGACGCCGACAAAGGCCGTCAACGCAAAGCTGACGACCGCGAGAAAAACCATTTCGCCCGCTCGGAAAGCGAAGGCTTCCACCGGCCAGGCGCGGACCAGCCGCCAGCCGCAAAAAATCACGGGTGCGACCGCCAGGATGGCAAAGACGGGCTTGAGCCAGCCCGCAAAAAAAATCACCAGCGGCAGCGCCAGATAAACCAGCGTGAGAAAACTCAAGGATGGTTGGAGATTCTTTCGCGGGTTCATGACAGATCACTCATACCGCAGCGAATCAATCGGGTCCAGGTTCGCGGCTTTCCAGGCCGGGTAGGTGCCGAAGATAATCCCCACCAGCGAGCAGATGCCCAAGCCGATGAAAATCCAGTCCACGGGCACCACTGGCGCGAGCTTCAGGAAATAAGCGGTGGCGTTGCCGCCCAGAATGCCCAGGCCCACGCCCACCACGCCGCCCAGTTCGCACAACACCACCGCCTCCATGATGAACTGGGTCATGATGTTGCGTTTTTTCGCCCCGATGGCCCGCCGGATGCCGATTTCCCGCGTCCGTTCCGTCACCGAGACCAGCATGATGTTCATGATGCCAATCCCCGCCGCCAGCAGCGCAATGGAACTCACCACCGCCACCCCGATGCGGACGGCGCGGGTGAAAGTGTCGAACTGTTGAATCATCGAGTCATTCGAGGCGATCTCAAAATCATCGTCCCCGCCCGGCGGCACCTTGCGGATGGCCCGCAGATTCCCGCGCACTTCCTCGACCGTGTCCGCGTAGGCCGCTTGATCGCGGGCCTGCACCAGAAAGGTCAGGCTGCGATTCCACCGGCCATACCGGTTCAAACCCGTGGTGAGGGGGACCACGGCGAAATTATCCTGATCCCCGCCCAGTGCGCCGCCCTTGGGTTCCAATACGCCCACGACGGTGTAATTAATCCCGTCAATTTTCAAGCGTTCCCCCACCGGTGAACAGTTGGGGAAAATATTGGTGGCCAGGCTGCTGCCCAGCACGCAGACGTCGCGGGTGCTGTCCACATCCGAATCGAACAAGAGCCGGCCCTCCGCCAGATTCCAGTTGTGCGCGGGGAAACTGCCCGGGGTTTCCCCAAACATTTGAACGGTGGGTGCGCTCTTTTGGTAGCGCGTATGGATTTCTCCGGCCCAGAAGGAGGTTTCCATGCCGATATTCAACGGCAGAACGACCTTGGCCGCCAGCCGTTCGCCCTGCAACACCGTCAGATCCTTCCGCCGCCAGTATTTTTCCAAGTCACCGGCGGAGCCGCCAAAATACAGGGCCGGCCATTTGCGGATCATGAACGTCTGGCCCCCGAGCGAACTCAAATGGTTGTTGATGTCATTCTGCATCACGCGCATGGCGGTCATGACCACGATGATGGAGAAGACCCCCACCAGGACGCCGAGGAGCGTCAGGGCTGAGCGCAATTTGTGCGCCGCCAGGGCGCTCATGGCCATGAAAAAGTTTTCCTGCGCCTCGCCGAAAAATGCAAAGAAGCCGGATTTATTCATTGCGCAGGGCGTCCACGGGGTTCATGCGGGCGGCGCGCCAGGCCGGAAGAAAGCCTGAAACCACCCCGGTTAACATCGCCACCAAGAGGGCGAGGCCGGCGATCATGGGCGAGAGCGTGGCCGGCATGACCTTGTTCAGCAGCAGGGTGGCCGGCCAGGCGATGGCCAGGGCAATCCCGCCGCCCAGCAGACAGATGCAGGCGGCCTCGATGAGAAATTGCAGCAGGATCGTCCGGCGCTTGGCGCCGATGGCCTTGCGCACGCCGATTTCGCGCGTCCGCTCCGCCACCGAGACGAACATGATGTTCATGATGCCGATTCCCCCCACGAACAGTGACAGGCCCGTGATGAACAGGCCCACCACCCCAATGGTGCCCGCCACCTGGTGAAACAGTTCCAGAAACTGGTCCTGCTGGTTGATGGCGAAATTATCCGGCGCCTCCGGGGCCAGATGCCGGAGCCGTCGCAACACCGTGCGCAGTTCCTCGCGGGCGTCGTCCATCTGATCCAGGCGGCTGATTTTCACCTGAATCTCGTAACTGGGATCGTCCTCGATGGCCTGGGTGTATTGGGGCAGGGGCATGATCACCTGATCGTCAACGCCGCCGTCGGCGGCAAAGCCGCCCAGTTTTTCCAACACCCCCACGACTTCAAACTGATGCGGCCCGATGGTGATTTTTTGTCCGACCGGCGGTTCGTTCAAAAACAGATTGGTGGCGGCATCCGCCCCCATCACACACACCGGCCGGCCGCCCCGGCATTCCCCGGCCGTCAGAAACCGCCCGCTCGCCACCGTCAGCCCGCTGGTGATCTGATAGTTCTCCGTGGTGCCGACAATGGGCACGCCGGCGGAATGGCGCTTTTTATATTTCACCGTGGCGTTATCCTGGGCGACCGGGGCGACGGCGGCGGCCAGCGTAAGCTGCTTTTCCAGCGCGTCCGCCGTGGCGAGGGTCAGGGCGGGGCGTTTTCGCGAAGCAAACCATTCCTGGGCCGAATGAATGAACCAACTCGCCCGGTCCACAAACAGCACGTCCGCGCCAATGGACGAAACGCTTTTGAGAAACGAACCGTTCAACCCCTGGATGGCCGTGCCCATCAGCGTGACCGTGACAATGCCGATGACAATGCCCAGCGTGGTGAGGCCCGATCGCAGCTTGTTCGCGCGGATGGCGCCCCACGAAATGCTCAACCCCTCGCGCAGTTCAGTGAAAAAGTTCATTTCCTCACCAGTTCATCACTCGCGATCAACCCGTCGCGGATGCGGAGGATGCGCCGGGACTGCCGGGCCACCCCCTCCTCGTGGGTGACGACGATGATCGTGTGGCCCCGGCTCGAGAGGTTTTCAAACAGGGCCATGATTTCCGCGCCCGTTTTCGAGTCCAGATTGCCGGTGGGCTCGTCCGCGAGCAGAATCGAGGGGTGGTTGACCAGGGCGCGGGCCACGGCCACCCGCTGGCGCTGGCCGCCGGACATTTCGTTGGGTTTGTGATGCACCCGGTCGGCCAGCCCCACGCTGGCCAGCGTTGCCAGCGCCGTTTGGCGCCGTTGCGCGGGCGACACGCCCGCGTAAATCAGCGGCAGTTCCACGTTGCGCAACGCGTCGGAACGCGGCAGCAGGTTGAAGGTCTGGAAGATGAAGCCGATTTCCCGGTTGCGAATCTCCGCCAGTTGATTGTCGTTCATCTCACTCACCCGCAGGCCGTTTAATTCGTAACTCCCGCCGGTGGGCGTGTCCAGGCAGCCCAGCAGGTTCATCAGCGTGGACTTGCCCGAGCCGGACGGCCCCATGATGGCCACATACTCACCCTTTTGAATCTCCAGCGAGACCTCGCGCAGCGCATGCACCGTCTCGGCGCCCATGACGTAGCGGCGGGAGATTTGTTGCAGTCGGATCAGGCTCACAACGCGGGTTTGGCCGCCGCCGCGCCGGCGGTGTCCTTGACGATCTTCTTGCCGTCCTCGAGATCGTGGCTGATGGCGTGATAGCCGCCGGAAACGATTTCATCCCCGTCCTTCAAGCCCTCGGTGATTTCCCAGTAATTATCGTCGCTGATCCCGATTTTGACCGGGGCCATTTTGACATGGTCGCCGGCCACCACAAACACAACGTCAATGAGTTTGGCGGCCTCGCCGGCTTTTTTACCGGCCACTTCATTGTTCGTGGCCGGGACGGCGGTGGCGGCGGTGGTCACGGAATTGGTGTTGAGCTTCGGGGGGCGCGTGGTGACGGTCGCAATGGGCACGCTCAGGGCGTTGGTGCGGGTGCGGGTTTCGATGTTGGCGGTCACGGACATGCCCGGCCGGAAATACTCGGCTTCATTGATGCGGATGCGCACTTGGAATTGCGTCGCCGTCTGCCCGGAGGAGGAACTGGACGTACTGCTGGTGGTCGTGGTGGCATTCAAGCCCTCCGAGGAATTGGCGATGTCCGTCACCAAGCCGGTGAATTTCTGGTCCTTGTAAGAGTCCACTTCGAGCGTCGCCTTTTGACCGGGCTTGATGAGCACCACATCCATTTCGCCGACATCCACGCGGGCCTCCATGGCGTTGAGGTCGGAAATGATCATGATGTCGGTGCCGGCGTTTTGCACGGTGCCCAGCACGCGTTCACCCAGTTGGGAATTCAACTGGCTGATGGTGCCGTCGAGGGGCGAGACGATGGTGGTTTTGATGAGCGAATCCTGGGCGCTGTCCACGTTGGCCTTGGCCACGGCCACCTGGTCCACGGCGCTTTCCAACTGGGCCTCGGCCTGTTCCTGGGCGACCTTGAAGCCGATGTAATCCGATTCCGACAGCAGCTTGTGCTCGAACAGGTTCTTGTTGCGCACATAGTCGGTGTCGGCCTTCTCGAGGGCGGCGGTGGCCGTGGCCTTGGCGGCCACGGAGGATTCATAATTGGCCTTGGCCTGGTTCACCGCCGCCTGATAAACATCCGGGTTGATCTTCAAGAGCAACTGCCCTTTCTTGACCTTCTGTCCCTCCTTGACGGGCAGTTCGATGATTTCCCCGCTGACCTCGGGGCTGATGTGAACCTGCAGCACCGGATAGATTTTGCCATTGGCCACCACGGTTTCAATGAGGTTGCGGCGGGTGACCTTCTCGGTCTGGACGGTGATGGCCGGCTCTTTCTTCTTAAACAGGGCGAACCCCGCCAGCGTGAGCACCGCCAGTCCAATGAGGGAGAAGATGATGACTTTGCGCGTTTTTTTGGAAGCGGCCATGAGCGGTTAAAATGCGGCGGGGGTTATTTGAATCCGGAACTGATGTGAATGGCCAGCCAGCCCACGGAAACAATCAAGCCGGTCATGAGCAACCAGTAACCAAGGGTCAGGGAAAGGGCTTTCGCCCAGGGGGTGCCGGACAGCCGGGCCAAGGCGGAGGCCATGAGAAACATCAGCCAGAGATTGAAGAACTCCACGGCGGACAGCAGAATGTGCGACAGGCTGCTCGGGTCCGAATGCGGGGAGAGCAAGGCGAGGCTCAGGCCGGTGAATTGGCCAAAAGTGACGCTTAAGAGGGTGACCACCACGCTGCCCAAAAGCATGATCGTGGACGCCAGGCCCATCACCTCCAGGGCCTGTTGATAGGGAAAGCGGGTCTGGCCAAACCATTTGCCCAGCAGCCACAGCACCAGCGCCCACCAAAACACCTCAGCAAACATGACCACGACGATGCTGATGGCCCCCATGAATTTCATGAAGGCCGGCCCGCCAAACTTCCCGACCATGGCTTCCGCCTGCTCGGCCTGCGCCGGCGTCATCTTGCCGGCTTTCACCTGGTCTTCAAATGCCTTGGTCTGTTGGTCATGGATTTTTTGGAGGATCGCCGGCTGCGAATAAATGACCAGCACCGAAATGATGCCCATCACGATACAAAGCAGCACCGGGACCAGCCAGTTGGCGGGGGCGGGGGGCGAGCTTTTAACCTCGTCGAAGACTTCCCCGGGGGTGACGAACACGTTGACCATGCGCGCCGCGAGCGACGTGGCGGGGGCCGGAGGGTTGACCGGCGACTCTTGGAATTGTGGGATGGTTTCCACAAGGTGAGCTTGCCGAAAGTCCGGGGGCTTGTCCAGCGGCCAAATTTGGCGGCGCGGGGGCCGGGCAGATGTTGACTGCCCCGTAGCGCATCCCGCTTGGCGGGACAAACCTGCCGTATCGCCGATTTCCCAATCGGCAGACCAGCCGAAGTTCAAGGGCGCCAGCGGGTTCAACGGCCTGCGGGTTTGGAAACCCGCGAGACAGCAGACTTGGAAGTCTGCGGTGCTTGGCGTCCGACCGGTGGAAACCGGGGGCAGCAAGATGCGTCTGCGGGGGCCTTGCGGGTGCTGATATTCGTTAAAGCGTTATATTTATGCCAATGAGCCGGGGCCGGGGCGGGGGTCAGGCACCGCCCGGCCGGCCAACCGCCGGTGAAGCGGTTGGGTGGGCCGCGTCCGGTGCGGATGGCCCCGAGCCCGTCACGGGCATGGAATCATCACCTTGACTGACCTTGACCGGGCTTGACCCTCCTTTTGGGTCTCGGGTCTCGGGTCTTGGGTCTCGGACGGCAGGGGTAGCGTTGTCTGGGATTGACGTGGAGGCTTCGTCGTCCACGTCGGTAACCATGGCGTCTGCCGGCGGGTCGGTCGGATCGGTTTTGGGGGCCGCCGGCCGGCCTTCCGCCGCGTCGTCCTCGGTCGGCAGGTTGAACATTTCCCGTTTGCGGCGCGTCCGC
>Ga0302278_10003993_pt1 | contig 15542 bp, 8 predicted proteins | sample III_Bog_N3_2_FD_194543 | JGI IMG/M metagenome (GOLD analysis project Ga0302278, IMG submission 194543) | Peat permafrost microbial communities from Stordalen Mire near Abisko, Sweden - III_Bog_N3_2 | ecosystem: Environmental > Terrestrial > Soil > Wetlands > Peat | place: Sweden: Abisko...
TTATCGCGCCGGACCAGATAGATTGTGCCCGGCTTGCCCGCGGCCACCATCAAGTGGAGGTTGGTTGTGCTCCCGCCGGCTTCATCTGGCAGCAATATGCTGCCACCGGAATTTAGATCCAGATCGTTGGCGTTCATGTAATCTTGATTATACGGGGTGAAATAATCAACCAATTGTAGGCCATTGGTCGTGGATAATTTTAAGAAAGAGTCGCCGTAATCATTGTTCGTGGTGCTGTCAAAAGTACCGTTCCCAGACACAAAATAAATGTTCCCGGCGGCATCGCTGGATGGGCCGCAGCCCGTTTGCCAGATACCGCCGTCACTGCCATTCGGCGTGGTGTTGAAGACATTGGTGAGCGCCAGAGTTTTGGCGTTGTAACCGATCAGCCACCCGTGATAGGGTGATATGTCGCCATGCGAAGCGTATGCCATGTAAACATTGCCGTTGTTTAATAGCAACGCCGGTCGGTTGAGTTGGTGCAGCGCATCAAACGCCAATTGCCCGCTGCTGCTGCCATCGCCGGTGCCAGGTACGCTCGGCTGGATGCTCACCGGGCCGCCAAACTTCTCCGCGCCCGTTGCGGTATCCAGCGCATGCAACCGGTGACGGTAGGACAGGTTGCCGTTCACGAGTTCCTTGGTTTTGGCCTCAATATAAATCGTTCCGGTGGTCGGATCAATTACCGGCGTGCTGGTAATACCGATTTCCGGCGTGATATCCGTTACGCCCACGTCTGCAGTGGGCACGGTGGTGATGCCCGCGCCCGGATTAATGAAGCTCACTTGCCAAAGCGGGGCCGCATCCCCCCCCACGTTGCTGTCCGCATCGAACGCATACACGGTGTCATGTTCGGTCGCGACATACACTATGTTATGGACGCCCTTGCCAGGAATCACCACCTGGGTCATGACCAGTGGCTGGGCATAAACTTGACCATCCACGGACCACGAAAAAATCTTGCCGAAGTTGGCGGAGTTTACATTTGACAACGTCAAAATCGTCTCGTTGGTGTTCGCGCCGGTACGCGCGTTGTTGTTGTGGTAAGTCAATACGCTTACATCCGCGTTGGCATGAAGTGTCCACGCCATCACCAACAATAAAAGGTTAACGATCCGATAAACTTTGGTTGGCTGTGTAAGCATGGCACTTTTTTTGGGTTAAATTTTCTAGATGCGAAACCTCCTCCGGTCTGCATACTAACATATTAGCTTCCTCCTCGCTTTTAATATTTTACATGGAAACACCCATTTCTCCAAGACTTTTCTGTAAAAAAATGGGACGGTCTCCCTCAAACTTCACCGTTACCTTCGCAATCAGCTGGGTCGAGTGGTGTGACCCAGTCAAAACTGGACATGGAGTCATCTATTGTTTATGTATGATTCTGTGAGGGATTGTTGATGTAAAGTGGCTGTCGACAACAAACCTGGCCAGAGCACTGTCAGGCGCAACTGCGTTGAGACCGCCGCCTTCAGATGATGGCTGGCGTCTTCCGTCTCCCGTGAGAGAAAGGGTTTAGTGTTCGCGACGAGATTTCGGTCTGTTTCCGTGAAGTGAATGGCTCAAGGATTAGCAGGGTTTGACCCGGCGGGTGTCACGCGGATTGATTTGCGTCCATCTGTCTCTTTAATGATCTGACAGAGGTCCATTTCAAAGGTGGTCTGGCTGCCCAGAAAATCCATCAAAACCGCGACCCGTTTGGCCCCCGGCATGACTCGGGAAACCACGGCATGAAGACCATGTAAAGATCCGCCGACGATCTGAACCGGATCACCCGGCAAGACGTCCGTCGGAATGATGTGGATCTCATCTTTTCCCAGAGAGGTTCGCAGCCCATTGATGGCTTCATCTGGAATCACCGGCCAATGAGCGCCAAAATGGACTACTTCGCTGACCCCGGGTGAATGGTAAATCTGGCGCAGGGAACTGTGCCAGTCGAAACGGGCAAACAGGTAATTTGGAAACAGGGCTTCTGTGACCCAAAGCTGGCCGTAGCGGGTCAGGCGTTTAAAACGGATTCGCGGTACCAAGACCTCAACATCGCTTCTCTGGCGCAAGTGAGCGGCGGCGATGTGCTCATGCTTTGGTTGCGAGCGCAGGCAGAACCAAGCGACTTTTGAATCGTCCATATATTTTGCCTGACTTAATAGGTTACATGTTCCCATAGCCATCCCAGCCCGATTAATCCGTGTACCAAACCACTGATTTACTCCGGCGGACTCTGCGGGTAATATTCTTTGTACTGGTAATTATAAAAACCTCCATCACTAAGTGGAACGGCATTAAAAACCAGCCCGATCACATTTACCCGACGTTGTTTAAGCATGTCTAATGCCGCCTGCGCGATGCGGCCGGAAGTAAAACCAGCCCTGATTACCATGATGAGGCCATCTGCGTTGGGAGCCAGGCTCAGGACATCGTCGGCAACCATCACGGGTGCCGTATCAAAAATATAATAGTCATAACGCCCCGCCACCTCCTGAAGGAACTTGCCAGACTTGGCAAATAAATTATGAAAGTGGCGCGGCAATGACCCGCGGGGTAGAAGGTGCAGATTGGGAATGCGGGTCTGAACCACGGTTGCAGCCCAGTCGCATTGTCCTGCCAGCACTTCGGCAAGTCCGGGGCGGGGGGCCACCGAGAAATGGCTGTGCAGCGATCCGCGACGCAAATCGGCATCAATCAACAACACGCTTGCACCTGCCTGGGCAAAAGTGATGGCGAAGTTGGCGGCGGTCATTGATTTGCCATCATTAGGGCTGGCACTCGCTATTACGATGGTCTTGGGCTGATTTACTGGTTCGGTTTTTAGCAAATCCTTGTATAGAAAAGCCGAGCGGAGACTGCGATAAGCCTCGATCAGTGGATAGCGTTCATCCTCCAATTGAAGGATGGGCACAGCCGCCGGTTTGCCTTCCGCCTTCACCAAAGGAATTTGACCCAGCACGGTTACATCAAAAAGGTGCTCCAGTTCCATGAACGTACTAGGGCGGTCGTCCAACCGGTTTATTAACACTGTTATGCCCAGTCCAAAAAACAACCCGATAAATCCCGCCATCATCAAATGTTTTAAGGTTTCCGGCGGAGCCGGCATTGCCGGCCCGGCGGCCTCAAGGACGGTAACGCTTTCCTGGCCGATCCCCTTGTTCAAATCGATCGCCTGCAGGGTGGCCAACATTTGATCGTATTGTGACTGTAGTTGGCGGGTATTTTCTTTAAGCGTTTCATAGTCGGAAAGTTTTTTGCTCACCTCGAGCGCCTTTAATTCCCATTCTTTGACCTGGCTTTCCAAATCTTGAATTTGCAACTCAAGGGTGTGCTGCCGGTTTTGTAATTGTTCCTGGCTCTGCTCCTTGTAAATCTCCAGAAGCTTTCTTTGGTGGGCAATCTCGTTATTCAGTTCAACCACCTCAAGGGCGTTGGTATTTAAGGAACTTAATTCGTTCAGCGCCGCTTGCAACAACAGGATTTGCTTTTTCGCCATCAGGTAGTCTTCTTCGAATTCACCCAGTGTGACGGGCATACTGTTTTGTGATGTATCGTTGTTGCCCGGGTTGATTGGCGCTGAATCCGGATTTAGCCGGGAAACATCATTCGTCCTTAAAGCCGTACCCAGCTGCAACTGAAGGTTGTGCAGCCGTTCCAGATTTTGATCCAGGGTCAGTGCCTTGCTTAATTGCAATTCTGACTTGCTGGCGGCCAGCCGCTGGTTCAGGGCGGCCAGCTGGTCAGCCGCACTGTTGCCGCCGCTCGGCTGCAAAAAAATCACACTGTTGTTTGATTGGTAATTGAGAAGATTGTCCCGGCTCTTTTGTAGTTCTGCCGCCTGCCGCTTCAGTTCTTCCTCCATACTGGATTGATTTGCCGTGGAGGCATTTGCCACCAAATCCCTTTTTAGATTGATGTACTCATCCATGGTCGCTTTCAGATACGCCTGGACATATTTCGGATCCCGGCCAACCGCCCGCATGTTGAAGATGCTGGTTTTGGCCGAAAGCGTCACATCTATATTGACGGGCGTTGGATGAAGTTCGGGATTCCCGGATTCAAGGCGAAGATCTACGCTGTTTCTGACTGTGTCACTCTGCATCAGCGCTATTTGGGTGCCGAAAAAGTTGTCAAATTCTTCGGAATAAACGTTAGCGCCTGGAATGGAGAGTTTTACATTTACAATCATTCTGCCTTTAGAAACAAAAGTTGGCGGGGTTTGCCTGAGCAAAATGACTTGAATGCCTTCGGCAACGCCAAGTGTCAGCAACGGTATCCACCAGTACTTCAACAAGATTCTCTTGTATTGATGCAACTGGTTAAAAAAACGGGTCGCAAAGGCGGTGCGTGACTGCTGAATTGGCAAGTCTTCTTCGTCCATACTAATTACGAGTTGACCGTGCAGACAGTATACCAAATGAAAGTCGATGTTTCATTTCCAGCAGGTGACCACAAACGATTTGAAGTGAAATGTTGGTTCATTGCGTTGTTGGCCGGGACCAAGACAGTCTTTTGCTGCGCATCCGCAAAGCAAAATCGGTCATCCGAAGCAGAAACTGGAAATCGAACCCTCATTTGCAAACCCATTAAATCTACAAAGAAGAACAAGCACAAGCTCAATTGAATTTTTTTTTCCGGCAAATACAAGCCTTATGCCTAAAAAATAACTTATACTAATAGTATTTATATTTATATAAGCATAACTGAATCATTGTAAAAATATTGGTTCTGAAATTTGGCTAAAATTTATCTTGCTTTTTCCATGAATTAACAATAACCTGATTACATCCTGCTTTTTGCCATTAGGCGGGCTGTCTATTCGAGGGCAATTGCCTTTCATTGGACGACTGAATTCGGGGCTGGTGCGTCAACACAATCGGCCCTTGTTAAACAAAATTAGCGGAAGGGTAGACAGGATGGCACTGTGAGACGGTCTAACAAATCGTTTTACTTTTGACGAAGTATTGGGAGTTTAATCCTCCCCCCTTCCACTGACTTTATTCGAAGTCGGGCGCAGGCTGGACATGCGTTCGATGGTTGCTAGTGGTGAACGTCATCCAGATAATTGCGCGTATTGCGCCTCGCGCTGTACAGCAACGCTTTTGGAGCAAAGCCCGATAACGCATGAACCTGCGACCGAGCCAAAAAGAAGAAAACTCTTTACGTAGGTAGATACGGTGCTTGGGGTGCCTAAGCATTCTTCCGCCCATACTAGCCTCCAGAGTCAGTGAATTCTTGTAAAATTAATCAGCCTCAATTCGCACCGTTTTCGCCGTGTAGCGTAGGAGGCATTCCAGGTACACTGGTTTCTCCCTCAGTCGGAACGATTCAGTTGAGTGCATATTTTCCGCGTGAATTTTGCAATCTTGCCTGAAGTGAGCCAACAGCATGGCAGTTGGGCAGCGCGGTGAGTTTCTGCAACATTTCCCGCCACCAGTTGCGATTGGCGGCCCCACGAACGGCCAGTTTGAGCGTGGATTTGCCGCTGGTTCGGCCCCAGACGGCAGTGATCAGCGCTTGAAACCGGTAGCCCTCCAGTTTCAACAAGGTTTTGCCGCCAGCGGGCCGACTTTCTTTCACACCCGCTGCCGGATCACGATCAAACGCCAGCCCGACCGGTCCAGTTCGACTTCCTGCTCCACCAGTCCCGGCACCACCGTGGCTCGCCAAGCGGTGTCGTCATGGCGGCAGAAGGTCTGCACCTTCTGCGTCAGTTTCGCCACAAAAATGAATTTCAAGCCCAGTGACTCGCAGGCGTCCTGCACCTCGGCGTCGCCGAAGCCGGAGTCCCCCGCGCAGCAGGCCGATCCACACCTGCGCGGGTAACGCTTGCACGGTCTGGCGCAGGAAATCCGCCGCGCCGTTCACACACGCCGTGTCCCCGAACGCAGCCAGTAGTTGGCGATCAGCTTGGCCTCGGCCAACCCGGTGATCAGTGGCCGATGACAAGGCTTGAGCCCTGTCCGGGTGTAACCCACGGCCACGCCCGCCTGATGGCCGTCGTCATGCAACAGCGCCCAGGAGTCCAGATCCAGAGTGTAGCCTTCACGCAACGTGGGCAAACTGCCAGCCGCATGGGCATGCAACGAGCCCAAGTCTTGACAATTCTTCTGAGTAAACACGGCAAAGAACCGGCTCAAAGTCGACTGGCTGGCGATGCCTTCGACGCCCATCGACTCGGCCACGGCGGGATCATTTTGGGTCGGTGATGGTCAATCGATCGCCGAACGCGCCGGTGCGCGCGCAACTTCCGCGCATTCTGCGCTTGCGGGCGACGCCGGTTTGTTGGTATTGTCCGCGCCCAAGTTGAACCTCGGCGCCATCGCCGGCGCGGCGTACGATCGTCGTTTCACCGACGGCGGTGGGGAGTTCACTGGCAAATGCCTCGGTAGCTCAATTGGTAGAGCAGCAGACTCTTAATCTGTTTGTTCACGGTTCAAGTCCGTGCCGGGGCACCATTTTACGGCCAACGGCCATTTTAGCTTGCATCAACCACCCGACATTCTGCTGTTCCTCGGCCGGCTGCATCCGCTGCTGGTGCATCTGCCCATCGGCATGCTGACAGCGTTGGCAGTCCTGGAAATCGCCGCGCTTCGGACCCGTTTCCGTAACGCCGCCGCTAGCGCCGGCTACCTCCTCGCGCTGGCTGCGCCGCTCGCGGTGGTGACGGCCATCTGCGGCTGGCTGTTGTCGCTCGGCGGTGGCTATGATGCAACCCTTCTAGCCTGGCATAAATGGCTGGGCACCGGCACGGCGGTGGCGGCGGTGGTGGCGGCCTTGTGCTATCGCGGCGGAAAAACGGCGGCCTACCGCGCCACTTTGTTCGTTGCCGTCAGCCTGCTGCTCGTGGCGGGCCATCTCGGCGGCTCGCTCACGCACGGCAGTGATTATCTCACCCGGTATGCGCCGGCGCCTTTTAAGAAATTACTGGGTTTGCCTCCCGTCAACGCCGCCGTCGCGCCGGTTGCGTTGACCGATCTTCTGCCGCTGCCGGTTTTTACCGGGGTCATCGCGCCGGTCTTTGCCAGCAAATGCGTCACCTGCCATGGCCCGGCCAAGGCCAAGGGCGGCCTGCGGCTGGATTCGTTTGCCGCCGTCATGAAGGGAGGTAAGGACGACGTTGCGCTCGTGCCCGGCCACGCCGACCAAAGTCCCCTGGTGCAGCGGGCGTTGCTGCCCGCCAGCGAAGATGATCATATGCCGCCCGACGGCAAACCGCAACTGACCCGCGCGGAACTGACCCTCCTGCAATGGTGGATCGCTGCCGGTGCGCCGGAAACCAAGACTCTGGGCCAGCTCCAGCCGCCGCCGGCCGTCCTCGCGGCCCTATCCGCCCATTGACCGCTTTCGGCATTGAATTGCACCGGCCCGGTCGCCAATATATTCCCATGAACCGCCGAATCCAACTAGTCCTGCTGCTGCTGGCCGGCTTCGCGCTGAAATCAGCCGGGCAGGGGACCGCCTTCAGTTATCAGGGCCGCCTAAACGACACCGGGGCGCCGGCCAACGCCGCCTATGATTTTCGCTTTGCCCTCTATGACAACGTCACCAACGGCAGCCAGCTCAGCCTATTGCTGACCAATTCCGCCGTGGCCGTGAACAACGGGCTGTTCAATGTCACGCTGGATTTCGGGCCCGACGTATTCACCGGCGAAAACGCCTGGCTGGAAATCGCCGTGCGCGCGGTGGGCTCCACCAACTTCACCACGCTCGCGCCGCGCCAGCCGGTGTTGCCCGTGCCCTATGCCATTTTCGCCTCAGGCGCAAGCAACCTGCTGGGCACCCTTTCGGCCGCGCAACTCACCGGCACCGTGCCTTCCGGCCAGCTGGCGGGAAACTATCCCAATCCGGTGAACTTCACCAACGGCGCGAACAGCGTGGCCGGCACGTTCAGCGGCAACGGCGCGGCCTTGACCGCTCTGAACGCCTCGCAACTGAACTCCGGCACCGTCGCGGACGTGCGGCTTTCGTCCAATGTGCCGCTGCTCAACGCCAACCAAACTTTCTCTGGCGGGAACCAGTTTAACGGCAACAATCAGTTTGCCGGTAATAACCAGTTCAATGGCACGAATAATTTCACCAGCTTCGGCAACAGCTTTTCCGGGAGTTTCTTTGGGAACGGTCTGGTCGGCTGGATTGCCACCAACGGCCTCGCGATCCAGGCTGTCCGGGACCATGGGTACATGCTCACCGGCCCCGGTTTATCCACCGTCATCCTGCCGCCGGTTTCCGGGGCGGGGCTCACGCCCGGCGACATCATCCGGATTTCCGGCGCGGGTTCCGGCGGTTGGAAGTTGGCAACCAATGCCGGCGAGACCATCCTCGGCAACTTCGCCAGTTACCTCAATAGCTACACTGCGGCGACCAATAGCGGCGATTATTATGACGTGGCCGCCTCGGCGGACGGCACACTGGTTTATGCCGTGGGCAATGGCATCGCCGGGGTGTCCGCCTCCACGGACGCCGGTCACACCTGGAACCAGGTCGGTAGCACCTATATTTCCGGCGCCTATTATTCGCTCGCCTGTTCGATGAATGGCCGGATTGTTTACGCCTCGCCGAGCGGGGGCGGAGTGGTCAAAAAATCCACCGACAGCGGCGCAACCTGGTCGTCCACGACCGCCTCCACGGCGGCCGGTGCCTTTGTGGGCTGTACGGCCGATGGCGGCACATTTTTTATCAACAATATTACCTGTTCCGGCAACGGTACCAATCTGGCCCGGCTCATCAGCGGGGGCATTTCAGTATCCACCAACGCGGGGTCCACTTGGGTTAACATCCCCTCGCTGGGGGGCGTGAGTTGTCTGGCCGCCTCCAGCGATTGCAGCCGGCTGGTGGTGGGCACCACCGGCGGATCGCTCTACGCCTCTTCCGATCTCGGGGCGGTTTGGACCGCCGTGACGGCGACTGCTCAGACTTGGTCTGGCGTCTGGATGTCTCCGGATGGTTTGAAGTTTGCCGCGACGGTCAGCGGAAGCACGCCCGGCGGCGGCGTGTACAACTTTGGGGTCAGCGTGTTGCCCAATGTCACCGGGCCCGGTGGCACCCTGAGCGGCAGCCAGGGTTCGGCGGTGGAGCTCCAATATCTTGGGAATGGCCAGTTCATGCCGGTCAGCTCGGTCGGCACGCTTTGGGTCAATTGAAGCTGCCGCGGGCCTCGCGCAAATGCCCGCTGGCTGGCTGTTTCGTTGGTTTTTTTGAAATCGGCGTTGCCATTAAGGAATGACCCGCCCTCTGAAGTCCGTCACCGCCGTTGTGAAAATCAGCCCCGCCCCACCCTTGTCCCCCCGTTCCCTAGTCCCTTTTTCACCGTGCCCAACCCTGCAAGGGCGGAGCTGACAAATTCACAAACGGTGAGCCGTCTGGGGTGGTTTCCGTTTTGCCCCTCCCAACCCCAGACCGCTCACCATCCAATACGTGGAAAAAGATCAAATCTTTCAAAATATTTTAATTATTTTTCGAGATCATGCCTTTGACTAGTTTGCCAGAGGGTTGGCGGCTTGTACCTCCCCCGCCAAACAAGCAGGCTAGAGCGTGTTTTAAAAAACCAAATGCTTTCGCGGCGGCGGAGCGCGCCCGTCCCCGGGCGCAGCCATGTTCACCAGCCCAAGGCGGTGAACGTGGCTGCGTTCGTGCCAGCAAGAATCATTGCTGCGGCCGGGGACGACCGCGCTCCTCATTTTGAAAACACTCCCTAGGGTGAGGCCGGACGAAATCACAAATTAACCTGAACCGACTTCCTGAAGTTGGCAAAAATTAAAATTTAGGTCGTGGTAGCAGCCGACGTGAGTCGGCTCAAACTGATTTTAATATCGAGGCAAACACCTTGGAGCCCCAGAAAATGGTGGCATACAGTCTTCGTTCTCTCGCGGCGGATCAGAACAATTCTATCAGAACAATTCTTTTTGCAGCCGTTCGACTTCCTGTTTTATCGCTTCGGTCACGCGATGCTTCGCGAGGTAAACTTGGGCGACCGGGATGCCAAATGTCTGCGCCACGCGTTCGGGTTTCCATTCCTTGTTCACGTAGAAGTCGAAGATTTGGTATTGCTGGGGATCCAGCCGCCGCCTGGCCTTGGCCGTGGCGACCTCCAGCAGGTTCGCTTCCCACTCGGCTTCCCAGATCCGGTCCAGCTCCGGAGCCACCTGTTGGGCCGCGTCAATCGCATCGTCGCCGAGCGAGGTGTCTTGCTGGGCAGCCGGTTGGGCTCCCAGGGGCGGCCGGTTGCGCAGTTGGTCGGCGATGCGCCAGCGCGTCATGTTCAACAGCCACGCCTTGAAGGAGCCCAGCCCCGGGTCATACTTGAAAGCCGGCATGTGCTTCGCGACCGAGATCATCGTCTCCTGCACCACGTCCTGCGCCTCGGCTTTTGTCAGCCCGCGTTTGATGGCCACGCCGTAGATGAGATGCCAGTAAGTCTCGAAGAATTCCTGCCAGCTCGCTTGATCCTGCCAGTTCTTCAGGCGTTGGATCAGCGTCGCGCGCGTCGGGATCAACTCTTCGGTTGAATCGGGCATGGCACAGTAATGCGCCTTTGCCCGGTCGTTGGCAAATAAAATAAGCGCCATTTTCCGGCTAAAAAAGATTTGCCCTGCGCCGGACTTTTTGCTTTTTTAATTACTTGTCAATCAAGCGGATTTAATCAGATCTGTATTCTTGAATCCTAGTTACCACCGTGGGCAGCCGGTTTTGTTGGCCGTGTTGTTGGTTGTTTTCACGGTCGGCATAGGTAATTCCTTTGCCCAGCCAGCCAGCTCCGCATCGGTCACTAACAACATCCGCATCGTTGAGCTTCAGGGCTCCGTCGAAATCCTTCCCGCCGGCCGCACCGCGTGGATCCCTGCGAAAGCCCGGGATGTACTCCATCCCTTCGACCGCATCCACACCGCGGCCGAAAGCCGGGTCGCACTTGCCTGGTCCGACCAGAGCATCCTGCCCTTCGGCGCCTCCACCGAGCTGGAGATTCTGCCGCCGGATTCCCCGGCCTCCTTGTCCGGACTGCATTTGGTGCACGGCATCCTGTCTTTTTTCCACCGGGATCAACCCGGCCGCATCCGCATCCTCACGCGCGGGGCCGTGGCCGGCGTGGAAGGTACCGAGTTTGTCCTGGCCGTGGATGACGCGGATACCACCACGTTGTCCGTCGTGGATGGCCGCGTGCGCTTCGGCAATGATCAAGCCACGCTGACGCTCACCAACGGCCAGCAGGCCGCCGTCGCCCTGGGCCAGGCCCCGGTACGCACCGCCGGGTTCATCGCCAACAATCTGCTCCAATGGTGCTTCTATTATCCGGCGGTGATCGATCCGGCGGAATTGCCCTTTACCACGGACGACCAGACCAATCTCGCCAGCTCGCTTGCCGCCTATCACTCGGGTGATTTGCTGGCCGCGCTCGCGGCGTTCCCAACCGGCCCGGCCGGCTCCGGTGCGGCGCAGGTCTATCATGCCGCGTTGCTGCTCTCTGTCGGCGACGTCGCCCGGACCGAGGCCACGTTGTCCGCCATGCCCGCCGATTCCGAGCGCCTCCGCCGCCTGGCCGGCGCCCTGCGCGAACTCATCGCCGCCGTCAAACGCCAGCCCGCGCCCGTCACCGCCCCGCCGCAGCTTGCGTCGGAGTTGCTCGCCGGCTCCTACTTCGAGCAATCGCGCGCGGTGCGAGAAACCTCCCTGCGCCGCGCCCTGACGCTGGCGCAATCCGCCACCGTGGTTTCGCCGAAATTTGCTTTCGCGTGGGCACGTCTCGCTGAGCTGGAATTCAGTTTCGGACGCATGCGCGAAGCGTTGACCGCCTTGAACACGAGTTTGGCGCTCGCGCCGCGCAACGCCCAGGCCCTCGCGCTGAAAGGCTTCGTGCTCGCCGCCCAAAACAATCCCCGCGCCGCCCGCGCCAGTTTTGATGCCGCCCTGACCGCCGATTCCGCCCTGGGCAACGCCTGGCTCGGCCGCGGCCTCAGTCGCATCCGCACCGGCGACCTGGCGGGCGGACGCGAAGACCTGCTCATCGCCGCCGCCCTCGAACCGCAACGCGCCGAGCTGCGCAGCTATCTCGGCAAAGCCTACCTCGCCAACGGCGACGATGCCCACGCGACCAAGGAACTGAATCTCGCCAAGCGGCTCGACCCGGCCGACCCGACCGCCTGGCTCTATTCCGCCTTGCAGCACCAGCAGGCAAACCAGGTCAACGACGCGATCCGGGACCTGGAAAAATCCCAGGCCTTGAACGACAACCGCAGTGTCTATCGCTCCCAGTTGCTGCTCGACGAGGACCACGCGGTGCGCAGCGCCAACCTCGCCGGCGTGTATCTCGACGCCGGCATGACCGACGTGAGCACGCGCGAAGCCGGCAAAGCCGTGAGCGCCGACTACGCCAACTATTCCGCCCACCTCTTTCTCGCCAACAGCTACGAACAGCTCCGCGACCCGAATTGGAGCAACCTCCGTTACGAAACCCCGACCGTCGCCGAATTTTGGATTGCCAACCTGCTGGCACCGCCCAGCGCCGGCACGCTCTCGCCGCTCGTCTCCCAGCAGCCCTATACCAAGCTGTTCGACCAGAACCGCCTGGGCGTGGTCTCCGACACGACGTATCTCAGCCGGGGCGCCTGGATGGAGGAGGGCGCGCAGTTCGGCGTTTACGACAACTTCAGCTACGACTTCGAGGCCCAATATATTTCCGACCCGGGCCAGCGCTCCGACAATGATAAAAATCAACGCGATCTGCAACTGACCCTCAAGGACCAGTTCACGCCGCAGGACAGCGCGTTTTTCTCCGTGGAACAGGACAAGATCAGCACTGGCGACGTGAACCAGTATTACAATCAGGCGAATGCGTTCACGGGTTCCAATTATCGGTTCAACGAAACGCAGGAAGCCAATCTTTATTTCGGGTATCACCACGAATGGGGGCCGGGCTCCCACACCCTGTTCCTGGCCTCGCGGCAGATTGGCTACGAATCACCCTATGCGGTCAGTGCCCTTCAGCTTATTGGTAGTTACAATGGGGCGTACTTTAATGGCATCAATTATACGGCCGTTAACGAGCAGGTGCAGATCGATACGGAACTGAACACCGCCGAACTCCAGCAAATTCTGGAATCGCCCAATCATACAACCATCATCGGTACCCGGTTTGAATGGGGCGATGTCCGGTATCAAAATGTAGAATACGGTTCTGACGCTTTTGCCAATGGTTTATTTCCCGATGCCCCCGGTACTATTTTAAACCAGGATTTCACGGCCAACTTTTATAATTACACCGCCTATGGCTACCACACCTGGCAGATCGCTGATCCGTTCGCCATCACCGTGGGGCTGGCTTACGACTGGTTGCAAAAACCGGCGGACGTGGCCACCACCCCCTTTGCCACGCAGGCCAATACCACCAACAATGTTCCGCCAATAACGTCCACCGTTCAATTCTCGCCTAAAGTCGGATTCGTCTGGCAGCCCGCCGACCGCACGACCTTTCGCGGGGCCTACACGCATTCTTTGTCCGGATTTGCCAATGGCCAGAGTACCCGGCTGGAGCCGACGGAAGTGGCCGGCTTCAACCAGGCCTATCGCAGCTTGGCCCCGGAAGCGGTCGTAGGTGACAGCAGCGGTTCCAAGTTCGACACCATTGACCTGTCGCTCGAACAAAAATTCGACACCGGAACTTATTTGGCCCTGTCCGGCCAGCTGCTCTATTCCAAGCTGGATGAACTGCAGGGCGACTTTGTGTCTTTGAATGCATTGCCGCTGGAATATTACACTTATCCGCTCGGCTTCAAACAATCGCAAAATTACCGGGAAGCAACCTTGCGCTTCACGGTGGATCAACTGCTGGGCCGGCAATGGTCAGCCGGAGCCACCTACACCCTGTCCGACGCCCGCCTGAATTTGAACTATGTGGACATTAATGCCGCCATTTTGGCGGCGAATCCGCTTGGGAATCCCCTGGGAATTCAACCCAATCAAACCTTCGATAGCGTCCTGAACACGGTGACTCTGCATGCCAACTGGAATCATCCTTCCGGACTGTTCTCGGTGTTTGATGCCGACTGGTATCACCAAAATAATTCCGGCTTCAATCCCGCCGAGCCGGGGAATGATTTCTGGCAATTCAACGCCTATGCCGGCTACCGGATGCTGCACCGGCGGGTTGAGTTCACCATCGGCCTGCTGAACCTCTTCGACCAGAATTATTCCTTGGAACCGTTGAACCTCTACAACGAGATGGCCCGCAGCCGTACTTTTCTCACACGGCTGCGTATTAGTTTCTAAAGCGTCTTTGCAAAAATCCAAAGGCATCGCGGCGGCGGAGCGCGCCCGTCCCGGGCGCAGCAACGTTCGCCAGCTCAGGGCCGTGAATCGCGAATGGGTCGCGCCCGCAAGTGTCATTGTTGCGGCCGGGGCGGCCGCGCACCGCATTTATTAAACACGCCCGGGGCACCCCTTAAATATCATAACCCACCAGCTGTTTTGGCTTAGAGCTGATTAAAAATTACTGTAGCCGGAGCGCGCCGTTCACGCCGCTTCGACGTCGCCATCCAAATTCAAGTTGAAGCGGGCTGAAGCCCACGCTCCGTCGTCGGTTTGGCTGACAAAGAGCGGCTACCGTTCTACTGAAACCACTCTAATTCCCCCGCATCTGTCCTGCTCAGACCCCCCGTGGGGAAGGCCGGGTTGAGGAGGCAATTCGTAGCCATCTGACCGTATTTTAGTATTATAAGGCCAATGATGAAAAATCGGTAGCGGGTTGCCACCGTCGTCTGTGTCCTATGGAGACACGCACAATACGGTGACGGAGCGCGGCTGGGACGCAGGCCAGCCGCAGCATTTTTACGGGCTGCCGCCGGCACTGTGTGCCCAATCACGCTCCGGGAATTTCAAATTAGGAAAATGCCCGGCATTCCAAGTCCTTGCAAACTTTTCCGGACTGCTACCTTCCACCGCTGCAGTATTTGTTAATTCTTCCCTAACCCTGGTCACTGCCAGGTGATTTCCAGCGTCATCGGCTGGCCGTTGGTTGGCGGGGGTGGGGTGTTTTTGACATACAAAGCCAACTGATAGCTAGTGGAGTTGGTGGCCGGAAAAGTCACGCTGTTGGTTTCGCACCACGATGCATTATCGCTTCGGCGAATTACATTCACAACCGAGACATATGGCGAAGCAAAACCAGATGCGTCAGTGAATGTGCCGCTCGTCGTGTTCGCGGGCGGGGTGATCCAGATGCTGCCGGCACTGTTGGTCATCTTGGCGTATCCGGTGTAGGCCCCGGGGCAGCCCGAACCGCTGACCGATTTGTTAGTGAACGGTATGGTTTCCTGACCCGCCCAAGCGACGCCGGCAGCAAGGCTGGCTAGTGTCAAGACGACGACGGTGAGTTTGCGGCTTAATCTTTTCATAGGTATTATTATGGATATAATCAGTATGGTTCCCACCCGAGAGTCCCAGAACGAATTGGACGATTTGATTCTGTCGCTTGGGTGCACGGTGTAAAGCAAAAATTCCCAAACTGCGCCAGCCCCGCAGCCATGCTTCGGTTAGAGCATTGACCAAAAAGATGTAGCTGT
>Ga0302278_10004002_pt1 | contig 15527 bp, 9 predicted proteins | sample III_Bog_N3_2_FD_194543 | JGI IMG/M metagenome (GOLD analysis project Ga0302278, IMG submission 194543) | Peat permafrost microbial communities from Stordalen Mire near Abisko, Sweden - III_Bog_N3_2 | ecosystem: Environmental > Terrestrial > Soil > Wetlands > Peat | place: Sweden: Abisko...
CACTGACCTGAGGGAAGGGCGGAACGGAACCCAATGATGTCGTTGCCGTAGTACGGGTAGTTGCTGTCGCGACCCGCCGCCCGGCAGCTGCTCGCGTGGTCGCCCCAACTGCCGCCCCGAATCACCCGGTCGGGGCCTGATGTGGGGCCATGAGGATCGCTGCCTCCTGCGTACGTCCCATACCAATCCCAGCACCACTGCCACACATTCCCAGCCATGTCGTAAAGCCCATACCCGTTCGGCGCAAAATAATTCACCGGGCTCGTGAAAGGAGAAACGCCTTCGTTGAAGGTCGGATTATTCCCGGTGTTGCTCAAATCGTAGGAATAACCGGAATAACTGTAGTAATTCGCCTGGTTTTCGGAAATCGTGTTCCCCCACGGAAACCGCTTCCCGCTGGCTCCGCCACGCGCCGCCTTCTCCCACTCCGCTTCCGTCGGCAACCGGTACCCCGCACCCCAGTTCACACTGCCATTCGCGAGGTCTATGTCTATATCTCCGGTCCGATACACCGTCGTCTGTGCCGCGCTCGTGTAATACGCCGGCGTCCGGCCTTCCATCTCGCTCCGCGCATTGCACCACTTCACACAATCATACCAGTTAACATCCACCACGGGATAATTCGGCCCCTTGGTGTAACCATCATTGACCGAACCGGGATCATCAAAGTTGTAGCCGTGCGTGATCGCCCAGTTGTAAACCTGCTGCCACAACGCCTCCGTCACATCATTCTGATCCAGGTAAAAGGCCGAGACATAGGTGGCGACGGTGGGAATGGCATCACTCTCCCCATCCAGATTGTCCCCCATGGTGAAACTGCCCGCCGGGATCAAAGCCATGCCCGACGGGGCGGGCGGGTTGGTCGGGGCGGCGTTGGTCGCGGCCACCCCGAGCACCCGGTAGAACATCGGCACACTGGCCACGACGGATTGATTGGAGGCCACGGTTAACGTGTAGAGATTGCTCCAGCTTCCGGTAAGGGACGAGGCCCACTGCACCGTACAGGTGCTCCCGGGATTGAGATTGCTGCACACCAGCACCCCGTTCTGGCTGAACGAGGTGATGACCGGTAATTGCGCGGCAGCGCGGTAAACGCCCGCCACCAGGGCCAGCCCGATAAACAGGGATTGTATTTTAGTTTTCATGGTCGTAGTTTCGGACACCCCATGAAACCACAATTAAATGGGGGGGGGAAGTGTTTTTTGCCAGGTTCACGGCGAGATTCGGCAAGGTTTGGGCGGGCAGCCTGGCTCCAGTTCCGGCCTTGGCATGGCTGGCAAAATCATTTACGGAGACGGCTTGACAGAGGCATTCCCGGGGAGCGGATGTCGCCAACGCAAGCCGGGAAATTTTTCGTAATCGCGGTCGGTGGTAATCCATTCGTTGTCGGACTCAATGGCCAGGGCGGCAAACCAGACATCAGGAATCAGATTGCCCGCGGCCGGAAGTGATTGGCACAGGCCGGTGAAGAAATGATCGCGCAGCGGGCGCAGAGCCGAGCCAAGACGGGGGGAGTTTTTGAGCACGGATTTCCCGGATGAACACGGATGGGGCCGAACCCTGAAAAACTCAAAGGGAAAAGCGAAAATTTAACCGCAGAGCGGGGACGCCCTGGGGGTGCTGATTTAGGAAGAAACCTCTCAGCGAGTGATGGTTTCAGGGGGAGCGACTCTGGCACCCCTTCCGCCGTCGCTAAAGCTATGGCGGACAAGCCGGGGTGCGGTCGGTTTCCGGGCCGGTTCCGGGGGGGGCGCTTCGCTCGCCCCCCCGGCGACTATCCGGCAACCCTCCGGGTTGCGGAACCGACTGCAAGGCAACCATTTCCAGCAGTTGTTTCTTAAGAGTCCATGGAACCGTGTGGTTGCGGCTCAATAAGCCCCGGTGGGCGGGGGAAAGCAAGGGCAAAATTAAAAGTGGACCGAACCTTGGTTTAGGGAAAGGCTTGTCAAGCGTTCGTTCTGCGTTCATGTTTAAGTCATCCAATTACCATGAACACCGCTTTTTCACGCCGCAATTTCTTGCGAACCTCCGCGCTGGCCGCCGGCGCCGGTTTGACTTCACCCCGGTGGCTGTCCCGGGTGCGGGCGGACGCTCCCTCGCCCGCCGGCACCGCCTATGCCATCGCCCCGGGCCCGTTTCAACCCACCTGGGCGTCGCTGGAGCAGAACTACCATCTCCCCGATTGGTATCGCGACGCCAAGTTCGGCATTTGGATGCATTGGGGCCCGCAATGCCAGCCGGGTGATGGCGACTGGTATGCCAAATACATGTATGATCAGGGCCGGCCGCAGTATCAATTTAACCTCCAAAAATACGGGCATCCCTCCAAATTCGGGTTCAAGGATGTCATTCATGAATGGAAGGCGGAGAAATGGGATCCGGCCGCGTTGCTCCAGCGGTTCAAGGGGGCCGGGGCGAAGTTTTTGGTCTCGATGGCCAATCATCATGACAACTTCGACAACTTTAATTCAAAATACCAACCTTGGAATTCCGTCAAGGTCGGTCCGAAGAAAGACATCGTCGGCACCTGGGCCGGGCTCGTTCGGGACGCGGGCTTGCGGTTCGGCGTGAGTGTTCATGCCGCCCGCGCCTGGACCTGGTATGAGGACGCGCAGGGCAGTGACAAAACCGGGCCGCTGGCCGGGGTGCCCTATGACGGCAAACTGACGAAGGCGGACGGCAAGGGGTTGTGGTGGGAGGGGCTGGACCCGCAGGATCTGTATGCGCAAAACCATCCCCCGGGCGCGCCGCCGGACGCGGCTTATGCGGCCAAATATTTCAACCGCATCAAAGACCTGTTGGATCAATACCATCCCGACCTGGTGTTTTTTGACGACCCCAAACTGCCCCTGGGCGAGACCGGGTTGAATTTGGCCGCGCATTTCTATAACGCCAACCGGCAGTGGCACGACGGCCGGTTGGAGGCCGTCATCGTGGCGGACGGGCTTTCCGTGGTGGAACAGCAGGCCGTCGTGAACAACCTCGAGCGCAACATGTCGCTGGATTTGTTGAAAACGCCGTGGAACAAGGGCAATTGCCTCGGCCCGTGGCATTACAGCGTGGCCGATTACAACAAGGGGTATCAAAAGACGTCGGCCTGGATTCATCTGCTGGTGGACGTGGTCAGCAAGAACGGGACGTTTCTGCTGGCCATCCCGCTGCCGGGCAGCGGCGAATTGGATGACAAGGCCGGCGCCTTTCTGGACGAGTTGACGAAGTGGATGGCCATCAACAGTGAGTGCATTTACGACACGCGCCCCTGGGTGATTTACGGCGAAGGGCCTTCGGTCAAAAACGACGCCACCGTCCGGGATGCCGCCATCAACCCGCCGCGCGGCCTGGGTCCGAATTTAACCGGCAGCGACCTCCGCTTCACCACCAAGGGCGAAGTGCTGTATGCCGTCGTGATGGGCCGGCCCGAGGGTGGGAAAGTCACCATCCAGGCGCTGGGTTCCAAGTCGCCGCATTATCCCGGCGACATTGGCGGCGTGCAAATGCTCGGCGCCGGCAAGCTGGAATTTACCCGTGACGAAAATGGATTGCGGGTCATCCTTCCCGGCGGCGGAACGTCCGACTACGCCACGGCCTTGAAAATCACGCCGAAAGTCTGATCTGTTTCCGCCGTGGCCGTGGCCGTGCATCCCAAGGTTGTTGATGGGGTTGGGCGGGCGCGTCAACGGGGTGGACGGCTCGCAGGTTGGGAAACCTGCGAGACAGCAGACTTGGAAGTCGGCGGTACAAAAATCCGCCAACAACCTCGGGATGCCCCGCGCCCGGGGGGCTCGGATTTTGCCTGTAACCTTGAGGGGCGGATTTCGTCCTTTCCTGCAACAACTCCCGTGCCGTCCGTTGGTTGGCAACGGAAGGTGATTTTATTTTAGTCCGGGGGTCCGTTCTGCAACGACGTAATCTTATGAAGTCAAGCGATTTTGCCGGCCCGGCCCGGTTCACGGTTGCGGTCAGCGTGGCCCTGGGCGTCGCAATGCTGATGCCGTGCACCGCCGGGGCGGCGTTCTGGTTTGCCAAATCCCCGGCTCCGGTGACCGTCACCGACAACGGCCGCACTTGGACGCTCGACAACGGTCTGGTCAAGGCCGTCATCATCAAGCGCAACGGGGTCATGGAATCCCTCTTCTATCAGGGCGTGGACACGCTGGGCCATGATCAAGGCGAGCCGGGTTGTTGGGAGCAGGATCCTTCCGCCGCCGCCAGCGTGGGCGGCTTGACGAACACCGTCACCATTGATCCGGCGAACAATGGCGGAGCGCGTGCCGAGGTCTCGGTCAAGGGCGTGACGGGCGGCAAGGTTCAGCTCACCCCCAACGCGCCCGGCGGCGGGACCTATTGCGACATGGAAATCCGCTATGCCATGGGGCGCGGCGAGAGTGGCGTACACGTTTACGCGATTTTCAATCATCCCGCCGGTTACCGCGCCGGCGGCGTGGGGGCGGAGAGCCGTTACATCGCCCGGCTCAACCAGACCTTTGACTGGATATCGGTGGATGCGGATCGCAATTTGCTCGAGTGTGCGCCGACGGACTGGGGTTCCGGCGTGGTGGTTCATGCGAAGGAACAGCGCATCCTGTCCAAGGGCCCTTACAAAAATTCGGTGGAACACAAGTATAGTTACTCCGGCGTGCAATACCGGACCCCGGCCTACGGTTGGTCGAGCACCAAGGACCACATTGGCGTCTGGTTCATCAATCCCACCATCGAATATCTCAGCGGCGGTCCGACCAAACAGGAACTGGACTGCCACTTGGGCGACAATGATGATCCGGATCCGATCATCCTCGATTACTGGGAAGGCGGCCATTACGACGGCGGTTCCACCTGCCGCATTGCCGCCGGTGAGGCCTGGAGCCGGGTTATCGGCCCGATTTTTGTTTACGTCAACTCGCTGCCTCATCCCCGGACGGCTTCGCCGGCGGATTTGCAAACGCTGGCCGCCACCGCCGGCAACCCGACCGTCCCACGCGCCTGGCAGGATAATGCGAACGCGTTGTTTAAGGACGCCCTCGCCCAGGCCAAAAAGCAAACCGCGCAATGGCCTTACGACTGGGTCAACGGCGTGGATTACCCCCACAAAGAGGAACGCGGGACGGTGACCGGACAAATCGTGCTCCACGACCCGCTGGCCCCCGTGCATTCGACCAAACTGATCCACCTGACGGTCGGCCTGGCGCATCCGGATGCCGCTCCGGTCGCCGTCACCAATCTACCGGACGCCAACCAGTCCGTTACCAATCTGTCGGACGCCAATCTGTCGGTTACTAATCAGCCAGACGCCGATCCGTCGGTCACCAATCAATTGAGTAGTGGTCAATCCAATGGCGGCCGGGGTGCGGGCGCTCGCGGTGGTCGCGGTGGTGGCGGCCGGGGCGGCCGCGGCGGCCCGCCGGATGGGGTGCATGACGCCAAATATTATCAATTTTGGTGTGATGGCCGCCCCAACGGCAAATTCACCATCCCCAATATACGTCCCGGCAAATACACGCTTCACGCGTTCGCGGATGGTGTACTGGGGGATTTTGTGCTCACCAACATCACCGTTGCCGCCGGCCAGTCGCTCGACCTGGGCCAACTCGAATGGAAGCCGGTGCGCTACGGCCGGCAACTCTGGGAAATCGGTTATCCCGACCGGACGGGCGGGAAATTCTTCAAGGGGGATGGCGCCGACTTTTGGCTCTGGGGTTGGAACCTGCGTTACGCCCTCCTCTTTCCCAACGACGTCAATTACATCATTGGCAAAAGTGATTACCACCGGGACTGGTTCTTCGAGGAGGTGCCGCATGCGACCAACTTTTCCTTCATCAATCCGACCGCCGCGGATCCCGCGAACCAGCGCTTTGGCTGGGTGAAGGCCGAGTCGCTCGACCAATTCCCGCAAACGAACACCCATGGCCCCTGGTCCGCCTACGGTCGCGGCCGGGCGGCCACCTGGACCGTCAATTTCAACCTGGACCAGCCGGAATCAGGCCGGGCCGCGCTGCGCGTGGCGCTGGCCGGGGTCAACGGCCTGAACCGGCTGCCGGTGGCGGTCAACGGCCACGGGGTCGGGGCCATCGGGGACGGCGGCCCGGACAATGCCCGGTTGCGGAACACTGACACTATACGTTACAACTCCGACAAGGGGCTCTGGCAGGAGCGGACGCTGCGTTTCGATGCCGCGCTGCTGCGGCCGGGCGGCAATACGATGACCTTCACGGTTCCCGGCGGCGATCTCAGCAGCGGCGTCGTTTGGGACTACCTGCGGCTGGAACTGGCCGATAACCATTAGCCCATGACCGACACGCCCCGCGGGTGCCCCCGGCCCGGGGCGGTGGCCGGTCGGAACCAAGACTAAAATGAGCGGTTGCCAATAATTCGACATCGTCCCATGAGAAAAAACCTGCTACTCACGGTGCTGGTTTTGACTGCGGCGGGCCGGTTCGCCGCCGAACCGCCGCCGCCCATCCGGGTCTCGGACAACGGCCGTTACTTCGTGCGGGCCGACGGCCGGCCCTTCTTCTGGCAGGCGGACACGGCCTGGTGCCTTTTTAATCACGCCGCCCCCAAGGAGGTGGATGCCTATCTGGCGGATCGCCAGGCCAAGGGGTTCAACGTCATTCAGGGGGTCATCGCCAACTGGGACTACGTCCGGCACACCAACACCGACGGCCAGCTTCCCTTTATCAACGGCGATCCGGGGCGGATCAATGAGCGCTATTACCAGAATGTGGATGCCATCCTCGATAAAGTCCGGGCGCATGGAATGTATATGGCCGTCCTCCCGTATTGGCACAAGAATGCCGGGGACCGGCTGGCCACCAACGGCATCCCGGAAAAGATGCAGGCTTACTGCCGGTTTCTGGCCCGGCGCTACGCCCGGCAAAACCTCTTCTGGATTCTGGGCGGCGATTCGACCGCCGAAGGCGAGGCCGGTGAAAAAATCCAGCGCATCACCGATTTGGAAGCCCGGGGATTGATCGAAGGCGCCCGGGCGGCCGGCGTTGATAAAATCATGATCAGCTATCATCCCACCGGCCGGCAAAGTTCCTCCTTCTGGTTTCATGACCGGGACTGGCTCGATTTTAATTCCATCCAGTCCGGCCATTTCATCAACACGACCGACTTTCAACTGGTGGGCGATGATTACGCCCTGACGCCGGTAAAACCGACGCTGGATATGGAGTCGGGTTATGAGAACATCACCGACGGGTTGTCCGGGCGGCCGGACGCGCGGCGAATCCTGGCGGTGGATGTCCGACGCTCCGCCTATTTGGACGCGTTTGCCGGGGCGGCGGGGGTCACCTACGGACAGGGGGAAGTCTATGGGTTCAACGCCGGGGGAAAAGTGATCACGCGCTGGGGCACCACCATGTCGTGGCAGGAAGCTTTGAAACTCCCCGCCTCCGGACAGATGCAATATTTGCGTCGCCTCATTGAATCCCGCCCCATGCTCGAACGCGTCCCCGATCAATCCTTGATCGTCGGCGAGGTCAGCACCCACGCCGTGCAGCGGATCGAGGCCCTGCGCGGCGCGGATGGCAGTTATGCGTTTGTCTATCTGCCCGCCGGCCAAACCAACGTCACCCTCAAGCTCAGCGGGTTTTCCGGCGCTAAACTCGTCGCCTGGTGGTATGACCCCCGAACCGGCCGGGCTGAAAAGATTGGAAGGTTCGCCAAGCCGGATACGCGCGCCTTCCCCACGCCTTCGAGCGGCCCCGGCGACGATTGGGTGCTGGTGGTGGATGACGCGGCCAGTAATTATTCCGCTCCGGGCCGCCCGTATTTCCCGTCCATCCGACATTCATGCAAAGGACGCTGAATCAACCGGCGCATTTTTTACTTGTTTAAGCCCGCCGTGAACCACCACCCTTTAAAGCACCCACTATGAAATTGAGAAGTTTTCTTGCCGTCGGTGTGCTGCTGGCCGGGGCGCTGTTTTATTCCGGCTGCGCCAGCCAAGCGGCCGGTGGTGAGGTCCGCCGCCTCGTGTTTGACGGGGTGAGATCCGAACACACGCTGACGTTGAAGGACTTGGGGCCGGAGTTTCCCTCGGATTGGTCGCCTTACAATTATCTGGTGTTGGAACTGCGCACGAGCAGTCCGCAGCGGTTTTCCCTCTGGGTTCACACGGCCAACGGCGCGCGCCGCATCATGTTCCAGCCGTTCGGGCAGAATGCGTGGCTCCGGGCCTCGGTGCCGTTGCGCTATTTCGAAGGCCGGGACCAATCCGGCTTCGATCTGGCCTCCACCATCAACCGGCGCACCGATTCTTTCTGGATGTCCGTCTGGGGACCGTTCGGCGACTTGACGGCGGTGCAGTCCCTGGCCTTCGTCATGGACTACCCGATCCACCAACCGACCGTCGAGCTTCGTTCCGTCCGGCTTTCCCGGCAGGACGAAGGTTCGAGGTTCCTGGAAACGACCAACGTGCTGGATGAATTCAAGCAATGGGCCCTGGCCGACTGGCCGCACAAGATTGAAAGCCGCGCGCAATTGGACCGGGAACTGGCCGACGAAAGCCAGACGCTCCAGCCCGGCCATTTCGGCTACGACGAATATGGCGGCTACCAGGACACCCAGGCCCGGGCGACCGGTTTCTTTCATGTGGAATCCGTGGACGGCAAATGGTGGTTCGTGGACCCCATCGGCCATTGGTTCCTGTCCACGGGTTGCAACGGGGTGGGGGGACGCCGGGGCGCCGGCGGGGTCGCCAACCCGCAGACCAATCTGGTCGCCAGCCTCCAGGCGCGCCGCCTCAATGCGTGGGGCTTCAACACGGGGGCGGAGGGAATGCAGAAACCCTTCATCGTCATGGTCGCCGCGCCCCGGGGATCGAACACTTTTCTGGGACTGCCCGATGTTTATTCCGACGAGTTCGCCCGGACGGCGGAGCAGACCGCCGTCCGTTTATGCGCGCCCCGGAAGAATGACCCGTTGGTCATCGGCTATTTCACCGGCAACGAACCGCCGTGGGCGGACCGCGAGACCGAGGTGGTGGACATGATTCTCAAAGGCCCCGAAACGGCCACACAACTCGCGCTCAAGGAATACCTGGCGGCGGGCGACACGCCCGAGCGCCGCACGAATTTTGTTTTCACGGCCTTTGAGAAGCAGCTTGGGATCGTGTGCGGGGCCATCCGCCGGCAGGATCCCAATCACCTCATTCTCGGCATGCGCTTTGGCGGTGAGGTGCCCGAGGCCATGTTGCGGGCCGCCCGCATCTTTGACGTGTGCAGCATCAACGTATATGAATATGAGCCGACGAAACAAGTCGCACGCGCCTACCGCATCTCGGGCCGTCCGGTGCTGATTGGCGAATTTCATTTCGGCGTGCCCGCCGACGGGCTGGGGGCCGGCCTGGTCCAGACGCGCGACCAGGTGGAGCGCGCCAAAGGCTACCGCTATTATGTCGAACAGGCGGCGGCGTTGCCGGGATTCCTGGGCGCCCACTGGTTTGCCTGGGGTGATGAGCCGGTGTTGGGCCGCATGGATGGCGAGAATTACAACATTGGTTTTGTGGATGTGACGGACCGTCCCTACCGGGAACTGGTCGAGGGCGCGGAGGCCACCCATGCGCGATTGCTGGACGTGCATGCGGGCAAGCTCGCCCCGTTCAGCGAACGCCCCAAAGCCTCCAGCGCCGGAACCCCGGCCTCGCCGTGGGGTCTGTAACCATTCACGAACTTTCACCTCATGAAATTCCGAGTCGCCCTCCTTTTTCTCACGCTGGCGGTGTGGCCGCGCCTGTTCGCCGCCGATGCCCCGGCCCCGGCCGGCAATCTCACCGGAACGCTTTACCGGGAGGGGGGCGCCCAACTGCCGGCCTATCCGGTGGTGGTCCGCAATGAAGTGCCGACGGGCCGCAGCGCGCGGATGAAATGGTTTCGTGAGGCGCGGTTCGGCATTTTCATCCACTGGGGCGTTTATGCGGTTCCGGCGCATGGCGAATGGTATATGAATCAAGGCAAGGTTCCCGTGGCGGCTTACCAGGCTTTCGCCCGCGACTTCACGGCCGCCCATTACGATCCGTCGGCCTGGGCGCGGCTGTTCGTGGATGCGGGCGCGAAATACGTCGTCATCACCGCCAAGCACCACGACGGGTTCACCCTGTATGATTCCAAATTCTCGGACTGGAACGCCGTGAAGGCATCCGCCGCCGGCCGCGATCTGCTGCAACCGCTGGCCGACGCCGTGCGGGCGCAGGGACTCAAATTCGGGCTTTATTATTCGCAGTCCCAGGACTGGGTGAATCTCGGTGGCGGCAAGGGCAACACCCGGCCGTGGGATGCGGTGCAGAACCAGGGTTCGTTTGACCAGTATCTCCAGACCATCGCGCTGCCGCAGATTCACGAAATTCTGGACCGTTACCATCCCGCCTACCTTTTTTTCGACACCGAGTATTCCATGACCCCGGAGCGCGCCCGCCCGATCTTCGACCTGACCTGCCGTTATCCCGATCTCATCATCAATAACCGCCTCGGTGGCGGCGTGCTCGGGGATGTTGGAACGCCCGAACAACACATTGCCATGGACCCCTTTGGCCGGCAATTCGAGGTCTGCATGACCATCAATAATTCCTGGGGTTACAACGCCGGTGACCGGCGCTGGAAATCGGCCGGGCAACTCATCCGCAATCTTTCGGACATCGCCAGCAAGGGCGGCAATTACCTCCTGAATGTCGGACCAACCGCCGAGGGCGTGATTCCCCAACCGGAAGTGGACCGCCTGCAGGCGCTGGGCCGCTGGTTGAAAACCAATGGCGAGGCGATTTATGCCACCGATGCGGGCCTCTACGCGGATCCCCTGCCGTGGGGCCGGGTGACGCAAAAAATCCGGCCCAACGGCGACACCACCCTTTACCTTCACGTTTGGGACTGGCCGGCGGATGGCAAAATATTTTTACCGGGCGTCACCCAGGCTCCGCACTCCGGCTGCCGGCTGGCCGATGGCGCGCGGGTGACGGCAAACGTGTCCGGCACGGGCTTGATCGTGGTGCTGCCCGGCAGCGCGCCGGACCCGGATGTATCCGTGGCGGCGCTCGATTTTACCGGACCGGTTCAGGTCTCAAGTGCGGCCACCTCGCCCATGGATAATGGCGGTGCCGGAACCCCGGCTGACCCCAGCGGGGCCACCACGCAACAATAATCCCCCCCATGATCACCACCCGCCGAACGATCGCCTTGCTCAGCCTGCTGGGGCTGTGCCATCTGCCCGCCCGCGCCGCCGAGGCACCCGTTGCGCTCACCCAGACGAACGTCGTCGGAACCCAGTTGCCGCCGGAGGCCGACGACCCGAATCGTCCGCCCGGCCTCCGTTTGCTCAAGCCCGGCGTTTGGACTGACAACGTGGGGAAGGATGACAATGGCAATCTTTACCACCAATACCGGCACTCCTCGTTTGGGACGTGGAGCAATTACAGCGAGGACAAGGCTAATCCATTTCCCATCCCCGATGCCTTGGTCTTGAAGAATGGCCGCCGGGTGACCGATGCCGAGACTTGGTGGAAAGTGCGCCGCCCGGAAATATTGGAGGATTTTTATGCCGAAGTTTACGGCCGGATTCCCGGCAACCTCCCCAAAATCACCTGGGAAGTGGCCACCCGTGAAACCAATGGCGTGGAGACCAAAACCATCATCGGACACATTGATAATTCCGCTGATCCGGAGGCGACGCCGGTCATCAACGTTACGCTGACGCTGCCCGCGAAGTCCACCCATCCGGTGCCGGTAATAATGACCATTGGCCCGGGAGGGCCGCCCCCCGATCGCGGAGGGAACGGTCCGGCTGGCCCCAATCCCCTGGTGCAGGTGCTGGCCCGGGGCTGGGGCTACGCCACGTTCAACCCCGTGAGTCTCCAAGCGGACAATGCCGCCGGCCTGACCAAAGGCATCATCGGCCTGGTCAACCAAGGCCGGCCCCGGCCGAGTCCTGACCAATGGGGCGCCCTGACCGCCTGGACTTGGGGCTTGAGCCGGGCGATTGACCATTTTCAAACCGACCCGGCGGTGGACGTGAAACGGCTCGGCGTCGAAGGCCACTCGCGCTGGGGCAAGACCGCCCTCTGGGCCGCCGCGCAGGATCCGCGCTGGGCGGTGGTGTTTGCCAGTTGTTCCGGTGAAGGCGGTGCCAAACTCTTCCGTCGCAACTTTGGCGAGACGACCGATAATATCGCCGGTTCCCACTGGATGGCCGCCAACTTCCGCAAGTATGGCGGCCATTGGAACGATCTGCCGGTGGATGCGAATGAGTTGATCGCGCTGGTCGCTCCGCGCCCGGTCCTGGTCACCGGTGCCACGCAGGATCCCTGGTCTGACCCGCGCGGTGAATTTCTCGCCGCCGTGGGGGCCGGGCCGGTTTACCGGCTGCTCGGTAAAAATGATCTGGGAACGACCGAAATGCCCAGGCCCAATGTGGCCTTAATCTCGGGTGAGGTCGCCTTCCGCGAGCATGTGGGCGCTCACACGGACATTCCCGACTGGCCGGGGTTCCTCGATTATGCCGCCAAATATTTCACGGCCCCCACCATGGGAAACTAACCCCGCACACTCATCCCATGTCAACACCCAGCGCACTCCCGAAAATGCACCGCCCAAGGCTGGCCGGACGCGCCCTGCTGCTCACCGCCCTGCTGTGGGCCGGCACTGCACTGGCGGCGGACCGGTTTGCCGCCGTCCCGGAAGCCCTTCAGCCGTTTGTCACCAGCAACGAAATTTCCGGGGCGGTCGCGCTGGTGGCCACCAAGGATCGCGTGCTGCATCTTTCCGCCGTGGGCGGGAGCGATCTGACGTCGGGGCGGCCGATGAAGCCGGATGATATTTTCTGGATCGCCTCCATGAGCAAACCGATGACGGCGGTGGCGGTGGCGATGCTGGCGGATGAAGGCCGGTTGTCCTTCGATGATCCGGTGGAAAAATATCTGCCGGAATTCCGCGATCTGTGGGTGACCGGGGGGCAGACGGCGGAGCAGCGCGTGCTGGTGAAGGCCGTCCGGCCCATCACCCTGCGTGATTTGCTCACGCACACCAGCGGCCTTGGCGAATATCGCGTGACGGATCCGCATTGGACCCTCGCGGCGATGTGCAAAGTTCTCGCGCGCGAGCCGCTGCGCTTTCAACCCGGGTCGCGCTGGAGTTATTCGACGGCGGGCATGGACGTGGCTGGGCGCGTCGTGGAAGTGGTGAGCGGCATGCCCTACGACAAGTTCCTGCAAGCACGGCTCTTGGATCCGCTCGGCATGAAGGACACGACCTTTTGGATTTCGCCCGCGCAAAAGCAGCGGCTGGTACAAGCCTCGATCCGGGATGCGTCGTCGGGCCGATTGCGGCCGGCCACCATTGACTATATGTATGGCGGGGCCGTGACGGATCATGAACGGCCGCCGCTGGGCGGTGCCGGGCTGTTCTCCACGGCGGGGGACGTGACCCGGTTTTATCAAATGATGCTGAACCACGGCATGGCGAATGGCCGGCGGATCCTCAAGCCGGAGACCGTCGCCGAAATGACGCGCAAACAAACCGGCGATCTACACGCGCGGGCCGGCATGCCGTGGGGGCTGGGCTTTTGCGTGGTCGAAGACCCGACCCAGATGCAGGCGAATTCAACGCTGTCCCCGGGCACGTTCGGGCATGGCGGCGCTTTTGGCACCCAAAGCTGGGCCGATCCCGGGCGCGGTTATATTTATGTATTGATGATTTCACGCGATAAATTGCAACCCACCCCCGACGATTCCGCGATGCGCCGCGCCTACCAACAGGCCGTGGCCGGCGCGCTGGCCGACCACTGATCATTAAGCACACTCCTTATGAAAACTCCCTTGCCCCGTCGTAAATTCCTGAAAACCTCCGCGCTGGCCGCCGCCGCCGGTCTGACGGTGCCGTGGTGGCAATCCCGCACCCGCGCCGCCGATGCTCCGGTGGAAGAAACCAGCGTTCTCACCACGACCAACGCTCCCGCCAGCCCGGAGGTCTGGCGGCACGACACGCCCGAAATGGTGGCCGCCGCCCTGAAAGACATTCCCGCCGTCCCCCCCGGGCCGTTCGCGGAATCCTGGGAGTCCATCCAGCAGAACTACAAAGACCCTGATTGGTTTCGGGATGGCAAGTTCGGCATCATGATGCACTGGGGCATCTACTCCGTGCCGGCTCACGCCAGCGAATGGTATGTCCGCTACATGTATGGCGGCAATGCCGGCGTCATGCAGTGGCACACCGAACATTACGGGCCGCCCACCAAGTTCGGCTACAAGGACTTTCTTCCGATGTATACGGCGGCCAAGTGGGATCCGGATGCCTGGGCCGCGCTGTTCAAACAGGCCGGCGCCAAATACGTGCTGGCACCGGGCGAGCATCACGACGGCTTTTCCAACTGGGACAGCGCGGTTAATCCCTTCAACGCCAAAAACTACGGACCCCACCGCGACCTGGATGGCGATCTCATCAAAGCCGTGGTCAAAGCCGGCTTGAAAACCGGCATCTCCGACCATTCCAGCTTTCATTTCCAATTCATCCCCGCACTGCCGGGCAGCGATCAATACGACCCGAAGTGGGCCGACTTCTACACCGTCGCGGACCGCAGCAATGCGGCCCGGATCAAATTCATGCACAACTGGGTGGCCCGCCGGATTGAAACCATTGATAAATATCATCCCGACATGCTCTGGTTCGACATGAACACGGACCACGCCTGGGATCCGCTCAAAATCCGCGTGGCCGCTTATTATTACAACCGCGCCCGGGAATGGGGCCGGGAAACCGCCATCAGCGCCAAAGGCGCCGCCTGGGTCTCCGGCCAGATCATGGACTACGAACGCGAGGGCCGCGCGCCGTTGGAATTGACCGATTGGATCTGGCAGCCCGACGATCCGATCCAGGATAAATTCGGTTACGTGGAAGGCATCAAGCCCGGGCCGCCCCGGGGCTATATTTGGAGGATCGTCGAGAATGTGAGCAAGAATGGCAATTACCTGTTGAACATCTCCCCCCGGGCGGACGGGACGATTCCGCAGGAGCAGCAAGACGTGCTGCTGGCCATTGGCAAATGGCTGGCGGTCAATGGGGAGGCGATCTATCACACCCGCCCGTGGATCAAGTATGGTGAAGGCCCCGTCGCCGAAGCGGCGGCGGCGGCGATGGTCAAGATCCGCGCGGCCGGGTTTGCCGGCCGCATCAACGGGCAAAATCTGGGCGGAACCGGGGTCGGCGGCGGCGGGATTTCTCGCAACGGATATACGGCCAAAGACATTCGTTTCACCACCCATGGCGACACCCTCTATGCCGCAGTGATGAACTGGCCGGAAGCCGGACCGGTCACCATCACCTCGCTGGCCGGCGGTCAGCCGGTGCGCGGAGAAGTCGGGCGGGTCGAATTGCTCGGTCAGGCTGGAACCCTCCCGTTCACCCGGGATGCCGAAGGTTTGAAAGTGACCTTTCCCGGGGAAAAGCCGTGTGATTACATTTATGTGCTGAAAATCACGGGCTTGAAGCTGACCTGATTCAATCCTTGAAGTAATTAGACTGGATAACCCGTTTGCCGCCCCG
>Ga0302278_10004004_pt1 | contig 15523 bp, 11 predicted proteins | sample III_Bog_N3_2_FD_194543 | JGI IMG/M metagenome (GOLD analysis project Ga0302278, IMG submission 194543) | Peat permafrost microbial communities from Stordalen Mire near Abisko, Sweden - III_Bog_N3_2 | ecosystem: Environmental > Terrestrial > Soil > Wetlands > Peat | place: Sweden: Abisko...
GAAGAAGTGAAGAAGTGAATTAGTGAATTAGTGAGAAGGTGCCCCTAAAAAAGGAATCGGGTGACCGCCATGCGAGTGCCGCGGTCACCCGAAATCCACATTGAAGTGGACCAGCTCAGGAGATGTATTGAGAGTATCGGCGGGCAGGCGGGTTGTCTTGAGCCATTGGAGTGAGGATTGAATCCATCAATGGATGGAGACTGGAGTCAGCCTTTGTGCGGTAGTCTGGTTGCGATCCTCCAGTGGCTCAAAATCATGCCAATTCGCGCGAGCGGGCGTTCCGTCGGGAGCTTGGGCACTTGTTTGGCATTGGCACACGGGTAGTGCGGAGACAGTTTTTCCGACCCAAAACCACAAGAATTTTGATTCGAATCCAGTGCATCCTGCTCGGCACAGGCGTGGTGGCGTGCGCCTTGACTGCCGCTGCGCTGGAGCCCGCAACACCGCTTGCCAACTATGGGCGGCAGGCGTGGGGGATGGAGAATGGGCTGCCGCAAAACACCGTGCAGGCGCTGGCGCAGACGAAAGATGGGTTTGTCTGGCTGGGGACAGAGGTTGGACTGGTGCGGTTTGACGGGAACGGGTTTCAGGTGTTCGACAAGAACACGAAGGCCGGAGAAGGTGGACCAACGCTGCCGGGAAACGATGTGCGGTGTCTGCTGGCGGCGAAAGATGGGGCGCTTTGGATTGGAACCAGCGAGGGGCTGGCGCGGTGGAAGGATGGGAGCGTTACGGCGTTCACCACGAAGGATGGACTGCCGGGCAATAACGTGCAGGCGCTGGCAGAGGCGAGCGATGGCGCTGTCTGGGCTTATACGGATGCGGGGTTGGCGCGGCAGACCGACGGCAAGTTCAAAGTCAAGAGTTTCTGGATTCCCAAGTCGCGGGTTACAGTCGCATCGAAAGGCGGACAAAGCGGCGCATGGTTGGACCCTGGACTGAATATAAAGAACGACTGGAATCAGCCCGCCCCTGTTGCTGGGTTGCCGGTCGATGCATTCGACTTCTTTGCCGAGTTGAAGAACGGGGAGACTGCGGCAGGAAGCAACGGCGCAGTTTTCATGATGGTTCGCACATCCGCGAATGACACAAAGCTTTCGGTTGGCCGCGAATTGCCCGGCAGCAGAATTCAGGCGCTTTTTGCGGATCGCGAGGGCGCGCTTTGGATCGGCACCAACGGTGGGCTGGCGCGGTGGGTGAATGGCAAAGTAGAACGGCTGCCGGTGACTGATCCGCTGGCTACGGCCTCTGTGTTGGCGCTGATGGAAGATCGCGAGGGCGATCTGTGGGTGGGAACCGAGACGGGCGGACTGCACATTCTCCGCGATCAGCGATTCAGGACGCTCGACACGCGCGATGGGCTTTCTTCCGACGATACTACCGCCGTGGTGGAGGATGGGGAGGGCACGCTGTGGGTGGGAACCACCGGGGGCGGGCTGAATGCCATTCATTTTGATAGGGTGGCGGCCGAAACCCACCCTGGCGACAAAAACAAAGACATCGCGAACGTGGGGCACCCGGCGGTTAAGAACTACACAGTAAAGGACGGCCTGGTGAGCGACGTGATTCTGTCGCTGGCGGCGGGGGCGAACGGCGACTTGTGGGTTGGCACGCCGGATGGCCTGAACCGGATTCACGGGGGCCGGATTGATGCCTATACCTCGGCGGACGGACTGCCTGATGACTTTATCCGCTCGATCTTGGTGGATGCCGATGGGTCGCTTTGGATTGGGACGCGGCGCGGGCTGACGCACTGGATCGGCGGCAAGCCGGGCGTGGGGATGACGACCTATACGCACGCCAGTGGGCTGGGCAGCGACCTGGTGGGCGCAATGGCGCGTGACGCGCACGGCGACTTGTGGGTGGCAACCTTTGCCGGATTGTCGCGGCTACATGGGGACACGATTACCAACTACACGACGGCAAACGGGCTCTCAAGTAACGTTGTCACGGCGCTTCTGGTCCGCAGCGATGGGACACTGCTGATTGGCACGCAGGATCACGGGTGGAACGTCTGGGATGGGAAGACATTTACCGCGGCGACGCAGAATGGACTGGCGCAGACGACCATTCACGCCATTCTGGACGATGGCCGCAGCCACCTTTGGTTTGCGACGGGCAATGGGATTGCGCGTTGCGACTGCACGATGAATGGAGATCGCACCATGAAAAGCGGCTGCGCGCGCTGGATGGAATTTGGCGCGGCGGACGGGCTGAGGAGCCGCGAGACGGCGACGAACAGCCATCCTTCCGCGTGGCGTGCGCATGACGGGCACTTGTGGTTCGCAACGCCGAAGGGGCTGGTGGAGGTGGACCCGGCGCATTTCCCGGTGAACACGAATCCGCCGCCGGTGGCGCTGGAGCGGTTTACGGTGGACGACGCGGCACTCAATGCAACGGGGCCTTTGGTTGTAGTTCAAGCGGGGCATGTGCATTTTGAGTTCGACTACGCGGGGTTGAGCTTTGTGGCGCCGCAGAAAGTGCGCTACCGCTATATGCTGGAGGGCTTCGACAAGGGATGGACCGAGGCCGGGACGCGACGCAGCGCCTACTACACCAACATTCCGCCGGGTCGCTACACGTTTCGCGTGCAGGCGGCGAACAACGACGGCCTCTGGAACACGGAGGGCGCGAGCCTGGCGTTTGAGCTGCGGCCGCACTTCTATCAGACGCTTTGGTTTTATGCGCTGCTGGTGGTGGCCGCGGTGGGGATGTTTGTGCTTCTTGAGAGGCGGCGGCAACTGCGGGCGGAGCGGGAGTTCAACGCGGTGCTGGGAGAACGGAATCGCATTGCGCGCGAGATTCACGACACACTGGCGCAGGGGTATGTGGGGATCAGCGTGCAGCTCGAAGTGCTGGCGGAGTTGTTGCGACTGAACAAGGCGGATGCCGCGGCGAAGCACCTGGATTTGACGCGCGGGTTTGTGCGCGAAGGACTGGCGGATGCGAGGCAGTCGATCTGGGCGCTGCGGTCGCAGGACTCGGGCGAGACAACGCTGCCGGTGCGGCTGCGGCGGATAGTTGAGCAGGCCGGCGGGGATGGGCTGGAGGCGCGGTTCAGCATCTTCGGCGCGTATCGCGCGCTGCCGCCGGGAACGGAGCGAGAGATTCTGCGCGTGGCGCAGGAGGCCATCCATAATGTGAAAAAGCACGCGGGGGCGAAGGAACTGACGGTTCAACTGGAGTACGGACCGGCGGCGATTGCGCTGGAGGTGCGGGACGATGGGCGCGGGTTTGAAGTGAACAAAGAACTCGGTGCCATGGTGGAACGCGATGTGCCGGGACACTATGGACTGACCGGGATGCGCGAACGCGCGGCGGCGATTGGCGGAACGTTGGAGATGACGAGTGAGGTGGGAGCGGGAACGACGGTGAGGCTGGAAGCGCCTGCCGCGCGAGAAACGCAGGGCGATTGAGCCACCTGCGGTGGGGCAGACGCTCGCTATTCGCTCGCAAGGGCCTGGCCACTTCCCACCCTTGCGACAAAAAGAATCGCAAGGGTTGGGCACCCACTTTATGCGGTTTCCTAACGGGTTTGATTGAGACGGGAGTGCGATGACAACGAAGGAACCGATAAGAGTGCTGGTTGTGGAGGATCACCACGTGGTGCGGCAGGGGCTGGTGGCGCTGCTGAACGTGGCGGATGGCCTGGAGGTTGTGGGCGAAGCGGCGGACGGCGTGGAGGCGATCACGCAGTTTCGCAAGCACCAGCCGGACATTACGCTGATGGATTTGCGGCTGCCGCGCATGGGCGGGGTGGATGTCATTCAGCGGCTGAGGATGGAGACGCCGGGGGCGCGGTTCATTGTGCTCACGACGTATGACGGCGATGAGGACATCTATCGCTCACTGCAGGCAGGGGCGCGCGCTTACCTGCTGAAAGGCATGACGAGCGAGGAACTGATTGCGACCATTCGCGCGGTGCATGCGGGGAAATCGCATATTCCTCCGGCTATCGCGGAGAAGCTGGCCGAGCGCATGGGCACCGAAGAGCTGACTCCGCGCGAGTTCGACGTGCTGGAACAGATTGTGCACGGGCTAAGCAACAAGGAGATTGCGACCGAGCTTGAGATCAGCGAGGCAACGGTGAAGACGCACATCAACAGCCTGCTGGGCAAGCTGGGCGTGACGGATAGGACGCAGGCGGCGACGGCGGCGATTCAGCGCGGGATTGTTCCGCTGGAATCCTTAAGGAAGCCGAGACATGACTAAGACCTGGATGAAGTGCGCGTTGGTCTGCGGAGTATTGCTGGCGCTGATAGTTCCGGTGGCGCGGGCGCAGAAGACGGCGTGGCGGCAGGCCACGGATGCGGAGCTGGCTTCGGTGCTGCCGGCGCGCGCTCCAGTGGAGAAGGAACATATTGAGACGGAGATGCGGACTGCGTCGGGAATCGTGAATGGACGCGGACATTTTATTGCGGGCGTGGTGCTGCTGACGGCGGGCTACTCGGCGGACGGCAAGTACTCGCATTACCTGCTGGTGCAGGCGCCGGTGCGGATCGGCGGCATTGCGCTGAAGCCGGGGGAGTATGTGTTTGGATGGACGCGGGCGCAGGACAACGAGGCGCTCAGCGTGCATTTTCATGTGGCGACGACCGGCGAGCTGGTGGGAACCACCGTGGCGCATCTGATCTCCGGGGCGAAAGGCGTGACCAGCTTGAGGATCTGGCCGCCGAAGGAGAAAGCTGTGATCCAGATTGGGCGGTTTGGGATGCCTTACGAATTAGGAGAGGAATAGAGCGGGGTTAGCGGGGTTGGCGGAGTGAGCGGGGTTAACCCAGCCCGACTCCCAGGTCTCAAAAGCTAGACCTGGGGCACCCGGCGGGTTTTCTAATCCCTAATCCCCATTCCCTCGTCCCTACTTCTGCGCTGATAGCAGCGGCCTCTGCGCTTGCGGATTGACTTGTGCGTTGAGGTAGTTGGCGAGGTCGTCTACGTCCTGCTTGGTGCCGACCATGGGGGGCATGAAGCGGTGATAGGGCGAGTCGGCTTTATCTTCATGGAGCATGACGATGAAGTTGCCGATGTTGGCGCGATCGCGGCCGGCGAGGAGCGTGTTGAGGGAGCGGTAGCCGGAGAGGGTGTGGCAGGAGCCGCATTCGCCGCGGAAGATGGCTTCGCCGCGCGAGTAGTTGCTGGGTTCGCCGGGCAGCGTGCCTGGCTGGGACTGGGGCTGGTTTTGATTCCAGACCCACTCGGAGTGGACGAGGTAGCCTTCCTGATTGATGCGGGCGACGTAGGGAACGCGGACGCCGTTCGAATACATCCAGCGGCCGATGACGTAGGGCTTGCGCAGCATTTCACGCGAGTACTCGCCGGCGCCGGTGGCCATGAGCGCGAGCAGCAGTACGGCCATGGCGTGAGACAGATTGAATTCGACCGGGTTGCGGTAGGCCAGGTAGTAAGCGACGCCGACGATGGTTGCCGAAGTGACGATGATGACCAGGGCCATGCGCGTGACTACGGAGAAGGTTCCAGCATTGATGGTGTCAATGCCCAGCGTAAGCAGCGCCTGCTGCGATGCGGGAACCATCATGTAGTACCAGATCATGAGGAAGGGCATGGCGACGAAGGACGGGACGAGCCACTTCACGCTCCACTTGACGAGGGAGGTCTTGAGGGCGGGTTGCTTGTCGCCGTCAATGCGGCTGGCGGTGATGAGCGCCCAGATGCCGGCCAGCGACGCGCAGACGCAGCTGCGCAGGAAGAGGCTGGGCCAGTAGGTGGGATTGAAGAAGGCATACCAGAATTTGCTGGCTTCGTTGCCGGTGCCGGCGACGGCGAGCCATGTGTCGCCGGGGGTGAGCATGAAGGTGAGGATGCCGTTGATGATGACGAGCGTGGCGATCGATGCTCCAGCGTAGACCCAGCCCACTTTGAGGTGCAGCTTTTCGTCGACGCGGTTCCAGGTGTAGTAATAGACCGCGACGGTCGAGAGTTCAACCATGAAGAAGACCCACTCCATGGCCCAGCCGAAGACGAAGTTGTGAATGAGGGTGCTGGTGGCTTCAGGATGGGTGAGGCCGATGGCAAACCAGATGCCGACGCCGGAGACGGTTCCGAAAACGGCGGTAAGGATCAAAAAGAATTTGGAATGGCGGGCTAGTTGGGCGAGCCAGGCGGCGCGCATTACGGGGTCGGTCATGCGCATGGCTTTGCGTTCGGCGATGGGGAGATAGAGTCCACCGCCGACGGCGAACTGCGAGATCATGACGTGGAAGATGGCGATGAGGCCGATCACCCAGCCGGAACCGAGATAGGGTATGTCCCAGAATGGATAGTTCATGGTTTTTCTCCAAACAGTTGTCAGTTGTCAGTGATCAGTTGTCAGTTAAAAGCAGGGACGTGGGGGAAAGGAGCTTTTGCCGACCACGCCATCGATTTATTGCTGCGTAGCTCTCCAATAACTGACAACTGATCACTGACAACTACGCTGTTACCGAATCGTCCAATAACCGATAACTGTGGTTGCCAGCAACGCGAAGACTGCCAGCAGGCCGAAGTAATGTGCGGCGCGGGCGCGCTGACCCGACTCCTTCTTAATGTCGTAGAAGGGGATGAGGACCCAGAGCGCGATGCCGAGAGTGAACAGGAGAATGCCCCCGATTTCACCGGCCGTACCGGGAAGAACATTGCCGAGGAGCTTGAGCATTTCAAAGGGGCTCATGAAATACCACTCGGGATGAATGCCGGCGGGCGCAGGAACGAGAGAATCTGCCTGATGGCCGAGAGCCCACGGAAAGACGGACGCAAGCAGGGCGAGAATGTTGAGCGAGATGAGCCACATGGCCAGATCCTTGCGCAGGAAGTTGGGCATGAAGGGAATGCTCTTGCGCTCGGATGCGGGCTTTGCTTCTTCACTGGGCGGGACGGCGTTGCCGTGGCGCTGCACGAGCCACAGATGAAAGCCGAGCAGCGGCAGAAACAGGGCGGGCAGGACGACGACGTGCAGGGCGAAGAAGCGCTGCACAGTGAACTCGCCCACTTCAGGGCCGCCGCGCAGCATGTTGGCGATGGCGGGGCCGATCCACGGAATGGCTGCGGGGATTTCAAGGCCGACCTTGGTGGCGAAGTAGCTGAGCTCGTCCATGGGCAGCAGGTAGCCGGAGAATCCGAAGACCGATGCGATGCCGAGCAGGGCCATGCCGCTGAGCCAGCCGAATTCGCGCGGCTTGCGATAGGCTTTCATGAAGAAGACCGAGAACATGTGGACGAGGATGGCGAAGATGAACAGGTTGGCGGCCCAGGCGTGCGCGGAGCGGATCAGCCAGCCGAAGTGCATGACGAAGGTGATCTGGCGGACCGACTCGTAGGCTTCGGCGCCGGGGCGGTAGTAGACCAGCAGCAGCACGCCGGTGAAGCACTGGACGAGAAAGAGGAACAGCGAGATGCCGCCCCAATAGTACCAGAAGGACTGGGCGTTGACGGGCACGGTTTTGTGGCGTGCGAAGGCGGCGAGCTCAGAGATGCCCAGGCGCTCGTCAACCCAGTCGTAGATGGAAGCGGATTTTGTGGTCATGCCTTGATTCCTCGACAGATGACAGATAACAGATGACAGATGACAGTAAAGTGCAAAAAACACTTACGCGCGGGAGACTTGTACGCCGGCTTCGCTGACGGCTACCTTGAAGAGCTTGAGCGGCTTGGGCGGCGGGCCGCTTACGTTGGCGCCGGTGTAGGCGTTGTAGACGCCGCCGTGGCAGGCGCAGTGAATGCGGTCGGCCTGCGGCTCGTATTGCACGGTGCAGCCGAGGTGAGTGCAAACGGCGGTGAGCGCGACCCAGCGGCCGTCGGCGTGATGAATGAGCATGGAGGGCGACGTGCCGAACTTGAACATGAGCACGGAGCCGAGCGGAAGCTTCTGCGCGTCCTTGAGCGTAACCTCGGTGACGGCTGTGGCACTGAGCGCCATCTCCTCAGGCGAGGCCAGGTAGCGATAGATGGGATAGGCGAGGGCGGCGGTGTAAAGCAAGCCCGCTGCGCCGGCCGCGGCGAGGAAGAAGCGGCGGGTGGTTTGTTCGCCGGGTTCCAGGTGTTCGTCGACGCCCACGGGCGCGAGGCGCGGCGTTTCGGGCAGGCCAATGTTTTTGCCCAGGATAGCTTGATCGCTCATATTGAAGCGGCCTCCATAACTTTTCTTGCGCGCGCCACGACGGACACGAGCCAGCCAATGACGCCCAGGCCGGCAACGAAGAGGACCAGGAACAGTCCGACGACCCACCAGTTGGTGGCGACGGCGCGATCCCACACGTCATAGCCTTTGCTGAGCAGTGTGAGGTCGCGCACGGCGTCGCGATAGACGGTGAACATGATCTCAGTGAGCACGGCGACCAGGACTGCGGCCCACGCGAGTACACCGGACTGGGCGGCAGAGATTTTGGCGAATCCGGCGTAGCCTGCGAGGAGGATGGCAACCGCGACGAGGGCCAGCCAGCCGTAGGCGGCGAAGCCGAAGAACTTGTAGAGCGGGTGCGTGGCGAGGCCGAGTTTGACGGCGTCGGGCTGCACGCTGGCTGCCCACAGGCCGGCGGCCAGGTAGACAACGCCGAAGATCACTGCGATTTTTCCGCCAAGGCCGGAGACAAAGCGCTTTTCATCCGCGGTGAAGGTGCTGCGGCCAGCCAGATAGATGAGCCAGAGTCCGCCGATGAAGAAGCCGCCTGCGAGCATGAGCAGCCAGCGGGGGGTGAGGGTGGGATCGCCGGTGGGCAGATAGGCGCCGGCGCCGGAGGCGGCGTACATGTCGCGCCAGACTTCGGGGCGGAGCATGAGCGTCATATTGGTGGAGAGCAGGCGGGCGATGAAGCCGGCGAGCAGCCACGCGCTGAGGCCGATACCCCAGGCCGATTTCCCTGCCTCAAGCCGCGCGGTGAACTGATAGAGCAGCCAGTAAGTGAGGGTGAGGATGCCGATGATCGATATCCAGTAGAGACCGATGAGGACACTCGATGTATAGAGCGCGCGGCCGTAGAGCACCTGGGCGAACAGCAGCGGCGGAACACCGAGGTTGATGACGTAGGTCATGACCACGGTGAGGCGGCGAGCCAGCGCCCGCGCGGTGACCAGCGATTGCGGCGAGCCGCGGAAGAGGCTGAGCAGGACGGCGATCAGCAGCCCGCCGAGCAGCATTTCCACGGCGACAAAGTGCAGTGCCAGGGTAACGATATGGAGGAGCTTGATCAGCCAGATCGGAGCCGGCAGAGGAATTGGATCGACAGCGGGATAAAGGGGCATGACGCTTTAGAAATTCCTTTCAATCACCGAAAGCAACGGGGAATGCTTGGACGTTTTGGGACATTTTGGACTGTTTCTCTCCAATTTCAATTGGAAAGGAAAAATTATCTTCCCCGGCGATTTGCGGTCTGTGACGGCAGGCACATTTCTTCGTGACACCCTCGGCTAGTCTGCTGGCGAGACGACGTTCTTGTACGGCAGGACGAAGGCATGAAGAAGACCAACTCATCGATGCAACTGACGCGGGCGGCCGATTACGCGATGCGGGTGATGATTCACCTGGCCACGCTACCGGCGGATGAGCGCGCATTGTTGCCTGCGCTGGCAGCGGCGACGGCGGCTCCTGAGAGCTTTCTGTCGAAGGTGCTGCAGGCGCTGTCGCGAGCGCGGCTGATCACGTCGCAGCGAGGACAGTCGGGTGGGTTTGCGATTTTGCCGAGAGGCAGGCGGGCGTCGATGCGCGAGGTGATTGAGGCCATCGATGGGCCCGTCTACCTGAATGTGTGCCTGATTTCGGCGAGAGCATGCGGCAGGGCGAAATGGTGCCCGGCGCACACGGTTTGGGTTGAGGCACAGCGGGCGATGCTGGAGGTTTTGTCGGCGGCGGTGATTGAGGATTTGGCGGCGGAATCGTCCAAAGGGCGTCGGCGAGGTGCCACGGCTTTTGCGGAGCTTAAGGTTTCAACCCGACCATAAAGGCGGAGCGCGATCTGAGGCGGAGAGAGATGGAACTGCAAGTTTCGCGTATTGCGAGTATTTCGACTATACAGTAGCATAGAGACATCATGCCTCTGACAGCCAACAGACCGATCTCAGTTTCCGAAAAAGAGCAACAGCAGATGAGGGCCGTAAAGCGACTCCTGCGTGGGGGCGTACCCGCTTTGGTGAGTCCAACCGGGGAGCGGGTCGAAGTTCCCGGAACGGTTTACGAAGTTCTCAAGAGGGCCGTGGGGTTCATGTCGCATGGCCGGGCGATCACGTTGGTTCCGGACGACCAGGTGGTCACCACCCAGCGGGCGGCGGACATCCTGGGCATGTCGCGTCCGTTCTTCATCAAGCTGCTCGATGCCGGGGCAATGGCCTACCACCGGGTCGGCAACCAGCGGCGTGTTGCTCTTCGCGACGTGCTGGAGTTCGCGAAGAAACGCGATGAGCAAAGGCTCGCCTCGCTGGATCGGCTGGCGCGCGACGCGTTTGAAGCTGGCTTGTATGAGCGGAGTGTATTTCCGGAGGGCGGCGTGGACGAGTGAAGCAAAAGGCTGTCGCTCTGCTGGATGCGTGTGTTCTCATCCCCATGCCGCTTGCGGATACGCTGCTTCGACTCGCAGCAGGCCCGCACCTCTATGTGCCGAAATGGTCCGATCGGATCATGGTTGAGGCAGACCGAACGCTTCAGGAGAATTTCGGTTTATCTCCGGAAAAGACTGCGTACCGCGAAAGCGAAATTCGTCGGCATTTTCCTGAGGCGTGGGTCGAAGGGTATGAAGCATTGATTCCCGTAATGACGAACCATCCGAAAGACCATCATGTACTGGCCGCAGCCGTGCGCGCGAGAGCGGGAACGATCGTCACGTACAACGTCAAAGATTTTCCAGTGGTCTCACTTGCGCCCTATTCCATCACGGTGGCGGGGCCATCTGCCTTTCTCAAGAAGCTCTACGAATTGGCCCCGTTGGAGGTGATGGAGACATTGGAGCATCAAGCGGCCGCCATCGGGCAGAGTCTGGGCTACCTGCTCGCGAGGCTCCGCATCAACGCGCCGGGATTCGTCGCGCTGATCGAAGAGAAGGGAAAGTCGTCAGGTGAGCCAGACGCGATGGGCACATAGCTGCGTGCCCGTTGTCTTCAATCGAAGTGTGGGAAGAAATGAGAAAGCGCAGGGAGTCCTCAACCAGTTCCCTCCACCTTTCGGTCGATACTTGGGACTATCCCGGCCCGTATACTGGCTGCCTATGTTCCAGGCACTGCGTACGACCACTTTCCTTGGACTGCTGGCGGCGGGGATTCCCGCGCTGGTTTTCTCACAAGCCACAGGACCCGGTGTCCTTCCCCCGGGGCAGCAAACTGAAAAGCCCGGCGAGGGCGCACAAGCGGCCGCCACCAGCGGCGAACAGACCGGAGCCACCAACGGCGGCCATCCGCTGCAGCTCGACGCGCAGCACAGGCCGATTACCGAGGGCGGCTTTGTGAAGAGCGGGCCGGTCATCTTTGAAGACGTGAGCGAGAAGGCCGGGCTGACCCACTGGACGCACAAGATGGGCACGCCGGCGAAGAGCTACATTGTCGAGACCAAGGGCTCGGGGGTGGGGCTGATCGACTACGACCACAGCGGCTGGCTCTCGATTTATGTGGTCAACGGGTCGACGATGGATGCGATGACCGGCAAAGCTACGCCACCGCACGCAGCGTTATTCCGCAACAATCACGATGGAACATTCACCGACGTGGCTGCCCAGGCGGGTGTGACCAACGACCGCTGGGGCACAGGCGTGGCGATAGCCGACTTTGACAACGATGGCTGGCCGGATATTTATGTATCCAACGTGGGCAAGAACCGCCTTTACCACAACAATCACGACGGCACCTTTACCGATGTGGCGGAGAAGGCCGGCGTGACGCTGGGCAATTGGTCGAGCGGGGCGACGTGGGGCGACTACGACGGCGACGGACGGCTGGATCTGTTTGTGGCGGGCTACGTTCATTGGGACTGGAACAACCTGCCGGACAGCAAGGAAGCAGGGGGCAACAACGCGTTCTGCACGTTCCGCGGCGAGCAAGTGGCATGCGGGCCGAGAGGACTGAAGGGCGAGCCGGATCATTTATTTCACAACAACGGCGACGGGACGTTTACCGACGTGAGCGACAAGGCCGGCGTGGCGGACCATGCGGGCTATTACGGACTCGGCGCGCTGTTTGTGGACATCAACAACGACGGAAAGCCCGACTTGCTGGTGGGCAACGATTCGACGCCGAACTATCTCTATCTGAACAAGGGCGACGGGACGTTTGAGGATGTGAGCTACGCATCGGGCTTCGCGCTGAACGAGGCGGGGCGCGAGACCGCGTCGATGGGCATTGCGGTGGGCGACTACGAGAACAACGGCAGGCTGGATGTGTTCAACACGACATTCTCAGACGATTACAAGCCGCTCTACCACAACGAGGGCGACGCGAATTTTACCGACATCAGCTATCACGTGGGGCTGGGCGAGATCACAGTTCCCTTCCTGAGCTGGGGCGACGCGTTTCTGGACTACGACAACGACGGCTGGAAAGACCTGCTGATGTCGGACGGGCACGTATACCCGGAGGCGGACAAATATAACTGGGGGACGAGCTGGGCGGAGCGGCCGATGCTGTTTCATAACATCGATGGCAAGCGGTTTGAGAATGTGGCCGCGGTGGAGGGTTCGGGGCTGGCGGATGTGATTGCGGGGCGCGGCATGGCGGTGGGCGACCTGTTCAACGACGGCAAGCTGGACGCGGTGATCAACGTGATGGACGGGCATCCGGTGCTGCTCAGGAATGTTTCGCCGGACAAGAATCACTGGCTGGAGTTGAAGCTTGTTGGAGGGCCGAAAAGTCCGCGGGATGCGGTGGGCGCGACGGTGTATGTGACCGCGAACGGAATGAAGCAGCGCGAGGATGTTTTGAGCGGCGGGAGTTATCTCTCGAGCAACGATCCGCGGCCGCATTTCGGGTTGGGGCAGACGACGACGGTGGATACGATCGAAGTGCATTGGCCGAGCGGAAGGCAAGAACACTTCACCGTGCCGGGAGTGGATCGGATTGTCACTCTCACCGAAGGGACGGGGAAATAGGGAATAGGGAATAGCGATTAGAAAGACGCGGACTGCGGAAAAGAGGGGCTGTGGGAGCTTGGAGCTTTCACAGCCCTTTTGTTTATGTGGCAATCGGGCTCGGTGTTGCGGCTGGTTTGAAGTTGATGGGGCCGGTTAGCGGCCAGTCGTTTTTGAATTGTATTCCGAACAAATGTAAGGCCTGTCGCAAGGCATAGAGCTTCATTTTCGCAGAAAGTTTTCGATAGCTTTGGCGGGAGGTAATTGGGTAGGTGCATGCATGCGGGAACTGGAGCCAGGCCGCAATTGAATGCGCCGGCGAGGGTGCGGCAGCGGCAGGGGTTTGCAAATTAAGGCTGGGAGTGTTTCAATTTGAATATTGAAACAGGGGTGCTCCACGGAGTGGGGCTGAGAAAATACCCTAGAACCCGATCCGGATAATGCCGGCGTGGGAAGCTTTCGAAGCCGAACGGCCCCCTTCCTCGAATCGCAGCGTGAGCCCTCCTGTTTCTTTCTGTTTGAAACAAGGGGAGACCATGCTCGACACCGCAACCGCTATCGCCGCAAACCCTCTGAATCAACCTCGTGCAGGCGACGCCGCATGCTTTGCGCGCAGGTTTGCTGGCGTGGGACCCGCCGAGGTGTCAGGCGCGGGTCGCTATTTGCTGGTGACGGTGCTGATGGCGGCGTGCGGCCTGGCTATTCCGGTTTTGGCCGTTGCGCAGAGTTCAACTCCGCAAACAGCAAGCAGTTCCCAGACACAAGACTCAACGAAGACAGACACCGCGAAGCCTGCGACGCAACAGATTGCTCCGGTCACCACGACGGTAGTGGTGCATGGCGAGACCAGGGACAACTACCTTCCGGACGCGGTGACAGTTGGCACGCTGGATGGCGCAACGCTGACGGAGACGCCGCTGTCGGCAATGGTGATGACACGCGATTTGCTGAACGACCAGGTTTCGCGCCTGCTTTCCGATGTGGTGAAGAACGACGCGTCGGTGGGCGACGATTACGTTCCGGTGGGCTACTACGGCGTCTATGAGATTCGCGGTTTCGCGATCGACCTGGCAACCGGCCTCGAGGTCAACGGGATGACCATCGCAGGCGAGCAGGACGTTCCGCTCGAGAACAAGGAGCGCGTGGAGATTCTCAAGGGGATTGCGGGCGTGGAGAGCGGCGTGGCCGGTGCGGGCGGTCTGATCGACTACGTGACCAAGCGGCCGGCGGCTATCAAGGCTCTCGATCTGGCGACCGATCATCGCGGCAGCGCGTATGGAGCTGTGGATCTGGGGCGGCTGTTCGGCAGCCGCAAACAAGTGGGCGCGCGCGTGAATCTGGCCGGCGAACGAATCGCAAGCTATATGAGCGACACCAACGGCTGGCGCGCTGTGGGCGCGGGCGCGGCCGATTGGAAGCTGAGCTCCAAGGCGATTTTGAAGGGCGACTTCGAGTACCAGCATAAAACTGAACGCGACGGGAGCGGGTATCAATTGCTGGGCGGTACGACGCTGCCGGACATCAACAAAGTTTATCCGTCGACAATGCTTGGCGATCAGCCTTGGGGTCCGCCCGACACGTACGACACATTCAATACCGGCGCGCGGCTGGACTACAATCTGCCGCGCAACTGGCTGGCATTTGCCGCGGGAAGCCTCAGCCATTCGCTGATTCAGGACAACGTGATTTATGCATATGGCTGCTACTACGAAACGGAGTGCAATTCCGGCTCGGCTCCCTATCCCTGGTTCTTTGCTCCCGACGGGACCTATGACATTTACGATTATCGCGACCCCGGTGAGTTGCGCATCGATGCACAGGCCGAGGCGATGGTGACCGGCCACATCAAGACCGGGGCTGCAAGTCATGACATCGTTGCGGGAGGCGAGTTATTTCTGCGCAGTGTGCAACTGCCAGGTGCGCCGCCTGCGAACGCACCCCCCACTGTGCAGTATGGCGCTGTGTACACATATTTGGGCTCAGAGAACATCTACCAGCCCAATGCTCCGGTCCCCATCGAAAACCCACTTCAAGCTGCTGGGCCGCGAGCACTCGCCGAGGACAACCATCAATCGGCAGCAGTGATGCAGGACAGAATTCACTTGCCTGGCCGCATTCAGCTGCTCGCCGGTGGGCGTTTTGATTCTGTACGCGACCATAATGATTCCGGCACAAATGAAGCTGGAGCCCCAGACTATACAGACAGGACCGTCTGGCTACCGCAATACGCAGTCATTTTCAATCCGGTGGATAACCTGACTCTTTACAGCAACTATGGCGTACAGCTTTCGCTGGGGCCGCAAGCGCCGTTTTGGGCTGGTGGGTACTACCTGTCTCCGTTCATCACACGTCAAGCAGAGATCGGTGCGAAATACGAGCCAGGACAGCGCATTTTGCTCACCGCGGCCTTCTTCCACATGCGCGCGCCGTTCTTCTACCCGGATGTAATCGCCGGCTCACAAGTATTTGTATCTCAGGGCCGCGAGACG
>Ga0302278_10004008_pt1 | contig 15513 bp, 15 predicted proteins | sample III_Bog_N3_2_FD_194543 | JGI IMG/M metagenome (GOLD analysis project Ga0302278, IMG submission 194543) | Peat permafrost microbial communities from Stordalen Mire near Abisko, Sweden - III_Bog_N3_2 | ecosystem: Environmental > Terrestrial > Soil > Wetlands > Peat | place: Sweden: Abisko...
AGCCTGATGATAGATGGCTGAATCAGGTTTTTTTGCTCCGACCTCGTACGAAAAAATATACGCATCCAGATTAAAGGGCATTATGCGCCGGAGAGGCGGCCCATAGGGTTCGGCCAAATTGGAAACAATGGCCAATTTTACGCCATGAGTACGAAGGATTCGCAAGGTTTCTGTAGTTTCCGGAAAAAGTGAAATGCTTTGTTTTTCCGTTTCTAACGCTTTTTCCATGCGAGCAATTTGTTCCGGCCCCAAGCCCGCCTCCGTAGCCAGCTTGGCCAAGGGCTCGTTCCGAGTCAGAATGGCCTCGAACCCTTTTTCGAGAATGCCTCGCCAGCATTTGAGAAGGGGCCGGTAGGGGGATTGTGGCTGCTCGATCCGGCACAACGTACCGAACGCATCGAAAAGCACGCCTCGAAGTTTTGGAGATTTCATTGCTCCCCGCGATTTCATGGCGGTATTGACTTGCTAATTTGCAGTTCCTGGATCTTCCGGGCACCGTTAAGTACCATTAAATCCTATTCAAGCCAAAGCAAAGGCTATTCCCTCTGGGTAGGAATAGGGTAGGAAAAGAAAAAGGGCTTACGAAGTTTTGCTTCGTAAGCCCTTGATTTTTATGGTTGCGGGGACAGGATTTGAACCTGTGATCTTCGGGTTATGAGCCCGATGAGCTACCGTGCTGCTCCACCCCGCGACACAGAAGAGTTCAATTATGCCCCCGGGCAAAGCTTGTCAAGACAAATCGCGGCCGCGATCGATTTGTTTTGCAAAATATTCCGGTTCGGCGGGTATGCTCGGATGCGCATGGCGGGTTGAACTTTGTCCCGATCACGGGCATCATCGGGCCATGTCCAGACCGGGTTTTTCCTTTCTTGTCTGTCCGGATACGGAAATGGTGCGCGAAAAGGCCGACAGCCTGCTTGCCAGCGCCACGCCCGCCTTTGTCCGCCGCGTCTATTGGGGTGACGAGGAACTGCCCCCGGGCTTTTGGGAAGATCTCACCGTCCAAAGCCTGATGGCCGAGCCCAAGGCGGTGGTTTTGCGCCGTGCCCACAACTGCCCGGCCGGGTTCTGGGCCAAGCTCGCCGGCCCCTTGCGGGGATTTAACGGCCTGATCTGGCCCATCCTGTGTCTTGAAGGGCCGTTTGAGCGCAAAAAAGCCGCCATTCCCAAGGAACTCGCCGCCGCGCCCTTCTGGAAAGTGGCCAAGCAAAAGGGTTGGGTTTGGGAATCGGAAGGGTTGACCCCCGAGACGCTGCGCGCGTCGCTCGTCGATTGGGCCGGTTCCCGGGGCCTTTCCTTTGCTCCGAGGATTTTAGACGAACTGTGCGCGGCCTTGCCCATGGACTTCGCCTTGATCCGGCGCGAGTTGGAGAAATTGGAACTCGCCGTCCCGCCGGGCTCGCAAGTCACCAAGGAGCATCTGGGGCTGGTCAGCCTGCATGCGGCCATGGACCCCTTCGCTTTTCTGCGTTCCTTCACCAATCCCAAAGCCGCCTTTGAAGTCTGGCGCAAGATCATCGGCGACCAGTTGCTGACCGGCGACGGCGTGGTTTTCCAATTCCTGGGGCTTCTCGCCTCCGACACCAGGCAAATGTGGAACCTGGTCTACGGCGACCCGGACTCGGTGCGCCTGCCGCCGTTCGTGGCCAAAAACAAGGCCGAGCTGGGACGCCGGCTCGGGTCCAAGGGCCTGGAGCGGATTTGGGAACTGTGCTTTGAAGCCGAATCCGGGGTCAAGACCGGACGTCGCGATCCGGATCAGGCCATGGAAATCCTGGCGGCCGGGCTGTTTGAGCTCTTTGCGCGACGCGTCTAGTCCGCCATGCGCGGAGTTACCCGTTTTTTTTCTTGAATTGCCGCCTGAATTTGGTATATAGGCGCTCAATGGGTGGTTTTTTGCCGTTTTGGGCCAATCCCCGGCAAAAAAAATCACCCGGAGCTTGCGCAAGGCCGGTATCATGCTTAAAGAGAAACAACCGCCGCCGCATTACCTTGGCCACCGCAAACGGCTCAAGGAGCGTCTTGCGGCCGACCCGAGGGCCCTGGCGGATTACGAGGTGTTGGAACTCTTGCTCAGCTACGCGAATTTACGGCGCGACGCCAAGCCTCTGGCCAAGGCGTTGCTTGCGCGCTTCGGCGGGATCGAGGCGGTGTTCGCGGCCAGGCCCGGGGAACTCGCCGAGGTCGAGGGTTTCGGACGGGGCTACGAGGAATTTTGGACCCTGTGGCGGGAATTCTTCGCCCGCGTCGGCGAAGCCCCGTTGCGCAAGCGCGAAACCCTCAGCAGCCCGGAAATCGTGGCGGATATGGCCATGGCGCGTCTGGGCGGGGCGGCCAAGGAAGAATTCTGGCTGGCCCTGGTGGACCACAAAAACCGCTTCATCGGCTGGGAGCGGTTAAGCCAGGGCACCGTGGACCAAGCCGCGGTCTATCCGCGCGAGGTGCTGGCCGCGGCCATACGGCGAGACGCCACGGGCGTGGTTTTGGTTCACAATCATCCTGGCGGCGATCCCGCGCCCTCGGCCCAGGACAAGGATATCACCCGGCGGATCAAAAAGGCCGCCGGTGAAATTGGACTGCGGGTGCTCGACCATCTGGTCGTGGCCCAAGACCGGTATTATAGTTTTCAGACAGAGGGCGAGCTGTAGCCGGGCGCGGCCGCGGCTTGCCCGAGGTCCGCGGGAAATGCGCCGCGGGCCGATGGGCGCGACTTGGAATGACCGCAACACACCAACTCCCGAGGAGAAAGTCATGGCCAAAAGCTTGCATTGCATCGTTTCCGGCAAGGTCCAAGGGGTTTTTTTCCGCTCCTGGATTTTCGACCAGGCCAACAACCTGGGCTTGACCGGCTGGGTGCGCAACATCGGCGACGGCAAGGTCGAGGTTCTGGCCCAGGGGAGCGATGAGAACATGCAGATACTCAAAGACCGCCTGGTGCAGGGATCGCCTCTGTCCCGGGTGGACAGCACGGAAGCCAACTGGACGGATTACGAAAAAGAATACCCGGATTTTCAAATCCGGGGCTAACAAAAGGCCACGGTTCGCGCGGGGCAACCCGCGACGCGCGGCGGCTTGGGGCGGGCGTTTTCGCCCGGCCGGCCGGCGATGTGTTGTTATTTCGTGGCCGTAAGGAGTCGCTCGTGAGCGAGAAGAAAAAACCGGGCGTAAAGCCTGAAGAAAATATCGAAATCGCCATTCCGGTCGGCCTGACGGCGAGCACCGCCTCACCGGGCTCGATGGAAGGCGGCGGCGACGACAAATCCTCCCCGGACATACCGCTGACCTTGCCGGTATTGCCCGTACGGGACATCGTGGTGTTCAACTATATGATCCTGCCTTTGTTCGTGGGCAGGGAAAAGTCCGTGGCCGCCGTGGATGCGGCCATCAACAACAGCCGCTACATCCTGATCCTCACCCAGAAAGACGAAAAGGTCGACGAGCCGGGGCAGACGGACCTGTACGCCACCGGCACGGTCGGGGTGATCATGCGCATGCTCAAGATGCCCGACGGCCGGCTCAAGGTGCTGGTCCAGGGGCTCACCCGGGCGCGCGTGACCGAGTTCACCCAGGAAGCGCCTTACCAGATGGCCAAAATCGAGGTCATCGAGGAAAAGGAGATCAAGGAAGTCAGCAGCGAGCAGGAAGCCATGATGCGCGCCGCGCGCGAGCAGAGCGAAAAGATTCTCGCCTTGCGCGGCGTCTCGGCCGCGGACATCATGAGCGTGCTCAATTCGGTCAACGATCCCGGCCGCCTGGCCGACCTGATCGCCTCCAACCTGCGCATGCGCGTGGAGGAGGCCCAAAGCATTCTGGAATGCACCGACCCCATCGAGCGCCTGGGCCGGGTCAACCGCCAGCTGATCAAGGAGGCCGAGGTGGCCTCCATGCAGGCCAAGATCCAGAATATGGCCAAGGAGGGCATGGACAAGGCCCAAAAAGACTTCTTCCTGCGCGAGCAGATGAAGGCCATCCGCCGCGAACTGGGAGAGGGAGGCGAGGAATCCGAAGAAATCGACGAACTCGCCCTGGCCCTGGACAAGGCGGGACTGCCCAAGGACGTCAAGAAAGAGGCCGAAAAGCAGCTCAAGCGCCTGGCCTCCATGCACCCGGAATCCTCCGAAGCCACGGTCATCAGGACCTATCTCGACTGGATGGTGGAGCTGCCCTGGAAAAAACTCTCCAAAGACCGGCTGGACATCAAGCAGGCCAAGACCATTCTTGACGAAGACCACTACGACCTGGAAAAGGTCAAGGACCGCATTCTGGAATACCTGAGCGTGCGCAAGCTCAACGCCAAGATGAAGGGGCCGATTTTATGCTTCGTGGGTCCCCCGGGCGTGGGCAAAACCTCGCTCGGCCGGTCGATCGCGCGGTCGCTCGGACGCAAATTCGTACGCATGTCGCTTGGCGGCATGCGCGACGAGGCCGAGATTCGCGGGCACCGGCGCACGTACATCGGCTCCATGCCCGGGCGCATCATCCAGAGCATCAAGAGCGCCGGGACCAGGAACCCGGTCATCATGCTCGATGAAATCGACAAGCTGGGCAGCGATTTTCGGGGCGATCCCTCCAGCGCCCTGCTGGAGGTGCTCGATCCGGAACAGAACTTCTCCTTTTCGGATCATTACCTGAACGTGCCCTTCGACCTGTCCAAGGTCATGTTCGTGTGCACCGCCAACATGCTCGACACCATCCCGGCGCCGCTGCTCGACCGCATGGAGACGATCCGGCTGCCGGGCTACACCGAACAGGAAAAGATCAAGATCTGCCGGCGTTTCATCATGCCGCGCCAGATCAAGGACAACGGGCTGTCGGAGAAAGACGTGGAGATTTCCGACCCGGTGATGGCGGCGCTGATCCGGGGCTACACGCGCGAAGCCGGGCTGCGCAACCTGGAGCGCGAATTCGGCGGCGTCTGCCGCAAGCTGGCCAGGCGCAAGGCCGAGGGCGAGAAACCGCCGTTCCGGGTCACGGCCAAGTCGCTCACCAAGCTGCTCGGTCCGCCGCACTACCTGGACGAGGCGCACGAATCCTCGCTGCCGCCGGGCGTGGCCGTGGGACTGGCCTGGACTCCGGTCGGCGGCGAGATCCTGCATATCGAGGTCAGCACCATGCCGGGCAACGGCAAGCTCATCTTGACCGGCAAACTCGGCGAGGTGATGAAAGAATCGGCCCAGGCGGCCCTGTCCTTCGCCCGTTCGCGGGCGGACAAGCTGGGCCTGAAACCGGATTTCAGCGACAAGCTCGACATCCACATCCACGTTCCGGCCGGAGCCACGCCCAAGGACGGACCCAGCGCCGGCGTGACCCTGGTCACGGCCCTCATCAGCGCCCTGACCAACACCCCGGTCTGCCACGACGTGGCCATGACCGGCGAGATCACCTTGCGCGGCAGGGTTTTGCCGGTCGGCGGCATCAAGGAGAAGTTCCTGGCCGCCGTGGCCGCGGGCATGACGCGGGTGATCATCCCGGCCCAGAACAAGAAGGACCTGGCCGAGATTCCGGCCGATCTGCGCCACCGGCTCAAGGTGCAGACCGTGGAGATGATCGACGAAGTCTGGCCGCTGGCCTGCGAGCCCAAAGCGCCGGGCGCGAAGGCCGGACTCGGCCAAGCCGAGGCCACGACGGAGCCCGGAGAACCAGCCCCGGCCGAGGCCGGGAAAAGGACCGAGGCCAAGGCCGCGAAAAAGCCGGCCTCCAAGACCGGAAGCAAAACCGGGAAATAAATCCGCTTCGGCGGGACGATGCCAAATCAAACGCCCGGGGAGCGGCTCCCCGGGCGTTTTGTATTGCCGTGGGTCTGGACGGGATTATTCGACGGCGGTTTCCTGGGGTGTTTCCAGGCGCTTCCAGGATATTTCCAACTCGATTTTTTCCTTGCGTTTTTTCTGGGACATCGAGGCTTCGAGAAAGACCACGTTCGGCGGGGTCAGGGTGATCGACTCCAGGCCCTGCTTCATGGTGACGCTGCCGCTTCGAAATCCCATGGCCAAATCCTCGAAGAATTTCGCCAACTGTTCGCTGCTGACGTGCTCTTCCTTGCTGACATCGATCTTGTCCATGATTGATTCTCCTTTTGTTTTGTAGAGCGTGTAGGCCTTGACGAAGGATTTGTAATCCCCGGAGAGCAGGCGGGAGTGCAGGGCGCGGCGCGCCGGGGCCGAGGCGACACAGGCCAGCAGATTGTTGCAGACCGCGTGCACGAGATCGCCCGCATCGAACGGCTTGGACAGGTAATCGGTGGCTCCGGCGCTCAGGAAGCGTTCCCTGTCGCCGGTCAGCGCGTAGGCCGTGACCGCGATGATGGGCGTGGCCCGGTTGCGGTTCGCCGACAGCCTGACGCGGCGGATGACTTCGTCGCCGTAGATGTCGGGCAACTTGATATCCATCAGAATCATGTCGTAACGCGAAGCCGTGAGCTTTTCCATGGCGTCCGCGCCGGTGCGGACGGTGTCGTGGGAAATCTCGTATTTTTTGAGAATATGTTCGATGTATTTGAGGTTCAAGTTGTCGTCTTCGACGATCAGGGCTTTCATGAATGGGCCGCCGCTTTGGGCAAACGAACCAGGCGCGGAAAGAGGCGCGGTCCCTGGTCCGGCTCAAGGTTCGGGTTGCGACCCGCGCGGCCCGTGCCCGGCGCCGGTCCGCCGGCGGGCGCGGCCGGGCTTTGCGGGGCGGCGTCCGGCGCCGTGTCGCGGGGAAGCTCGCCGGGTTCCAGGCCGACGCCCGGCTGCAAGATGGGCATGTCCGGCCTGATGATGCGGATGATGCGCACCAGGCCGGAGCGCGCCGCCGAGCCGTCGTCCGGGATGATGACGCAGTCGAAGTGGTATTTGTTGATCAGGCAAAGCGCGTCGTCTTCCCCGGAGATGGTGGCGCGCATCACCGTGGCGGCGTTTCCCGGCAACGGAAAAACGGACCTGCCCCGGGATTTTTCCGGTGGGACGATCAAGACCGAAGTTTTGGGTTTCATGCGCTCCCCGCCTCGTGGCCGGATAGGCCTGGAGGCGAGGTGCGCTATAAGAAGACTTTGTTGTCGGTGAGAATACGGTGGTGTGACGATTCGGTGAAGGGGCTCGCTGCTGTGCCGTCCGCGGTCAAATCGGCCTGTTTCCCCGGGCGGTCGCCCGCACCGCCTTCTCGGTCAGGGCTTCCATGGCCTCTCCGTGGTCGAACCCGGCCAGGTGGAGCAGGCCGTGCGCCAAAAGACGCGCCAGGTGCGCGGCCGGGTCCTGGCCATAGAGCACCGCCTCGCGATAAGCCGCCGGCGCGCTGAGTGCGATCTCCCCGATATAGCCCGGATCGTCCGGATGCGTTCCGGGAAAACTCAGCACATTGGTCGGTCCGCTGACGCCTAAAAAATTTCGGTTGAGTTCGGCGATCGACTCGTCGTCCACGATGGAGAGCTCAAAGGCCGCCTGGCCGAGCCCCAGGGCCTCGGTCAAACACGCGCAAAGGGCGGAAAGCTCGCGGCGCGACAGGGGCAGGGCGGGACACAGGGCGGCCCGGGTCTGAACGGCGACGTTCGTTGGTTGCATGGCTTGGGCCCGTGCGGCGCGGGCCTAGCCCGTGGCGGCTTTGGGTTTGGTCAATGTCAGGGCGGCGAGGGGCGCTTGCGCGGGCGTCTTGTTCACGAAATCCCCGCGCCCGAGGTCCTCGGGCTTGGCGCCGCTTGGCGCCGCGTCTTTGAGCGGGGCGCTTTTTTGCGCGCCGCCGCCCGGCGCGGCGTCGAGGACGCTTTCCCTGGGGCCGATGTCCTTGGGTGCGGCGGCCTTGGGGAGGACGGTTTTGGCGTCCTTGGTCTCTTTCGGTTTGCCGTTGGTTTTAGCTTGTTCCTTGGGGTATTCGATGCGGTGGTGGAAAATGCCGGTCAGGATGCGGTGGAAGGTGTCCGAGAGCTGGTTGAGATCCTTGAGCGTGAGCTCGGATTCGTCGAGTTCGCCTTCGGTGAACACCTTGCGGATGATGTTTTCGATATGGCCCTTGATGCGGCTGGGCGTGGGTTCGACCAGCGTGCGCGCCGAGGCCTCGATGGCGTCGGCGATCAGGATCAGACCCGCCTCCTTGGTCTGGGGCTTGGGGCCGGGATAGCGGAATTCGCTCTCGGCGACCGGATCTTCGCCTTTGGCTTCGGCCTGTTCCTGGGCCTTGTGGTAGAAATAGGCGATCAGCGTGGTGCCGTGGTGCTGGCGGATGAGGTCGGCGATCTCGGGGCCGAGCTTGTAGTCCCGGGCCATCTCCATGCCTTTTTTGGCGTGGGAGATGAGGATGAGCGCGCTCATGGTCGGGGCCAGTTTGTCGTGCTTGTTTTCCCGGCCGATCTGGTTCTCGATGAAGTACTGCGGATTCTTGAGCTTGCCGATGTCGTGGTACAGGGCCGCGACTTTGGCCAACAGCGCGTTGGCGCCGATGGCGCGCGCCCCGGCCTCGACCATGTTGGAGACGATCAGGGAATGGTGGTAGGTGCCCGGGGCCTCGACCATCAGGCGTTGGAGCAGGGGCTGCTCCAGGTTGAGCAGCTCCATGAGCCGAAAGCGCGACGTGTAGCCGAAGATGATTTCGAGCATGGGGGAGAGGCCCAGCCCGCACAGTTGGCAGAACAGGGCGTTGGCCAGGGCCATGGCCAGGCCGCCGCCCAGGGCCTCGACGCCCCGGTAGTCGATCATGTGCAAGGCGATGGTCAGGACCACGAAAATGGCCGCCAGCGGAAAAATCGAGTTCATGTATTCGGCGCGCGTTTCCGAGCGCTTGATCAGGAAGGTGTAGCTCATGCCCCCGATGAAGTAGAAGCAGAAAAGCGGCAACCCGCCGCCGCCGATGTAGGCGGCGGCGAAGGAAAGCAGCATGGTCATGAAAAAACAGACGGTTTTGGGAAAGAACAGGGCCAGCACGCCGGCCGCGCCGGCCACCGGCAACATGAAGGAAGGATAGCCGGCCAGGCGCAGAGCCGGGTATTCCCAGAGCGAATGCCTGGCCATGTCGAGCGTCTTGGCGCCCACGGCGAAGATGAGCAGCACGCTGCCCAGAAACAGCCAGTCGCGGTCGGACAGCCACCACAGCCCGCGTTTTTTGATGAAGGCCAGGTGCAGGCCGAACAGGAACAGGACCTCCACGCCGAAGATGCCGAGCGCCCTGACGTATTGCAAATGCTTGCCCGAGGTGTTGGCGAGCATCTGCAACTGGCGTTGTTGTTCCGGGCCGACCCGCTCGCCCTGGCGCACGATGATCTCGCCCTTCGTGATCTGGTGCAGGATCGGTTCCACCGAGGCCACGGCCTCGGCCCGGCGGTTCAGGCTCAACGTTTGGCTCAGCGTCAAATTGGGTTCGACGAACGCGCCCACCAGGGCGTTGACCGCCTTGCGGGTGCGCAGGTTCTTTTTCAGGTCGCTCTTGAGCAGTTGCTCCAGGCCTTCCTTGAGGGATTCGACGTCGCTGACGCCCTCGAAGTTGGCCCTGGTGATCTCCATGCCGCTTCCGAGGTCGCGCACGACCATGCCGTTTTTCAGCGAGCCGAGCGCGCTCTTGCGCGCCACCACGCCGGCCGCGTAAGCGGTCTTGAGCCAGGGCATGGCCTGATCCATGAGCTGGTCGCCGAAATCCGCCTGCCGCCAGACGGCCACGGTATCCTTGGATATTTCCGTGTTGAGTTCTTCGGATATTTCCCAGCGCAGCCGTTCCAGGTCGTCTGAGCCGGAACGCACGCGGTTTAAAATGTCGAGCACGTTTTTGCGCAGCGTCTCGAACGCGGCCGGATTGAGATCGTACACCGGCGGCTGGCTCTCGGCCACTTGTTCGCGGCGGCGCTGGGTCGCCTCCCGGTCCTCGATGCGCAGGTCCAAGGTGGCGGACACGTCCTGGGTGGCGATTTCGCCCTCGTAGAAGAGCTTGACCTGGGATTCCAGGTCGACCCCGGCCAGAAAGCCGAGCACGAGCAGCACGGTCAAAATAAAACAGATGCCGAGCCAGGCCCGGCCCGGCGCGTCTTTAGACGCCGGGGACGCCGGGGAAGACTGGGCCAGGGTCGGGAGCAGCTTGCGCAGTTTAGCGGTCAGAACCGTTATGGCGTTCATAGGCTTGTACGATCCGCCCCACCAGCGGGTGGCGGATAACGTCCTCTTCTTGAAAATGAATAAAACTCAGGCCGGCGACACCGGAAAGGATCTTGTGGGCCTCGACCAGCCCGGAGGCGGAGCGCGACGGCAAATCGATCTGGGTGACGTCGCCGGTGATGACGGCCTTGGAGCCGAATCCCAGGCGGGTGAGGAACATTTTCATCTGCTCCGGGGTCGTGTTTTGGGCCTCGTCGAGTATGATGAAGGCGTCGTTGATGGTGCGCCCGCGCATGAAGGCCAGCGGGGCGATCTCGATGACGTCGGTTTCGAGCATTTCGCGCACCTTGCGGAAGTCGAGCAGGTCGTGCAGGGCGTCGTAAAGCGGACGCAGGTAGGGGTTGATTTTTTCCGCCAGGTCGCCGGGCAGAAAGCCGAGCTTTTCTCCGGCCTCCACGGCCGGCCGGGTGAGCACCAAGCGTTTGACCTGGCGTTTGGTCAGGGCGGCCACGGCCATGGCCACGGCCAGATAGGTCTTGCCGGTTCCGGCCGGGCCGATGCCGAAGACCATGTCGGATTTGCGGATGGCCTCGACGTAGGCGCGCTGGCCCAGGGTCTTTGGGGTGACGATCTTGCGCGCCGAAGCGGCGAAGACCTCGTCGGCGAAGATGTCGCCCAGTTTGGCTCCCGGCTCTCTGGCCAGGATGGACACCGCCTGGGAGACGTCCTCGGGATGGATGGGCAGGCCTTTTTTGAGCAGTTCGTAAAGCTGCGTGAGGGCGCTTGCGGCCAGGTCGGCGTCGCCCGCGTTTTTGGCCCGCAAGACGGCGGTTGCTCCCCGGGTGTCGATGTCGACGCCGCTTTTCTCGGCGATCAGGCTGACGTTGCCGCCCTGGGGACCGAAGAGATCCCGGGCCAGTCCGCTGTCGTCGAATTCAAGTCGGCGTTCGAAAAGCTGTTTGTCTCGCATACACTCCAGGCCGGCCCGCGGCGGCGATTTGCGCCCTCATACACCCAACGCCGGCCGCCCACAAGAGGGGCAAAGCGTTGCCGTGCGCGGGTTTCCGTTCCAGGCTCCCGACCGTCCCCATATATAAGCATGAATTGCGAATCGGCTTGCCTGGGCGGGCAAAGCATGAAAAATATATCCGTCGCGACGCGGAGAACCGGTTTCATGCAGGGGATTCCGAAGAGGCCCCGCTTCGATCGGTTCCTTTGGCCGCCGGAGACTTTCTTCATCATACTCTTTTCGGAGCGCGCCATGACATTGTCGGACAAGATCAGCGAAACGAAAAACACCCTGGCAATCGCCCTGGACCGCTTCGGCGCGGGGCGCACGGCCGTGGCCTGGACCGGGGGCAAGGATTCCACCGTGGCCCTGCACCTGTACCTGGAGGTCCTGCGCGAGCGGGGCGAGACCTCGCGGGCCGTGGCCCTGTCCCTGGACACCGGCCGCAAATTCCCCGCCACCGTGGCCTTTCGCGATCGCCTCGCGGCCGCCTGGGACATCGACCTGCGGGTGATCAGGCCGGCGCCGGGGGCCGGCGAAAAGGCCGACCCGAGCGACAAAACGGCTTGCTGCCTGTTGCTCAAAATCGCGCCGCTGCGCCTGGCCCTGGCCGAATACAAAATATCCGGCCTGATCACCGGAATCCGGGCGGACGAACACGCGAGCCGGGAGGGCAGGCCGGTTTTCGAGGAGCGCCGGGTTCCGGATTACACCAGCGTCAACGCGATTTTGCCTTGGACCCTGCTGGACATCTGGGCCTACGTCGCGGACCGGGGGCTGCCCTATTGCGAACTCTACGACCAGGGCTACACCTCGCTCGGGTGCGAGCCGTGTACGCTCGCGCCCGGCCCGGGCGCGGGCGAGCGGGCCGGACGCGATCCGGACAAGGAAGCGCTTTTGCCGGTCCTGCACAGCCTGGGATATTTTTGATCGCCTTCGGGTATGCGGCGTCCCCGCGCCTGGGCCTTCTTCGTCGCCCGTCGCTTGACTTTACTTCGCAAGCAGTCCAAATTGGAGAGTATAGAACTATTTCTTCGTCAAACCGTCGGATTCCCATTGCAACGCCGGAATGCATTTCCGGCCGTAACCAAGGAGGCTTTATGCAGTCTGACAACGAGTCGCCGAATCTGTCCCGGCGCGAATTCGTCGCCGCCACGGCCGCCGCGGGACTTTTGTCCATGGCCGGCAGCCTCGGTTTCGCCAAAGAGACCCTGGCGGCCGAAGCCTTTGCCATGCCGCCTTTGCCTTACCCGGACAACGCCCTGGAGCCGGTCATTTCGGCCAACACCATCAGCTTCCATTACGGCAAACACACCAAGCTCTATTACGACAACACCAACAAGCTCCTGGAAGCCAAGCCCATGGCCGGCATGACCCTGGAAAAGGTCTTCATCGAGGCGGCCAAGGACGCCGCGGCCATGGCCCTGTTCAACAACGCCGCCCAGGCCTGGAACCACACCTTCTACTGGAACGGCCTGAAGGCCGGCGGCGGCGGGATGCCCAAGGGCAAACTGGCCGAAATGATCCATGCCTCCTTCGGCGGCTTTGAAGACTGCGCCAAAGCGCTCACCGAGGCCGGCGTGAGCCAGTTCGGCAGCGGCTGGGCCTGGCTGGTCGTCGAGGGCGGGACAATCAAGGCGGTCAAAACCGGCAACGCGGGCAATCCCATGACCAACGGCCAAAAACCGCTTTTGGCCATTGACGTTTGGGAGCACGCCTATTACCTCGACTACCAAAATCGCCGCGTGGATTACGTCAAGGCCGTCCTGGACAAACTGGTCAATTGGGATTTCGTGGCCAAGAATCTGGAAGGCTAGATCGCTTCGGGCGGATGGCTTGGCCATCCGCCCGAGCCTCCCCAAGCAGCCCCGCGCGGCAAAATCCGCGAGCCGCCAACCATGATGCGACCTACAATGCGACCCCAAATGCGATCAACGACGCGATCACCGCGAACGCTTCCCGTCCTTTTGCTCTGCGCTGTCCTGTGCTCGTGCCTTTCCGCGTGCGCCGGCGCGGCCAAGCAAAAGCCGGAAGGGCAAGGCGCGGAGTACCTGGACCAGGTCGACGAGTTCGTCGAACGCGGCCGCTACGCCGCCGCCCTGGCGCTGGTCGACGAGCGCGTCCAGCGCGAACCGGACAACTACGAACAGTACCTGCTGCGGGCCACCGTGTTCACGGCCATGCACCAAGACGACAAGGCCCTGGCCGACTTGGACGCCGCCCTGGCCGTTTTCGGCAGGACACAGCGCAACTACCCCCCCAAAGAACAGAACCCGCGCCTGGCCGGAATCCACAAGGATTACGCCCTGGCCTGTTATCTGGCCGAACGCCGCGCCGAGGGGGAGGCCGCGCAAAAATACCACGAACTCTTCAGCGTCCACGCCGCCCAGGTCAAAAGTCTCGACCAGCCCACCTACCTCGATCTCACGATCATGATCGGCCAAACGCCGCCGGCCGACCCGCCGGCCGAAACGCAGGCTAAGCCCCAGGCCGAACCGGACACGACCGGGACGAAGTGAATCTTCCCCTGGGCACACTGGTCAACGGCGCGTCCGTGATCGCCGGCAGCCTGGCCGGACTGGCGCTGCGCGGGCGCTTTCCGGACCGGATGCGCGCCGTCGTCATGGCCGGCATCGGCCTGGCCATCCTGGTCATCGGCCTGCAGATGGCCCTGAAAATGGACAGCCCCCTGATCGTCATTTGCAGCCTGGTCCTCGGCGGCGCGGCCGGCGCGCTGTGCGACCTGGAAGGCCGCGCGGACCGTCTGGGCGAGGCGGCCAAGAAACTCTTGCGCTCGCGCGACGGCCTGTTCACCGAAGGCCTGGTCACCGCCTCGCTGGTCTACTGCGTCGGCGCCATGGCCATCCTGGGCTCGATCGAGGACGGCCTGCGCGGCGACCCGACCATCTTGTACACCAAATCCATGCTCGACGGCTTCGCCTCCGTGGCCATGGCCTCGACCTTCGGCGTGGGCGCGCTCTTCGCTTTCGTCCCCGTGGTCCTCTACCAGGGCGCGATGACGCTTATGGCCTTTGCGGTCAAGGATTACGCCACCGTCCATGTCATGAACGAACTTTCCGCCGTGGGCGGGACGCTGATCGTCGGCATCGGCCTCAACCTGCTCGGCCTGGCCCGGCTTCCGGTCTCCAACCTGCTGCCCGCCCTGGCCGTGGCCGTGGTCCTGGCGTGGTTCGTCGCGGGGTAGGGGAGAGGGAAGATCGGAGGAGATGAAGCGGGGGCCGGGCTGAGCCCCGAATTCCCCTCCGCGCTTTACGATACGGCCCAAATCAAGTACCACCGGTGCCCATGCACGAACTCTCCATCGTCCAAAGCCTGCTCGATCTGGCCGAAAAAGAAATGGCCGCGAACGGGCTGACCAAACTCCTGCGCATCAAGGTCATATACGGAGGCCTGACGGCCGTTGTCCCCGACGCCCTGGAACTGGGCTTCGAAGCCCTCACGGCCGGCACCCCCCTGGCCGGAGGCGTGCTCGAACTCGAAGAAGCGCCCGTGATCCTGCGCTGCGGCAAATGCGGCCTGGAATTTTCGCCGAAGGATGCCTCGGGCCGATACGGCGTCTTCGCCCCATGCCCGGCCTGCGGCGAGGAAATCGGCCACGCCGTGGCCGGCGGCAAGGAACTTTTCATCGAATTCATCGAGGCCGAATAACCGCTCCGGAAAACGCCGGACGCCTCGCCAAGGAGCCACCGTGAAAATCCCCGTCGTGCGCAAAATCCTGGAGGCCAACGACCGCATCGCGGCCGACCTCAAAGACCATTTCGCCGCCAAACACATCCTGGTCCTCAATCTCATGAGCTCGCCCGGCGCGGGCAAAACCTCGCTGCTGGAAAAAACCCTGGGCGACCTGCGCGGCGAATTCAAAATGGCCGTCATCGAAGGCGACCTGCAAACCGACAACGACGCCCGCCGCGTGGCCGCCACCGGCGCCCAGGCCGTGCAGATCAATACCGAGGGCGGCTGCCACCTGAGCTCCTCCATGGTCGCCGAGGCGCTCAAAAGTCTCGACATCGAAGGCCTGGACATCCTGTTCATCGAAAACGTCGGCAACCTGGTCTGCCCGGCCGAATTCGACGTCGGCGAAGACTTCAAAATCACCCTGCTCTCGACCACCGAAGGCGACGACAAGCCGGAAAAATACCCGCTCATGTTCAATCTCTCCAAAGCCATGGTGCTCAACAAAATCGACCTGCTGCCGCACGTGGACTTCGATATGGCGCGCGCCACGAAATTCGCCCGCGCCCTGAACAAAGACCTGCCCGTGTTCGCCGTCTCCTGCCGCACCGGCGAGGGACTGGGCGCCTGGTACGACTGGCTGCGCGCCGCCCGCGCCGCCAAGGCGTAGCCGGGACTCCGCCCCAAACCTCGCCGGGGCTCCGCCCCGGACCCCGCCGGGGGGGATGATCCCCCCCGGACCCCCTTGACAGGGGGGGCGTT